>Ga0126342_10022397_pt1 | contig 10434 bp, 12 predicted proteins | sample Cyp1metagenome_FD_92528 | JGI IMG/M metagenome (GOLD analysis project Ga0126342, IMG submission 92528) | Coral microbial communities from Lord Howe Island, Old Settlement Bay, Australia - Cyphastrea 1 metagenome | ecosystem: Host-associated > Invertebrates > Cnidaria > Coral ...
TACATGCATTTCGAATGGCCAGCGTGGAGGATTTGCCATATCACCATTCATACATTTGTGTCAAAACTGAGATGAAAGTGCACGAAACCATACGGCCATCTATGAGCGCCCGACCATGTAGTTATGTATATATATATATATATATGTATATATATATGTATATGTGTATATATGTGTATATATGTATATGTATATATATATATGTATTTATGTATATATATATATATGTGTATATGTGTATATATATATGTATATATGTGTATATATGTATATATATATATATATGGATTTATGTATATATGTGTATATATGTGTATATATGTATATATGTATATATGTATAAATGTATATATGTATATATGTGTATATGTGTATATGTATATATGTATATATGTATATACGTATATATGTATATATGTATATATGTATATATGTATATATGTATATACGTATTACAAAATATAATATGTATATATGTATATATGTATTACAAAATATAAAATATCATGTATATATATATATCTGTTTGCTGGTCGGGGCTTACACAATCTCCTAAAAAGAAAAAGACACCACAATTGTCATTCCATCCTGATGGAACAAACTTGTTTACATAATATATACGATGGATTATAATGGTAACGATCATCACAACAACAATATTGGTGTTTCGTTGGTGTAATTACCCCCAACAGCACTGGGGTATTCCCATGATTATTTTCCATATAGATCCATCTAGATTGCCCAATCACTGGGCTCCGGAACCATGAGCCCTCGTGCCAAAGGTGGTCTTGTGGCTGTCACAGTAGTTGTGAAAGCTGACCCGACCCTCTCCTGGGATGGCTACGTTGCTTGGATCTCGGAAGATTTTTTTTCGGCTGGAACCCAGGTAGATGGGGAAACCCCACTTCCCACAATAAGATTGCCATTGGGCTTTTAGGACAACGCGCATTCCCAGGAAGTTCATGAAAAAAATCCCATGAAATCCCATTGAATCCAATCAACATTCTACGAACATCCAATTGTATCCCATGAAAACCCGTTAAAACCCGTTGAATTCCATCAACATTTTATTGATATCTATATAAATCCCATGAAATCCCATGAAATCCAATCAAAATTCGATTAACAATCCAATGAACTCCCCTGAAACCGAATCATATTTCTATGAAAATCCAAAAAGTCCTATGAAATCCCATTGAAAAACTTATCCACTCATCATCTTTCCTATGGAAAATCGCAGCTGGATTCCTCACATGTCAACATATGTCAACGCGGGGCCTGCGAGGTCCAAATGGATTCGCCCAGCTTTTTGGCGCCATTGGTCCAGTAAAGGGCCTAAGGCAGGGGGACTTTCCATCAAAGATTGGGGATTTTCTGGTACTTTACCCTCTGGTAAACTAACATAGCTATGGAAAATCACCATTTTTAATGGGAACATCAACTATAAATGACAATTTTCAATAGCTATGTTAAATTACCAGAGGGTACCATCAAAAACAGTAGATTTTATGCAGATTTAACTAGGGCACATGGAGATATTTCCGTGGGATTTTTTTCCACCCATACGAATCAACTGCAAGTAGGAAAAACAGGGATTTTTCACAATATTTCACCATGTTGGATTTTTCATCAAACACATCACGGGATTTTTCGGACAAATTGTTTTTTCAATGGAATATAGAACTGACAATATAAAACTGAGATAGGGAAGCACGGTGATGGTTCACCGTTGGATCTTAGACCTGTAGGTTGATATACAGTGGATATAGAGATCACTACAGGTCTATCATCTGCTTGGGACTGTGCACAACCGGCCAAGCTCCAGTGCTCCAGTCTCATGGCGAAAGGCGGTTTTGGCCAAATATGGCATGAGGCTGCGACGTCTGTGCGAGCATGACAGGAGCATTTGCTCCTGTCCATATATCCTCTGGTTATGTCAAAATAGCTATTGAAAATGACCATAGAAATAGTGGATTTTCCCATTAATCATGGTGATTTTCCATAGCTATGTTAAATTACCAGAGGGTATCCACCATAATCAAAATAATTAAAGATGCACTATCAACATGTAATCAATGACAATCAATGCAATGTAGTTAAGGTCAGCAAATGGACAATGTCAATTCAATATGCATGTGGGCATAGTACAAAAGTATCTTGCACTGAGTCCAATTGCAGTTGGATCATCTAGTAGCTTGCTACAGACCAACAATTTCAAGTGGGTGGGTGATCTTTGCCCCTTCTGCCAGCACTTCAATTCTTTTTGGAGGTGGGGTAAATGGCCTGACCTGTGCCTGACCCATGTTGCCATTTCTAAGATGCCATAAAAGTCGCTGTTCAAGCTATTCAAGCCCGCATGTGCTTTGCATATCATTATGTATACTCTCTCAAGTTTGGTTGCTCGTCATCCCCAGTCTTATCCCACGTGTTGATATGGGCTTGTCATCGTGCAAAATGGGTCAAAATGAGATATCCTGGTCTCCCTCCATCTTGGACAAGAATATTGGTGTGTTTGAAAATTATGAGAATACCAGCAGATTTGATAGCTAGTCATCTTATTTTCCTATTGAAATTGCCAATGGGGTCCAATGGGGGCATATCCCATTTCGAGACATATTCCTGATTGGATATTGCAAAACGCTCAAAAATAGATCATAGCATTAAACAACTCAATATCAAAATTACCTGACCATTTTCCCTGAATTAAGCAGCATTTCTATCGAAAATCATATATAGAGTCATGAACTATCAAGAAAAAACCGCTAACTTGAGTGAAAAAATGGGGGCCTCCATTTTCCCTCGACTCATTCTTGGTAAAATCCACCCATTTTGACGGGGCACCTTGCAGCCACTAAGGTCGAGACGTAGCTGCTGCCTGCATCGCAGGTGAAGCCTCCAGGTGCAACGTGCCCGGAATTTCTGGGCATATCATTGCGAGTATAAAATATTGGGATTATTGGCATGAACTGCATGAACATGTAAACTTGGGAGTTTTCACCTTTCACATCTTTCACTAGTATTGGGACATTGCCAGGAAGATTTTGGGGATTTGGGTGTGTCTGAAAAAAGGAACAACACATTCTTCATGATTAGTATGATTGGTTTTTTGGTAAACGATGATAAGCCAGTGGATTTAGGGGTACGATTTTCAGACAAACCTATTTCACCGGATTGAAGAATTGAACAGATTAAACAAGGGGAGCTCGCCAAGATTGCAGAGTTTTTGCCGACAAGCAGTGTCATTCAACCAATAACATTAGAAAATTCATCAACAAATCAAGGGAACAACTGAATAGACAGGTGACAGGGATCAGAATTATGATCTTGTTGTGACCGATCCAGTGGAGGATAATTCGTGAGATGTACTTACGAGTACTATATACATGTGAGAGATTTACTCATAAAATTTTATAAAAATAATCAGTTCCGAACAGTGTTGCAAGTTCAATTCAAAGCGAGTGGCTTTTGGAACTTGTTGCTGAAAACGAGAATCAAATCTGGCTTGGTAAATCCACCACCCCTGAATTTGCAAGTAATTTGGTCCAATTTCTTGGAATTGGAACGAAAATAAATCGTACCTACAGTCATCAAACAATTCCTACATGTTGTCAAGGGTGATCTGACATCATTGTGACAATCTCCTGGGAACATCGAAGAGTCCATCCATTTCCCCAGCTTGATCCTCACGAACTCGGGATCAGAGAACAAAAAGAGACTGTAAGTCTTTCAGCACACATAGAATCATCTCATCATGAACAGAATTTATCTACATTTATATAATATCTATATTCATATCTATATCTGTATCTGTATCTATATTTATCTAAATCTCTCTTTCTTATCCAATCAATCTATCAATCTATCTTTACATATTTATATATATATATATACATCTATGTAAAATCTTTATGGTGGACAGCTGAAGGCCCGGAAATGCGCCAAGAGACTCTCTGGCTCACATTGTCCCGGCTCAAAGGAGAAGGAGAATGACATGGTACCATCTCGGCGACACCAGGCCAAACAGCAAAAAATGGCCCTGGACGGACCCCCCCCCAAAAAACAAATATATATATATATATATATAAATATATATATATATATATAAATATATATATATAAATATATAAATATATATATATATATTAAATGTAGTGTGTATATATATATACAAATATAAATGTATATATATATACACCATGTGTATATATATATATACACCATGTGTGTATATATATAAATAACTATGTATAAATATATATATACACACCGGATGAAGCGTCATTTAAAGGGTCAAAACAATCTGCTAAGGCACCGCAAATGGCCTGAATAATGGCAATCGGCGTCCCATATCATTTCAACATCATCTATTGGATGTGGGTCCATTTTGGTCATCATCGTTGAATCTGCGTCACCAAAGTCATATACGTTCATAAAGATTCATCATTTTGACCAAGTGGGTGCTAAGTTTGTTGGTACCTGCACGAGTTATGCTATTTCATGATTCGGTTTCAACTTTAGCTTCACACTACTTCGCACGTATGATTTGTTTCTTACCTCAATCCCATCCCATGAGATCCTGGTTAATAGATGTTAGTAGATACCCTCTGGTAATTTAACATAGCTATTGAAAATCACCATTTTCAATGGGTAAATCCACTATTTCTATGGCCATTTTCAATAGCTATGTTAAATTACCAGAGGGTATTCCATGATATTCCTATACTGGATGATGATTCATCCCCATCCACTTTTTTCCATGGTAAACCTCTCGGGAATCCATCGCGAGCTCGCACCTGCAAACTCGCTGAAGTCCGCAGCCTTGGCAGAGGCACGTGGATTCACAGCCCATTTCGAGCTAGTTCAATAGGGAAACATATACCGTATAACTGTACATAGATAATCATAGGTATGTATGTATCATAACTCTATAAATGTATGACAATATGGGAAAAAAATGCAGGAACGTGATGATCGAATATGATAAACTATTGGATGCAATGGGGTGTTTTCCCTATGTTAGAAACAAAATAAAATTTACTGGGGAGTTGGCAAATGGTGGCTCAAACGGACATGCCAAGGGATCATGGGCCATGGGAATGTGGCTCAACAACTTGGGATCCTTCCTACCCGCAAGGAGTTTCACCAATCAAAACTAAGCAATAGATAGCAATAGTATTATAAATCTGTGGTAAATATGGTTTCTTGTGCTGGTGTCGATGTGTCAAAACAATCTGGGTCAGTCCTGCACACTCTGGGAACATGGTGCAAGCACAGGGCAACACATCAACAGCAGGGTACGTAGACATGCACCCACATGTAATCATAGACGTGCACACAAATTTCACAAAGGATCCTTCATTCTTAGGTAATTGTTTATTAAAACATGTTCCCGGCAACCCCGTGGTTGGCCCACACTCAAACAACACATCCAAACAATATGAAATACTTATCACCAGAGGATGAATGAAAACATTGGCTATACGCCGATACGCAGTGATTTTGACTTTCAGTTTTCAGGATTTAGGGTTTTAATTTAGGGTTTAGGGTTTTCGGTTTTAGGGTTTTGTTGTTTGTTGTTTTGGAAAGTAAAAAAAATAACACCCTGCGCAGGGATGTGAGCATGTCAAAGGATATACGGGATTGGCCGCGGGCAAACCTGGGGGTTGCAGCGACCATGTTAAAACAATTTAACAATATTTAACATATCCTTTTAGTTCATGGATTTTCCAGCTAGCCATGGGGAAGCCGGCCATCCAATGGGGCTTCCATGCCGTCTTTTTGATGCCCCAGTGTCGACCATGGACTTTGGCATCTCGTTGGGTGGACGAATATCATGAAACCTGTGGCCGGTCGAAGATCGTCACGGGGAAATTTCGGAACACGTCATGCCAGTTCGATATGTTCGATATTGTTTCCTTTTACAGAAGGCCAATAAGAGCACAAGAACACGAGTAACAGCATTAAGAACATGAATATGATATGATTGATATGATTATTTTTCATTCACTGCCATTTTTTCCTGGCCGTTGCATTCTGTAAATCCAGAATGCTATGTTTGCGCCACAAAATTTGACATGGGTACATCGGGTACATCTCAAATTGGACATGTCCTGAAATCGCCGACGTCCTGCCATTGGCATTTTTTTCAGTGGGTAAAGAAGGCCGCCGCAATTCGAGCTGCCCTAAAGGAACTAATCATCGCCTTCAAACGGTTGGTTAACAGGATCTTCATTAATGAACTATGGCAATCCCAATTCAACCAAGCAACGTGGCACCTAAACACGCCAATCAATCAACGGAACTTTGGGATATTTGGAACATGCCAAAGTGCACGGGCACATACGGGCACCATAGCCGAAAGGTGATAATGCCGGAGGGAGTCAAACATGGTTTGCAGAAAAGAAACCTAACCAAACTGCTTTTAACCGCCGTGAAAATGAGAACATTTCGGATCACTATCCCATTTTGAAGGGAAAAGTCAACACCATCAACACCATCAACCTTAATGGAAGGTATTTCCACACCATGAGGCACATCCCTCAGTCCAAACCTCAAAGTTGCAATAGGTTCCAATCCCACCACTCCTGGCGTCGGGTTTGGGAGTTCATCTGCCACTTTAGCTGTTGAATGCCACCATCATTCCTCCAAAACCCTCCTGCATGATTCGTGCTCACACCTATGACATCTTAGGCCCAGCGACTCACAAGTCAACAAGTGAAATGGTCATCATGAGTGACACGCCGCACCCTGTTTTTGTGCCCAAACCAAGGGATGCGGTAACAGCGCTGGGGAAGAGGCAGTCTTAATGATCACGTTTGTTTTGCGTCAACGGATCTTTCCGCAGCTAATATTCTGCCGCGCTACAGCGTCTAAAAATGAATTCTTACCGAAAGAAAAACCTATATATTTTAAGCACTGTCAGCAGCCTGCTTTTCTTTTAGCTCCGAGAAATTGTCATACAGTACATTCATGCTAAGCTCGTCCTTGGCGAGCTTTGAACTACTGTATGGTACATCACTACTTTGGAACCTTGACGCGGGCGAAGAGCGTGAAGTGCTGCTCGGGAGCGCGATGCGGCATGGCTTGGCACGTAGCTTGCACCGTAGAGTCGGTCCAAGTCAGGATTGCAAGGGCCCTTCATCTTCCTACGTCGTGCCGGCTCCGCCTATCAAATCCTTTTTGGGGCAGCCAGGCCTCACGAGTGAAGCTAAGGTCAAAAAGGGAAAGTGCCGTCCACGAAAAACCACGAAAAAAAAGCACGCATTGGAGAACGATTTGGTGCACGACAAGCCGTGAAAAAAAGCACGCGTTGGAGCACGATTTGGCGCACGACAAACCGCGAATAAAAAGTACGCTCTGGAGCATGATTTGGTGCACGACAAACCGAGAAAAAAAGCAGCAATATAATTCTTGCTCCAGCACAGCAGCAAACCTGGCAACCAGTAGATTAAATTTGATGGGAAGTTTGGATAGTGTATGATTCATGTTTGATACTTGATATGGTTGTGATTCCCAATACCAGATGGTTTTCAGAAGCGATTCCCACGTCCTCTTTCTCCTAATCTGATGTGTGCAAACCACCACATGTCTACATTGAGCAGAATGGACGGGCTTTGTTTCCCAATTTTTGAACCATGGTGCCACTTTGAAAGAATCCTTATAAGCAAAAAAACTGAACACGTCCCCAGACCCAACAATCCTTGAAGAAAAATAACTTGATTTTATGGTGCTCCTTTTTGGGGGTGTTCAGTAAGAAACCCTTTTACTGACTGTTACAATATTTAGGAAACACACAAGATATACCTTCTAAATGGCCATTGAAGGGGGGAAAATGCTGACTAACCAATGCATTTAGAGGCGCCATATTTTCAGACAAACCCAAATCACTTCGTGTTTTGACCCACCATTCAGCAGACTTCCAGGACCTGGCCTGGCCCATCAGCAAAGGCTAAGAAGTGAGTGGCACCCCGCGGGACTTCGACCTGGGCCAGCATCCAGAAAGTCAGAGAAAAAATCCATCTATAAATGAAGGCTTTAACGGAAAATCATGGAAAATCCATGTTCTTCGCTAATATATCTGATATTGCAGGTCCCAGAAATAATCGAGAACTTTTTGGGGAACGGTGTCAACCAAACTTGAGGGCATTTCACTTCGAGAATTGAGGGTTTGATCAACCGAAATGGGCTTGGAATAGCACAAAGCGGGTAGTAAACATGAAGATTTTATCAGCCAAAATGGACCTTCCAACTGTTTCAAACCTACAAAACAACTGGTCCAGTTGAAATGAAACCGATTGAATAGATCACTTATGAGGTGAAACATATAATATATAGACTATAATGATACCACATCGGTCATTTCCTATAATCACATATACGACAGTAATATATGACAAACATCATTCCCATTGGGACAAAACAACCTTAACTTGTCATCTTTTATACAAACCGATTGTTAGATCTTGTCAGACTGCGCAAAACTCTGACCATGATCAACCATTGATAGAACGAAATTGCTTTTGAACATGTGTGAACATATTCTGAATCGCAGTCAAAACAGTTACCTATTTCAACGCTGTCGCGACACCGAAGTAGCGCACTCTTTTCTGCCAGTGCTTCGTCACGTGGAGTCGAGCTTCAAATCCACGTGCCGCGGTGAAACGATAAATGTTGAAGCTAAATCCAATTCCCCCAATATTAAACACTCCCATTCTATGGTCCCAAATAAGGGGTTGGATTTCATCCCCTGAATCCACCATGGTTTCCGGGGAAGGTATTCGAATTTCCATCTACCAATGATTCCTCACGCCTCCATGGCCTCTCTTAAGGCCACTCACCAGAAGGCCAGGTATGCCAAATAGACGGATGCACCAAGCAGTAGAGCCTCAACAAAAAATCGGGCCTGGTAGGTTTTTTTCCTTCCAATATCTTCCAATCATGCATGGGGAGGAAGAAAATGTGGGCCATTGCAAGACATGCTTGAAAATCAAATCTCATGGTCTCGTGGTCCGTGGGTTAATCTGAGCATTCTCCAGTCATACTGTCATACTTTGGGAAAACAGGTCACCCGAAGGGACTATATATGCTACTCAGTATCTGGTCAACACCCTTGGGTTGGTTCTGCAAGTCTCCAAACTTGGCTTCTCCCAAGTGAATTTTCAATAGTTGCAACCTCTTATCATATGGCTACTACTTAAAATGGGGACCCCCAAACTTTTCACCTTTTTTCCTAGGTCCTAGGTAGAATCACAATTTTCCATGGTTTTTTCCAGTAAACAACCACCGTTTTGGGACTGAACCTCGCCCTTTTTTCCACCGTAGACGCCAAGCATCGGGAGCACCCGGCCATCTTCGAAGACCATTGAGGAGCGGGTCATCCTAAGATCGGATCATCCATAATATATGATATATATGATATATATATATATATATGTATATATGTGTGTATATATATAATATATCTATATATATATATATCGGTGTAAATTATAATATTTCACTAATCACTAACCTGAATTGTTGGGCCATTTGGGGATGATTTCCCTTACTAACCATGATTCCAGGGTTCGGTCGCAGTGAGGCCGTTACAATTTACCCATATATATATATGTAATAAGTAAAACATACAGATCTATAAGTTTATAAGCAATACTATCCATATAATCTCATCCCATCATCCATATCTGTAATTATCATTAAGACATATATAGTATGATATGGTATATACATGTAGGTTAGGTTTTGGAGCGGGGGTTAGCATATAATTCTATACATACTGCATATTGTGCAGATCTAGAGGTAATATATTCATATCATTCATCAATATATAATCCATATAAATAGTTAGCAAGTCTGCTATCTGGATATGTACAAATATATATATACACATATATATATATAATATTATACATACGTATGATCATTTGAGAATAGTCCTTTCCTAGGTTCGGGCTCAACGGGCCCGACGGGCCCAACGGGCTCCAACGGGCCCCAACGGGCCTGCTTCACGGGCTCAACGGGCCCGACGGGCCCAACGCGCCCAACGGGCTCGACGGGCTCGACGGGCTCGAGAGGCCGTGGCGTTGAATGAACCCATCATCCCTTCTGGTGCTGGCGTTACACTACATTCAATTGGGAAGATCAACAGCGGTACTGGGAATATAGGTTCCCACCCCCGGCTAACTTAATATTCAATGGGGAAAATCAACAAAAGGTATTAGGAATTTAGAATCACATCTCTGTTCAACTTTACATTCAAGCAGGCAAATCAACAAGAGTAATTATTTGGCATATAGGTTCCCCGCCTGTGATTTTTACATTCAATTGGGAAGATCACCGATAGGTATTTGGAATAAAAGCTCCCTTAGAAACATAATTGCCCACCCTGCTTGAACTTTTAGATTCAAGTGGGAAGATCACCACAGGTATTAGGAA
>Ga0126342_10022398_pt1 | contig 10434 bp, 11 predicted proteins | sample Cyp1metagenome_FD_92528 | JGI IMG/M metagenome (GOLD analysis project Ga0126342, IMG submission 92528) | Coral microbial communities from Lord Howe Island, Old Settlement Bay, Australia - Cyphastrea 1 metagenome | ecosystem: Host-associated > Invertebrates > Cnidaria > Coral ...
AATCAACTTTTTGCTACTCATCTTAAACAGATAGAATATTCTCACCGGGAAACCAGGTTTCACCCGCAAATTTTTCGATCTCTGAACACTGGATAATATTCTATCTGCTAGTGCCTTAGTATAATATAATATAGATATAGGCTATAGCCGTATATATTTGTCAACAGGCTTGCCAACCCGGTAGCCATAGGCCTGTAGTTAGTTCAGTAGTCGTACTAGCATTCATTTCGTGTTGATTTGGCTGACTAACTGCAGCAAACTTTCTGTGACCCTTAGTGATAGATGCTGATGGACTGATAGATAGCTTTGCAAAATCCAACTTGGATCAAGCTGGTGTCATTTGATTTCGTTGATGCTTCGTTGTTATTTGATATTCTGGTGACCAGTAAGAATTTCGCTAGTCAAGACGAGTCTTTGGAACGTCGGCCTTGGCGGAGGCGCCTCTTCCAAAGCATCCCATGCAACAAGGCTCTCGAGGGCGCAGACCATGAGGGGTGCTCTTGGAATTTAAAGGATTTTGCAGGCTCAAAAGTGGACACTGGTTCGTTTTGACCTGGCAGAGGTTGGACATGGTTGGAATGTACCATCATGGACATCATTTTTTCCGCCTGGTCCTCAAGGCCAAGCGTTGGCGGGCGCTCTCGTGGCGCTTCCTCCATGGCAGAACCACCCCCACAGGACCAACTGGAAGGGCCGGCTTTGCACTGGAGGTCATGAGGAGGATGTTGTACCATTTAAAGATCCTCATTGCCCTAGCATTGTATTGATTGCATTGAATATTTATATTATAGCGTAGCTAGTGCATCGCACTAGGTAGACATGCCGAACATTACGAAACAAATGAAACAGTCATTTGCATACATGGTATTCCCTCGGCATACCATTTGCCAGCTTGAGTCAGGAGAGCTGTGAACGTGATATCATTGGTCGCTTGGCAGAGCTGGGTGCGGGCAAGACATGTGGCACCGACAGCACCCGCGAGACAGACGATAGAAACAAGAAGAAGAAGAAGAAGAAGAAGAACAAAAACCATAATTAATCTTTAATGATAAGAAGAACAAGAACAACAAGTAACACTTCTTGGAAAGAACCCACTGGCATTTCAAACCTCTGCAAACCCCTGTTCGACCCTGCTGCAAGGGTTGTCCAGCTCAGGAGAAAAAGTCTTGATCAATGGCCTGGTGCAAGCACCGCAGCTTAGCAGCAGCAGGTTGCATTTGACATGCTGCTTGGAGCAGTGTTTTAGGAGGCACGAAAGCCTGAAAGATCCTGAAAGCCAGTGAAGGTCATGAAGCTTCTTTCGTGAGTTCTGCACGTTGTTGTAAATGTCTCCATATGTCTCCCTGCACGCCCATATATGTTACTTGTATGACAGATTAATACAGTTGTCTCTAACCGTGCCCCCTCCCCCCCAAAAAAAACTTAAAATCAGCTCGCCTTCAGCTTGACTGCTGATCTCCTGTGATGGCGATGGAGAGAGAGAGAGAGAGCTTGAGCTGCCAGACATGTTGCTGGATGTTTTTTGAGTATGCCCTCAATGCCATATCCCACCGAGGCACCTCAATGGGCATTGGGGTCACGTTACCGATTATGATCCGGAACCTTGGTGAAAAATGATTCAAGCGAGACATTCTCCAGGATTGTACTTCAGAGATCTTCAGAATCAAGATGTGAACGACATTTACTTGGCTTAGCAACATTATTTGCCGATAGATAGATGGATAGATAGATATAGATAGATATAGATAGATAGATAGATAGATAGATATAGATAGATAGATAGATAGACAGACAGATAGATAGATAAATAGATAGATAGATATGCATACATATATGTATACATATATATTCAATATATAATACTAGTAATGTCATATGATAATATATTGTACATTATTGTACTACTACTACTACTGCTGCTGCTGCTGCTACTGCTGCTGCTACTGCTACTGCTACTGCTACTGCTACTACTGCTGCTACTACTACTACTAGTACTATTACTACTATATATACCTGGTTCTTCCATGAACACATCATTTTCGGCTCGAGGTATGAAACGTTCGTTTTAGAAAATTCTGTACGAACTAAGGGGTCAGATACTCGAGGTTAAAACATGTGCTCCCTTCCATTCCATGCATACACACACACATCCCAGTAGCCATTTTTCAAATCAGGTTTCCAAATGAAGCTCACATTCAAAATGTGCTCGAGGAAACCCCTGAAGTGATGATCAAAAAAAGAGCATGTTTTTATGTTGCGCCCGGCTGCGCTTATTTGCGCCCGAAGTTGCGCCTTGATTTTCCTAAGAATTTGAATGAATTTCCAACAAGTGGCCCCCAAATCTGAAATATGCCCGCTTGTTTTCCAAAACTCGGTCGAAGCATAGCAGCCATTTTGAACCAAATGACGTTGGGACCAGGTGTTTGCAAAGAACGCTCGAGGATCCACAATGTGGTCGAATTGAGATTAACCGCTCGATTTGCCCAAAGGTACATAAGTACAGAAATGTTTGCTCGTCTGAAGATCTAAGTATATAGATGTGAATCTAGATGTGAATCCATTGTTTGTTTCGATGTGTTTCGCGTTTCAGCTGTCACCCTAAGGCACAGCGCCGCTACGCCGTGCAGGTCCTCGGGGCACCGTTGCTGCTGCACCTGCGGCGTGAAGTGCTGGTCCTGCCGAAGTTGGGTCCCAGTGGGTTGGTGAAATCCTGGTGAAATGGTGAAATCATGGGGGTTAACCAGTGAGAACCACTGGTCATCACTGGTTAAATCAATGGGTCATAATGGGTCATAAATTTCAATGGATGATTATTGGCTATCACTGTTTTTTTTTCTCATGGGTGGGTTTGAATTGGTTATCTATGGATTTTCTGAATGGATGACATGTTGATAAGGCAATCATAAACTAACCCTGTGGATTGATGGTTGGCATGGGATAGTTGTAAAATTGGGGATGGCGGATCCTATACTAACACAAAAAAAACATTACCCAAAAATCTTGATGGGTAGTTCTCATATGTTATCATCATTGTCTCTATTCATGTAGTCATTTGGGGGTATACCCAATTCGTAGATGTACCCATGTTCTCTGCTCTGAAATGATGAGATTGAGGTCAGATTTGAGGATGATATGGATGATGTATGATGATGTGAGTCTTGGGGTGGAATTTGACCCCCCTCCTACAATCTCCTACACATGATGATAATCATTTAATACTGGTATGATAGTTCTATATATTTCTAGTACGATTTAAATATATGATCATGGAGGAGAATGAGGATGGAGTTTGAGGGCAGATGGCCAGCCGGTGCTGTTTGTTCATGACGACCCAGGACAAGTCCTCCAGGACCCGAAGAGCTTCGGGGGAAATGGCAACCAAATCTGCGCATCTAGTCTCCAAAATGACTTAAATTGAATGACTTGGACCTTGGACTTATCTATATATAGATTATATAATATAATTATATAATTATATAATTATAATTATATAGTTGATTGAGACCGAGATTCTTTTAACTTTTAACGATGGAATGGCGATTTTATAGCATCAAAGCTGCAGCAAAGATTTAGTCACACCGAATGCCAAACCACCATCGGATGATATCAGATGGCTATATATATATACATACATATACACCATATACTGCAAAGAGTAGTGCAGTAGTGCAGTTCCATGTCACTGTCAGTGTGTGCTCTTAGGATTTCCTTCGATATGATCGTTTTCCAACTACTAGTATGTCCAAGCCAATTGTTTACCTGTGTTTACGGTGTTGAGTTCTCATGTGCGTTTACTTTTCCAAGCAGCATCCGTTTGAGTCTAATTGTTGGCTTTGTGTTAAATTCCAATGCTGTGAATGCAACCAAAGCTGCCACTGCCATTCGTTTCCAGTAATTGAGGCATGTAGAGGTGGTGATCCAAGATGGTCGAAGTGCAATACGATACTGTACTGTCACTTGGCAGCAGGACGAAGTTGGCGACGAAGTCATGATATTGCACAGGTACCAGTAGCCGCCCCCAATAGCAACTGCCTTTTTTGCAAAAGGAGCAGACGACTTTGGAATATTTGTTTACTGTAGATTTAGAGGTTTGAATGAACGCGGGACCCAGATGTCTTTATCGTGCAGTGAAAGTTGCAGAAACCTGCTTGAGTCCCGGTGGAGCCAAGCTACAGCTATAGCAGCAAAGTAGCGGATAGCGCATCTCAGGAAGAGCCAATTCCATCGTGCTGAAGTGTCAGGACTGGGCCAGATAGGGCCAGGACAATTTGATCGGATTTGGGCCAGCCAGGTCAACACATGAGGTGATGAAAGAATCTGAAATAACCCCGCGAGCCCAAGCATGACATAGTGACCATGAGACGTAGCAAGGAATCAATGTATGCTATGCATGGTGTTATATCATGTTTGGCTCTTGTTGTGGCATGAATTTAGAAGGCTGAAAATGACATGGTTAGATAGACCGTGCACACCTAAGCACCCGTGCCTCCAAGAAACTAATGGATTGCAACACGCTGCAGACTGAAAGGCAGCACAAGAGAGCTGTATAGATTGAAAAACAGTACCCTGGAAGTTTCGTTTCATGGCTTGAATGACCTGATGGAAGCCTATACAGCAATTATCCTCCACTTTTAGAATTTGGCGGGCCACGGGGCTCATGTGGACTTGGAAGACGCTTCCTTGTTTTCACCCCGGGCGGCAGTCTCCCAGAAGTAGCGTCCAGTGTTGCAGCCTTTTCGGAATGAAGACCAAACTTTTCAACTCTGGTTCGGACTAGAGGCCAGGATCGAACGTGAGAACGATGAGAATGCGGTGGATTCCGAGTGTTTCGTAGTGGACAGACAGTGACAGACAGTGACAGACTATGTAATCAGTGGATTATAGTGGAACTATGATGAACTAGGTGGAGCTAGATGTTTTCCGGCTGCAACACTCGTGACATCGCTCCTCAGCGACCAGCTGTTGTTTTGGCGGCTGCACTTTGTGCGTTTCACGCCCAACGCGGGCATCCGGGCAGAGCATATATGCAGCAGCTCAAGGACTTGGCTGGAAGTCTCTGACAAAAATGCCATGAAATGCACTTGAATCACTTGAAATGCTTGATGGATCTTGAAATGTACATTGCTTGATGTTGTTTCATGTTGCTGTACATTCTTCCACTTCCGAACAAGTTTTAAACATGGTTCACAATTTGACTCAATGATAATTATGCTGACTTTGAGGTCCTTGGGTTGGGAACATAATTATATGGTCGCCCCGTGTCAGTGCTCCTGCAACGTGCTTTGCATGCTAGTGGCTTGCTATATTATGCTGCATCTAGTGTAATGGTGCAAGCTAAGTGCATGAAATGCAATCCGGATTTTCATTTTGACGAATTCGATCCTTGCTGTGTACTCTTAAGACTAGGCTAGAGCATTCACTACCTTGTTGTTCTCAGGCAAACGCAATACCTTGCTACCCACTATCTACATGATATAGATGCCTATGGTAGCTGGCCAAAAAAAACATACAAAAACATACAAACACGCACACACAACTTTTGCATTCCACTCATTTCCTCGTTCAGATTTTGAATATATTCCTAATTCAATTCCTAATTCTATGAAGATAAAGGAGAGGTTGTGGTTGGAGATCCGGATCCCTGTGTTCACAAGAAGGGAACTCCAATGTGTGGTGTGAATGTGTTTGTGTTTGTGTCTAGACATGTTAACATGGAAAAAAACATAATGGGAAGCTTATTCAGCACACTGTTGCAGTGAGCGCAGCCAAATGCGGAGACGAAAACAGAGCTCCCAACAGGACAAAACTGATTGCTACAGGGTGTCCGTTGAGATAGGTTTGAAACGAGCACGGACTGTGCACAGCATGGATCTTTGGATGCTTGGGGGCTAACTTGGGGGCCAACCTCAGTCCAATTCTTCTTGAGGTGATGAACCCAAGACTCAGAAGCCGTTAGCTGGTCAGTTGGGAACCCAATGAGCAGGGTTGAAAAGGAGAAGGTGTGTGGACTCAGACAGGTAGCCCTTGTACTTCAATCTGACTGCTACCTTTCAGGACTGTTTAGCATTTTGCATTTATAGATAAAACCTTGGTTGGTCAGGCCCTTGTTCTTCAAGGGCAATCGAGCAAACATCAAGGAAGAAGATGTAAAGCAAGAGCCTGGAGAGGACTCAGGGTCCAACAGCATGGAAGTACTGTAGAGAGGCAACGAGACAGTCATTTTTGCCTTGCTGCCACAGTTTCTCATGTCGTCACGTTGTGTCGTGATGTTTTTGTAGTCAGCATAATCACTTGCTTTGGCAAATTAATCAGCCACTTTGTTGGCAGATGACCGGTTTCAACACTGCTTGCACGTTCATGTCTGCCCTCTGCACTGAATGAATAGAAGGGCAGCTAGCTCCTTGTGCAGGAAGCGTCCAAGATCAAGACCCGCGATAACAAGGACTTGCAGTGACCTTGGAAGACATGGGCGGTACAAGCCGATCCCGCCATCAATTGATTTCCAGGCTGAGCCAAATGTAATGGCACATCGAATGGTGATCATCTCAAACTTCCCAGTGGCAAACAGCAGCCATGACTCTGAGCTTTGTTAACCTGGTGGTCCGATTGCAACACTTGAGAGTGCACTTATTCACTTATTCCTCATGTAGGTACCACAACATCACAGACAAAGTCATGACGAAGAATGAGTGGCACCCTCAGCTTTAAGCCAACTCCCTGCCAGCTTTTATCATTTATCAGTTGTCATTGGAGTGGCCAGGGGTCCCTGGGTGTTCTGGGTACCAAGTAGGTTCTCTGATGTGCTTGTTGGATCTTGTTGGTATCCATCCTCGTGATGGCCAAAATAGATGGTACTGTACTCCAGTCCATACACTATATTTTTTTTGGCAAGGATTGAGGAGAAGATCAAAGCAGAGGCGGAAATTGATGCATACGAAGAAGGCCGGAGGAATAGAGGAGACAACATGAGACAACAGCGCCTGCGCAACTCCCATGAGTACAATGATTTTTTTCAGTGTTCTGACCGCAGGCAAGCTGGAAAGAGATTGGTATATGGCCAGCGGCTGAATGACAACCCAGAGTTACAGCATATGTGTGAGTGAAACGGAATCCTGCCAAACCAATCAAACCATCAACAATCAAATTCATCAAGCAGTTCACTACTCAACCGACCGATCGATCAATCAATTTCTCAATCCGTTACTTGTTCAATCTTCAGCTGGCCATGGCCATTGCCATAGCCCAAGGCCGAAGAAGGTGGAGCTGCACAAGGAATGGACGACGTAGATCCTGCTCGAGAGGCATCCGATCTGGACATTCCGTCCAGTACAAGTGGAATCGACATGTCAACTAATTATGAAGTGTTCTAGCCCTTTGCTTAATTTTTAAACCTGCACTTTTAAATGTCAACGCATCGCAAAGCGCTCCGAATAGCACCAGAAATCCCTGAAGCGAGCAGGCAGAGAGGGAGGAGAAGAAGAAGCGTCAGCTAGCGCAGGCCCACAGTATATCACAGTATATATATGTATATATATATATACATATATCAGTATCGTACTTCCCATGATTCAACCCAACAAGTAGTTTGACAAGGTCAAGTCCAGAATCTTTTGTTTGCGTTGCATTCAGGTGGCTCGGGTGAACATCCGCCAGCAGATGAAGAACGAAGCCAATGAGATGTGGGAGCTGAACAGGTGTCCATATCGATCAGTTTGCAAGATTCCACTGTCACTTGTTTGGCCATATATCCGACAATGAGAGGCTCGGCGCTATGGGTTTGGCTGAGAGAAAGGAAGTGAACTTGGATTTCTCCAAGGAAGATGACGAGAAACGCCCTGCGGCCCAAGTGCTTCATTGGAGAAAGATATATATATATATTCAGCTGCAACCTTCTGGGAAATGCTGAACAAACATTGAACAAACTGTATCTCAAAACCAGACCTCACAATCATCAGAAACTCCCTGGAGTCCTCACCATGGTCACCATAGTGTGAATTGAGCCAGCGGCAATCTAAGGAGTTGCTGTGGTGGTGTGGTACTCAGCTGATCGTAGAAATTCAGCAGTGCTTCTGAATAAGCAACCTGTCCAGCCAAGCAGTGAATGGGGATATCAACCAGATCTAACTAGCCAGAGCTAATAGCTTTCAGCATGATTTGAAACTTGAGAAACTTGTCATTCTGACGCTTGACCAGGTTCGCGAGACCACCCCTCCATTCTTAGATGGGCGAAAAGTCTTCACCACCCAAACCGAAGCTGTGCCGGTTCCTCAGTAAAACCACTTGACCCACTTGGCGACATATAATTTAGAGGCCTCCAGATTGACGCCCTATGCCACCCTCTCACTAAGGAGCGCTGTAAAAGATCCCACTTCAGATATGGCGGTGTTTTGTAAGCAGGGCTCCAAAGTGGTGGGGATGCCAAGTCTCGAAGGCATTCTGCACCAAGGCAGAGATCGCTGAGGCCGTGAGACTTTGAAGATCTTGAGCAACATTGAGCAACAATAGCTGAAACTGCAAGACATGCAAGAAGCAGCATCAGCCGGTCATTTCACGAGCGATATTGCTTAAAGTTCTGCTTGATCGAATCTACATGTTGAGGGAGGATCGCTAGTACCCGTTTGATGGGGATCGCCTCTACACTTGGCAACACGTTGCAGACCAACACGCATGCATGCATACATTTGCAGATACATACATCCATTCATTCATTCATTCCTTCATTCATACATGCACATACATACACACACACATACACATACATACACATACATACACATACATACACCTACATACACATACACATACATACACATACATACACATACATACACATACATATACATACACATACATACACATACATACACATACATACACATACACCTACATGCACATACATAAGTCATACATACACATACATACACATACACATACATACACATACATACACCTACTGTACATACACATACACATACATACACATACATACACATACATACACATACATACACATACATACACCTACATACGCATACATACACATACATACACATACATACACAACATACACATACATACACATACATACACATACACATACATGCACATACATAAGTCATACATACACATACATACACATACACATACATACACCTACATACACATACACATACATACACATACATAAACATACATACACATACACATACATGCACATACATAAGTCATACATACACATACATACACATACACATACATACACATACATACACCTACATACACATACACATACATACACATACATACACATACTGATATACACATACATATACATACACATACATACACATACATACACATACACATACATGCACATACATAAGTCATACATACACATACATACACATACACATACATACATCTACATACATCTACATACACATACATACACATACATACACATACATACACATACATATACATACACATACATACACATACATACACATACATACACATACATACACATACATGCACATACATACACATACATACACATACATACACATACATGCACATACATAAGTCATACATACACATACATACACATACACATACATGCACATACATAAGTCATACATACACATACATACACATACACATACATACACCTACATACACATACGCATACATACACATACATACACATACATACACATACATACACATACATACACATATATACACATACATACACATACACACATACACAGACACACATACACACATACACACATACGCACATACGCACATACGCACATACATACATACATACATGCATGCATGCATACATGCATACATGCATACCATGCATACCATGCATACCATGCATACATGCATACCATGCATACCATGCATACCATGCATACCATGCATACCATGCATTACATGCATTACATGCATCATCTGCATACATTTGCATACATCCACATACATCCACATACATCCACATACATACACATACATACACATACATACACCTACATCCACATACATCCACATACATCCACATACATCCACAACATGCACATACATACACATACCTCCACATACCTCCACATACATCCACATACCTCCACATACCTCCACATACCTCCACATACGTCCACATACATCCACATACATCCACATACATCCACATACATCCACATACATCCACATACATCCACATACATCCACATACATCCACATACATCCACATACACATACATACACATACATACACATACATACACATACATACACATACACATACATTCACATACATACACATACATACACATACATACACATACATACACATACATATACATACACATACATACACATACATACACATACATACACATACATACACATACATACACATACATA
>Ga0126342_10022399_pt1 | contig 10433 bp, 5 predicted proteins | sample Cyp1metagenome_FD_92528 | JGI IMG/M metagenome (GOLD analysis project Ga0126342, IMG submission 92528) | Coral microbial communities from Lord Howe Island, Old Settlement Bay, Australia - Cyphastrea 1 metagenome | ecosystem: Host-associated > Invertebrates > Cnidaria > Coral ...
GAATTAGACATTTTTCATCATCGCCAGAGACAAAATCACTGGTAAATCCCAGTGTTGCTCAAATGTGCCGAGAAGTGAATTGCTAACGCCTACACGTTCCATTCCCGCCCCGGCGGGATGTTTGTGTATTTCCAGTTTAGGAAAGCAATTGCACTGCTTGCACGATCCTGAACATCAAAATGATTTGCAAGCAACGCAATAGTTTCCTTGATCACTGGAAACTCAGGAGCTCAATAGATAGACGTGTTGACAGAAGTTTTAGAATATATTTACTGCATAATTTGCAGCCGTCCAGTTCTCCTATCATGTTGGGGCCTACTAATGTTTATCTTTTCTCTGAAGGTAAAACCAAGTCAAGATCCATAATTACTTGAGTTCTCAGGTGGGAATCTAGCATGTAATATACCAACATCGGAAACAACACATTCCCATTCCATGCCATATTTGTTTTTTTCAAACAAATTAAAGTATGTAAGAAACATATTGATGACAATCACATTAAATATAGATCATACAATGACAATATCATACAAGGTGGGGCGACCCTGCTATAAGTTGGTTCAGTTGTTATAAACCCCATTAACTATATAGTTATACCCTCCATAAACCCAGATTAACCAAGTTATGTGTCAAGTTAGCTATCAGAAATCAAAGAACGACAATCAAAATCTGCAAAATGAGCCATTGAACTCCGAGCTATTTGCTAGTGGTCTTTGAGTCTCTGGCAGACAACCCGGCATTTGGGAAAGTCAGGCGGTCGCCAATGCAGACACAGGGCGCCAGATGATGAGCGACGCGCTGGATAGAATTGACATGAATTGACCCCAACCAAACGCCATCATTAAACCCTGGGTTAACAATCACCATTTTCCCATGGCTTTTCCCATGTTTTTTTCAGGAGCTGCCAGAAAGTTGCGGACCGGAGCCTCCGTGGCCGGAGGGGCCCGAGGCATCGGAGCAATCTTGGCCCGAGGCGGGTTTTCCCATCGACTTGAGGCAACCAAAAAAATGTGGATGTTAAACATTATTAATTTAAATGTGATGGTGAACATTATTAAATTATGGTAAATTATATGGTAAATTCATGACCCAAAATTAATGTTCTATAACATTATAAATGTCAACCCTGGATTAATAAACCCCCAAACGGCTGTTTAATTGGGGGGATACCATTTTAAGTATCAGATTATGACTATTTGGGGAGTACCCCCCTAATTAATAAACCATGGTTTATTAATCCGGGGTTGACATTAATCCCTATGGATCCATGGCCATTGTCTGAGAAGGTACGGCTAACCCCCTAAATCATACCCCAGTCCCACTTCCTAAGAAGGTACGGCTGGATCCATAGGGAATGATTATGTATATGAGCAACCGACAAAATTATTGTAATACTACAGTAATTTAGTCTTTGCTTCGCCTTGGCCTTTCCGAGGTTGCACAAAACCTTCACAACCGATAGGTCACGACCCTATACCGATACCACATTTGTGATACCTCCGGGAATACTGAAATCCTCACAACCGATAGGGGACGACCCCAATTTGTGCATGGTATTACGTTTAACATATAATTTTGTCCGCTATTTATATGATTAATATATATATATATATACATATTACATATTATATATATATATTATATATATGTAATATCTATAATGATTAATATCTATACATATATTTACATTGTAATTTATGTAGTTTATCTATTTTTTTGTGTTTCTAACTCACGTAACTATTCTAGTACTTCTCTTGGACTTCGTGTTTTTGTGCTGCAAGTAATCCTTAGCCAAGTCCTCTTGGCTGGAGTCTTGGCACTGGGGCGAAGACACAGAGAAGTCACAAACTCGGAGACTTGCTGCTGTCCTTGGCACTTCTGAAGAACGTGCTTGCTGTCATCCAAAGTGATATTTCATTGCAGAGCTCAAGGCTGAACATGAGAGAACATTAAGGATGCGACTCACGGACAGATAAAGAAAGGGAAGTAAATAGGGTATAGAGGAAGTATAAGAGTAGTAGTAAGAGATATTTAAATGGATTAGAATCGATAAGTAGAAACATATAAGAGTGAGAGAATGGTTTCGGCGCTACATCGGGAGTGTCCTTTTGCACACGTATTCTAGGTATTCCTGGAACCTTATAGTTATTTTTTTTCCACTTGCCTCAGTTTAGACATTGATCACCCTCTACAATACAACAAATATTGGAACCTTATGGAGCACTGACCATTTGCTTCGGCCATAGAATTCTTTACCTCAGCTCTCATCCCAGTTCGCTTGTGGAAAATGATATCCTCAGCAATGGCATTGTAGATTTTGACCCAGGCAACATAGGCCTTCGAAAAAAGGCTAGCATGATGGGCTGTCAATGACGGGTCCCGGAGACTCCTCAATGTATTGCGATATATGTGGGAGCAAGGCTTATCATGCTACCAGCAAAAACAATCGAGGCTGAATGATACAAGTTCGTCTGTTACGAAAACACCCAAAGCTCATGGATGAGAAAATAAGTTAATTTATAATACGTAGAGCAAGTGCTAAAAGTATCTAAAAGTATCTAAAAGTGCCAAAACTTACGTGGTAGTGGTAGTGGTAGCCATTAAAACTTTGTGTAACTTTGTGTTATTTTCATATTTGCCCAAAAACATCCACCTAGTGGCCACAACGGTATCCCATATTTCTGGACCCAGATCACTGGGATGGCGCCGCTAGGTGCGCTCCAATCTTTGGAGCATATCCTCAGCAGCCAGTCGCAGAAAGGACGTACGGTAGCGATGGCAGTAAACTCCACATCAACTCTGGGGGGTTCCATCCAAAGTGGGATAAATCAATCCAATTTAGAGATCATTAGAGATCTAGAGGCATGTTTACCCTCTGGTAAACTGCATAACTATGGAAAATCACATGAAAAATTGTGATTTTCCCATCAGTTATGTGAAAGTTTACCAGAGGGTATATAGAAAATTAATGAAAACTGACTGGGCCTGGGCTTCCAAAATCTTCCAAATTATGAGCATACCCTGGTTTAACCAGGATCTGTGGATATATGTTTTCTTTATCACCCGTCAAAAAACAATATCACTGAATGGGTATTTTATATGGTCGACCATAATATGTCGGACCAACAAGCATTCATTGCTGTAGTTGCCATGCCAGCATCATCCAATGTGTACGCGTAGATGTTGTGTTTCCTCACATTCATGGACATGCATGCGGATACTCATGCGTAAATAAAGCATTACATATTTTAATTTGCTTATAGTTTAGAAACCAAAAAAAATAAGACAACAAGTAAAATCCAATCCCAAAATATCCCAAAATAGTGGAAATGTGGACACTTTTTTTTGTCGCTATAATGTGTCTTAACGTTACGCACTCTAGGTATGTTGTACACACCCAAGGGTTATGGTACAATGCTATAATTCCCTCATGTTTGATCTATAAATCCTTGTTTCTGTTGGTACAGGCAACACATGGCAACACGATTACAAATCAACCTCCCCAATTTTTCATGGTTGAACCTTGTAGTTTTCCCCAGTTATAACTTACCAATGGAGTGGGGGCACACCATGGCACACCCCTTATTTTTTTTGTCGGTTATCCCCATTTTCCCCATCATAACCCATTGTTTCCCCATGGTTCTTCCTTAAGTCAACAGTTATATTAGTTGTAAACCAACTTTGCAAAGATTTAACAAAAAAACTCAAATCCATTTTTGCTTGATCAAATCAGCATTTTTGGTGGTTAAATCCCTAAGATCTTATAGTTCTACCCTAAGATTCGAAGCTGGCAGGATCACCCCTGCGAGTCTTCCTTGTCCGCCACGCCCCGCGGCAAAAACTCTGCGGCGGTCGGGTGCAGGGCTACTGGCATTGCGCAGGCGCCCGGGAAACGTGGGCGAAACCTACGTAGATTTGGACATTCATGGGATTTTCCTAGGAAAAACATATATACGCATGGTGGATGTTCCGTCTCTATGGTCGTTTTCAAACATGGAGAGCTCAAAACGGAGGGATTGAATAAGTTGGACCTCAAAAGTGGTGTATAATGCCAAAATGGTTGTTTTCTTTTAAGTTTCAATTTTATGATTCAATCAACAATTTCAAGGTAGTTCCCCCAGTTATAAGTTGGATGAAAAAACCGCTATAAAAACTACTTCGAACAAAAAAAAACTACCATAAACCTGATCGTTAGCCTAGTCTTAAACCAATTCAGCTAACAACCTGGGGCGCACATTTTGAATTTCCATGGTTGCCTGGCCATTTAAAAAAACACAATGATGGTATATTACTAAGTTAAGTGTCCATTGTTCTTGAACCAAACATAATTATTTTCGGAAATCAGTATCCGAAGATTCATAGATGAATTTAAATGAAGTTCTACTTCTCAGGTTAACCAGAATCCTGATAACCTGGTACATGAATCTAACAATTTATCCAAAGGGATTCACTAAATTCTCATAGATCCCTAATTATAATCCAAATAACATGTTCCAACTTATCCCTAATGATTATCCCCAGTTATCTATGTTTTGATCCCTAATGAACCTGCTATTGGAGTTATGTTCACCAACGTAGCTATCGTTCGGGGGTAGATATACTATAGTTGTCTACAATTATTAACAACATGTGATATCTATATAGTATAATATCATATATATATAATTAATAATTCCTAGATATATTATTATATATCATGATTACATACATCTATATGTATATCTATTTGTATATCTATTTGTATATCTCTATCAATATCATTCAATATCAATATCAATATCAATATAAATGTGTGTATATATATATATCTATATGTATGGTTGTTGGAAATTATACCACCCCAAAAAAAAACGGGATCCAGTGACCCAGGAGACGGAGAAGTCCAAGGTGGTACCTCCCTGGGGCCCGGAACGTGCCAACCAGGATCGACGCGTCGGGGGCCCTGGGGCCCCGGTCGGGGCCGTTGCAGCCGGGGGAAATCGATGGAAATCTGGGTTTTAAGTGGTGATTTCATGGGATTTGATGTGGATTTCATGGAGTTTTGATCGGGATTTTGTCGGATTTCATTTGATTTCATTATAGGATTTTATAGTTTTTTTTTTCTCGGGGAATGGTGTAATTTTGGTGTTAGTTGATTTCAATTCTCGGGAGGAAAACCATAAATAACAGCCCGTCAATAGACAGGAACTGCCCAAACTTAGTAAAATTGATGGATTTCCAAAAATAGATTATCCGATTCTCTTTAATGCCCATCATTTCAAGATTCACGAAATTACTTTTTTTTTTTTGCATCTAGATTCGGGAGAATCTGGAAATAGAGTTTCTAGTTTTCTAAGGTTCCAACGATCTTTATGATCTCCATGTTGGAATCGGAACTATGAGGAAAAAAAAGTCCCATTTTTCTACCCAAAACGCGGCCCTCAACGGCCGAGGATGTGGTGGTCCAAAAGCGTTTGGAATACCGACAGCTGTTGGACGAGCAGAATGCCAAGATGGTGGGGCCCGCCCTTGAAAAGGGCGCGGTGAGCTGAGCTATCTGAGCTACGGTTGTATCAACATTCCCTGTATATATAATATATTATAATATATTATATGATTATATATATATATCGTACATAATTATATAAATGTGTATGTATCTATCTATATATATATTTATATATATATATTATATGTATGTATATGAGAGTCAAAGGGCTACGAATTGAGTTTACCCTATGAATCACGGGATGCTTGGAGGCTATGACTGATACCCACCAAGAATTTGGGGATGAAGCAGCTGTATAGCAACCAATGTACGAAGACGCGAATTCCTGCGCGGTGGCAACAAGCAAATGACCCAGCACGAGGTAATCAGGTTGAGTTGAGTAGAAAATTGCCCTTTGTGTAATACTGTGTATATGAAATTTATACATATATATATATATATATTATAAATACTACTTGTATATACATGTGCTAACTATTATATAACCATAAGAAGCGGGTCCCTATTATAATATTCTTATGTGTTCAGGATAATTCAAGTGAGTAGACAACTTACTGGTGCTAAACGCAGGGAATTTTCGTGAATGATCCACTGGCTCACTAGTAAGAATCATCCCAGCAACCAGCAACCCATCCAGCAACCCTACGTAAAACGCACCAGTAACTGGTTGGTGGTTTGGAACATTTTTTATTTTCCATACCCTCTGGTAATTTAACATAGCTATTGAAAATGGCCATTTATAGTGAGTTTTCCCATTAAAAATGGTGATTTTCCATAGCTATGTTAGTTTACCAGAGGGTAACAAATGGGATCATCCTTCCCATTGACTTTCATATATTTCAGAGGGGTAGGCTCAACCACCAACCAGGTAAGACAAAGTCTAACCCAAATGGAGGTCATGGCATCGGTTGGCTCCCATCTGCTGTAGTTTTTTTTTTAATGGTGTAACATGGGATGTAGTTATAACTATGGTATATGATGAAAGACATAACTCCAAGAACTATGGTATTTTTTGAATATCATGGAATTATCAATGGGAATATTTCGTGGGAAATGGTGATTTTACGATGAAACATGGTGATATCATGGGAATTTTTAGTGGGGGTAAAACAATGCCATTCAAACTAGCCATGACTGGGAATGGTATAGCGGTATACCACATATATTTATGGTAATGACTGGATGGTAAACATGGCATTGTTTGAACCACAGCACGACCGTCGTGACCCGTGCTTTTTGGGACATCCAATGATTTTTAGATTCCCAAGATGGTTAAATCCTCATTGCTGACGATTTTCTACATATTACCCTCTGGTAAACGTTTACAGTTTTAGCGAACTTGAAGCCATGGCCATTGAAATAGTTGATTTACCCAGCTATAAAATGGTGATTTTCCATAGTTATGTGAAAGTTTACCAGAGGGTAAACATATTAAACCAGCATTTGCAGATGATTTTTCCGCAATTGGGCAAGGTTTTTTGTAGTGATCGCTGGATGAATTGATCCACTCACTCTCCTCCCGCTGAACTCAGCGAACATCATTCAACGTGGCTACCCCCTGGTTATGTCAACAGTTTACTATTGAACATGGTCCATAGAAATAGAATGAAATAGATTGTTTACCGTTCTTAAACATTGTGATTTTCGCTATGTTAAATTACCAGAGGGTAAAAACAATCATATTTGTTGGTTTACTGGGGCACCTTTTCTCGTGTGAGTTGGCTCGTGACGCTTCTCCAGGCAGATCAATATCGGCGACAGAGAGTCGAGCAAGCGGAATTGGCGCGGGGTGACAGTGTTCATTTTCGAATCTCCAAGTGGGTTGAACAAAATGGGAGAAGTCCTATTTGAAAATTCCCAGTTCTGTTAAGTTCTGTTGATTCAAGCAAGAAGTTTCAAAGCGATGGTTAGAACTTCTATTTTTACTGGTTGACGTGTTGAATCTCCAATTGTGCTTCAAAAAGCGATTATATAAAACTTACAACATCATACATCTCCTTGTTTTGTAGATGACATGCTGCTCTTAGCAGAACACCAACAATCGAACAGCAACAAACAAATCATTGTGTTGCTTAAAGGGGTCACATCTCCAGCTATTGTACGCTAATCTCCATGAATCTCCCCATCCCTGTCAGCATAGGGATTTACATACCCATATGCGAACCGTGGTGCTGGACTATTTACCAAATGGTTTTCCTATGGTTTTCCCATGGTTTTCCTACCATAAATCCCAACAAAACACGTGTGGCACCATGCTTCGCAGATGGGATACCAAGCCCAGTTTTTCAAAGCCCGTCGACTCCATGGACCTGGAAAATCCTTTCGACGATATTCCTGTGGTGCTACACTTTGTGAGTTCGCTAAGTTGGTGTACCCTCTGGTTATAGCTGACATAGCTATGGAAAGATTCACCTTTTTTAATGGGAAAACTCACTATTTCTATGGCCATTTTCAATAGCTATGTTAAATTACCAGAGATAAATAACATGAAATTACTCTAATTTCACTTGGGTTTATGGTAGATATACATAGATATACCGTACCTATACTGCCTATACTTAATGAGGGTTATAAACTAACTTATAACTGGGGGGGGCATCACCTTGTAACATAACTAGCAGACTTTGTATAATTTTGTTTTGGACTGCCAGACAGATTGACCATGACAATCATGATATAACATGATGTCATGTAAAGTAAACATTAATTACATGTTTATCATGGTTAATGGATATCGTTATGTTAATAGATTTACATGATATCATGAAGATCATTAGTTAATCATCATTATATTCATGATTAAACATTGCTTTCTGTGCAGGAGAAGAACTCCATTCCATCGCTCGCCACAAAGACCCATGAGCTGCTTGGCCCACAAGCCAGGTGCTTTTTGCGCCAGGTCCGAATTGCGATTTTTTGGGGCCATCATAACTTGAATCATTGGCTTGCGCACATGGTAGGTGTATATATATATAATATACATATATATATATACTATACATATATATATAATATATGCATGTATAATATATATATATATATAGTATACATATGTATAATATTCATATTATATTGTATATACACATATATATATATACACATATGTATATCAATCGTTATTTTTAGTTCGTAAACCAGATCACTGAGCTGCACCTCGTAGGATGATAAACCATTGGAGTGGCAGTCCCTATTTCAGATTTTTTCCCATGAGGAGGGTTGACCAATAAAGTTTTGTTTTTCGTTTTTTTTCCCAGTAAATGGGGATATGATGAGGAAGTTTGATTTGTGGTTTTAAAAAAACTATGCCACTCTCCGGTAATTTGACATAGCGGTGGAACATTACCCATGTGTAGATGATTTGGGTATGTAACATCCTTTACTATCTCATGGGGTTTCAGACCACCAAGAAGATCCAAGCAGCCATGTTTTGTCGGAAAACATGCGGATGCATGTTTTTTTGTTGTCCCAAACTCGAAAATAGCCGCTCTTTTTAGGCAGTGAATTACTACATGCTATAAGTTATCCCAGATCTATAGTCAACGGTGTTATAAACCAACTTATAACTGCAAAACACACCTTGTACCCTCCATATCCCCATGTAATAAACCAATCCTCATTGAATCCCAAAAAACAATCACATGTACTTAATCACATATTCATCCCATATTAATCACTAATATTAATCCCAATTTAATCACTATATGAATCCCCATGTTGTTTTTTTTGGCTGGTTTTCCATCCATATTTTGACTGGCCTTGCCAAGCCGAGGTGGGAGAAACACACCGAGGGCGATTGGAAAGCCTTGATGAAGGACAATCGAACTTCGACAGCCCCATGGTTTGGGAAAATCGATGGTTAAGAAGTGTTATATACTGTAATACTTGTTAATACTGGTTCAGAATGGTTAATAATTTGGGTTACGGCTGATTATAGCCCCATGGTTTGGGGAAAGTCGATTGTTAACAATGCTTATAATCAATGTTAATAATGGTTGATAAGAAGGGGAATTATGCTTAATGATTACTCAATGGTAAATTGTGATTGTACATGATTTTACGATAACAAATGGCGATTTAATGGGCTATGAATGGATTACAACTGGATAATAATGAGAGTCATCCCATTAATAGCCCATGGTGTCGGGAAAATCTATGGTTAATAATGTTAATGATTCATAACAATAAATAAGGGATGACTAACGGATCAATCATTGGATGTAACCTCTGGTAATGACTCACATATAATGGCAAATGAATATATTTTTTGGAATTAAAATGCTTGAGGATGTACTGTACCTCTTCTTGCTGGTACCAAGTTATGCCACTTGCAGCCTCTAAGAAAAACCATACCGGTCCTGTGTGATTCATATCCAGGGAAGTGGAGATATCTTTGGGGAATATTAGGGTTCATAACAAAAATGGTCATTCATGACTTGGATGATTTGGGGGTACATCAATTTTAGGACAACGCGCTTTCATGATTAGGAACTAGACAACAGATTCAAATCCCAACTTTTTTTTGGTCTTTCACACGGAGCAAGATGAGCGAAGTGAGCGCTGTTCCACGAACAGGACATGTGGTTTCAATCCAGCTCTCTCGATACGTGTCCAAGCATAGATCCAGACTTTGGACCAATATGTTTTTCGTGGTTCAAATTGAGGTACAAAAATAGAACGAAAAAACTGGTCATGTCTAGTAGTCGAGTCTAGTTTCCTGTATTTACCCGTTCCAAAATGGGGGTCCATGAGTTTTAGCTATCCCATACGTCAGTCACATCTGAGCTGCGCTATAAACTCTTTATGTATTGGTGAGTAAGGGGATGGTCATAAGGTGGCTTCGCGTAAGCCAAAACTGCAGTGGCGTAAGAGCTGCGCAAGGTTTTTGGCTTTGAATGTTGTGCGTAAGCCTGCGTAAGGCATGCTTGAAAAGCACCTTTTGGCTAAA
>Ga0126342_10022400_pt1 | contig 10433 bp, 10 predicted proteins | sample Cyp1metagenome_FD_92528 | JGI IMG/M metagenome (GOLD analysis project Ga0126342, IMG submission 92528) | Coral microbial communities from Lord Howe Island, Old Settlement Bay, Australia - Cyphastrea 1 metagenome | ecosystem: Host-associated > Invertebrates > Cnidaria > Coral ...
TACTCCTCTTCTCGACTGCCTATAACACATCTTTCATACATCGTTTCTAAAATTGCGTCTCCATACTAACAAGAGAAGACCCTGCTCCTCTACGCTCTCGGGCCATCCGTCGTCTAGTTTGTTTTTGTTGAGTCTATACGACATGTCTATGTTATATTGTATTTCTATGATTTATACATTGATATACACACACCATGGCAAATCTGTTTGTGCTGTCCCATATTGTCCCCAACAAGTTCCCGAACGAACAGGATAACGGTTTATGACCCACCAATGGCGACAATAGCTCAATACATAAGCGATAGACTAACCAGCATTAACCAGCCATAGATTTCCTGGTTCAAGCAAGGGCCCCCCTAGGTTGTTTCCAACTATCCCAGCTGATTTGTGATGATTTATGGATATGTATGGTGGGTTTTTCTATGTTTTTCTCATCTACTGGTTGGATTTTACCAATGTATAACAGGTTTTCCTATGGATATTTATGGTTTTCTATGGTTTTTTATCCATGTTTTTTCTATGTTTTTTTCCTATGTTGTTCCATTCTTTCAGGCCATGGCACCCCGCTGGCGTTTCATCTTTGCGCTGGTTTTTCTTGGCGTTGGTGGAGTTTGCGGTGAAGGTGTAGGATTCACGTCTGGGTTCCCAAGACCCTATACAAACCCAGAAAAAAATGGAAAAGTCATAAATATCCCACTGAATTTTACGGAATAACTGTGATCAACTTTTCTATCTTGTTGGGTGTTGCTACAGTTCATTGTGGTCAGGATATGTCAGGATGAAAGGGTCCTAGGGTCGTTCCGAAGGACCGTTGATGCGCCGCGCGGGTACGGTGGACAGGTCCAACAGGTCGACCGGGCCGTGGCCATGGGAATGGAGGACTGGTGGAGGACTGTTACCATCCCTCAAATTAGCCTCTGGTAAACTAACATAACTATGGAAAATCACCATTTTTCATGGGAAAATCCACTATAAATGGTGATTTTCCATAGTTATGTTAAATTACCAGAGGGTAGCCTCTGGTAAAGCTAGAAAAAGGTATCGAAAATAGATGAAAATAGCTATTTCTAGTTGATGACTAGCCAGCTATAAAATGGTGATGTTCCATATGGGACACTTTACCAGAGGGTAACATAGACGTCAAAAAGGGGATTAAAAGATTAGCTTCCACTAAAACTATAGCTTATTCTCAGGATCGATGTTGACTTGGAGAGGATAGTTACTATAGTTCCCCCACTTTGGATGAATTAGATATTGCCTTTGTAAGTGGCATTGAATTAGTGGTTGTACCGAAGCTTCACCCTCCTAAGGGACCAAAAGGGGGAGGTGCAGAGACACCAACGATAATGTTTTTTCGTAGTCACCCCAAAAAGGATATATATACAGTGATTTACCACTATTTTAGTGGGATTTACATGGATTTACTGTTCTATCTTTTTGGGTTTGCTATAGATCCCAAACATGTTTGGCCTTGCCGGTGGTTGTTTCGCAGTGAGCTCCGCTCTGGTCGAAAAAACGGTCGACCAATTCTCACAGGTCAACGCATGTGACGCTTGATCCAAGCCGGAAGGATGGAAGGTGCCCGTCTCATGTGATTTATCTGGGCAAAAAAAATAGCACTGCGATAGGGGAAATCAATGGAAATCATCGTTTATTTCAGAGGAAACATCCCAAACTGGCCGCAAGTTTTCAGGTTAGTGAATTGTTATAATTTGCCCAGATTTATTGTTTGCTAAAACCATGTTAGACCCAGTGAGAAGCCCTGATTGGGTATGGTGGAGATGGATTGAAATGAACGTTGAATGCTTAACATGGGTATGTATTTTGGATGAGCTTTGAGTTTGCGAGTTTTAAGGCACCTCATTCTTGGGATAAACATGGAGGCGAAGCAAAAAGAGAGAAATAATGTGGGAGCCACGGTTTGCAAAGGGAGAGCAGGATTAGTTTATTCGATATCCCTACCCCATGACGGAAACCATTGGTAAACTCTCTCCAGAAAAGCTCGTTTTGTGATGGCAGAAGTTCATATTGGTGGATTAATCCAGTCATTCCAAAAGAAGATCTGGGACGCCATCAACATGGGTATATCCTGAATTCGAACGTGAGTCAAAATCCAGCGAACAATTTACTGTAACACAAAAGTTTTATTTATTTTTTACACACACACACATGTATATATATATACCACACACACACACACACGCAGACACACACACATATAATTATATATATACACGTAATGTTGTGCAGTACCCGCCAGAAATGTTTGTATCTCAAGCTCGTTGAGTAAACTACATTCAGCGCGGCTATTTTCTTTGCATCTTTGCTGTTGTTGCTTAAGTCTCTTGATGTCTCTATCAGGATTTGATTTTGCATCCCCTCTTTCTTAGTCGCTTTTTACCACACATTTTTTGAATCAACACGTTTCCAAGGTGGGCCCACACACGATAGCTAAGTTGCTTTGGTTCAGTAGGCGAATTAAAGCCCCATTTACAGCCCCCCAATTATGATGATGTTCCCTTCCTATGAGCATCCCTCATTTATGGGGGATGTTCATGGATTTTCCATCGATATCTTACCCTATGGTAATTTGTTACATAGCTATTGAAAATGGTGATTTATAATAGATCCATTGAAAATGGTGGATCTTTCCAGTTCGTTATTGGACAGTTTACCAGGGAGGGTAAATCCTATTAAATCCCATTAGATCCCATTAAACCACCATAAAATCCCATGAAAATCCCATTAAAATCCCATTAGATCCCATTAAACCACCATAAAATCCCATTAAAATCCCATATAAAACCGGGGGTAGCACCGATTTCTCCCATGATCTCAGGTCTGCTTTCATACAGATGGGCTCTGGGGTGGACCGCTGTGGGGCCAGGCGGGGCTCCAAGTGGTGACTGTGCTCGGTTTTGAAAGTGGAAATTCGTTGCATGGGTCGTTTGTTTGTTTTGTTTGTTTTGTTTGTTTTGTTTGTTTTGTTTTTGGGGGGGTTTTGTTAGTGTTATATAGTTAGTTAGTTTAGTTTAGTTTAGTTTAGTTTTAGTTTTAGTTTAGTTAGTTAGTTAGTTAGTTAGTTGCTTAGTTTGTTTGTTTATGTCTTTAATTGTGTACCCGGCTATAGTTGCCAAAACTACATGTTTTGGGGGTGGGTGCAGGATAGCTAGGACTACCCCCCATGATATACATGTTTGTTGACTCTTGTATATGACGACATATGATTCATATGATATGGTATATGCAGGTTCCAACCAACATGAATAGCTTTTCCATTCTTTTCCCACATCCGCGAACCCAGGATGCATATCTCAAATGCTCGGCACGTGCAAATATTTACCAACCCTTCACCCCCAAAAAACTGAGATCTGGGGGAATCATAACGACCTCATGGACGTCACGTTACGTGATAGTAGCTGTTGGATGCTGTTGGTTTTTGGGGAATCATCACCAAGCCAGGGCAGAGTTACTAACGCTAGCGTTAAGTCGTATCAACTTGTAAAAGTCGTATCGGGAGGCCGTGCCCTTGAACACCAAAACAGCTGGCAAATGGATGTCCACCCCCCAAACCATATATTCATTTGATGTTACCCTCTGGTAAACTAACATAGCTATGGAAAATGGCAATTTATAGTTGATTTACCCATTAAAAATGGTGATTTTCCATAGTTATGGGACAGTTTCATTTGATGTTGCGTATTTGTGTAAGTCATGGTTTCACTGACACCTTCCCATGGTGTTTTGGGGTTTTCCCATGGTGTCCGGTTTCCAGGGCCAACCATCGCTGCGCCAAGCGCCACATAAAACAAAAAGCCCGTGACCCGGCGGCGTGACACAGCCTCGAGAGGATGGTAGATGAGCAATCCTTTCCCCAAAAGTGGTGATTTACTTGGTGGGTTTATAATGGAATACTAGGATTTAACATGAATCAACCATCAATGAATAATTCACAGACGTGGATGATGCTTTTACTTTTCTTTGGGCTCAACAGGGTCTTGGCTTTGACCCGTAGCCATAATTATCATATTGAAATATGTTGAAGACCTGCCAGAAAACCACGGTTGACATGTAACGTATTATTCGTCTTGTGACGAAGAGGACCACCACCACCGCCGGAAAAGCAGCAACACCAGCAAGCCCAATATGGCTGAATCAGTCTGGGTCGGGACTTGGGACCCACACACGAATGGTACAGTGTAGAGCGTTTTGCGAACATGACAAGATATGAGGCTCGTTGTATCTTAGGTTCTGGCCCATCCCTACATCAGCCACGACAGCCTTGACAAAAGCAGTGATTTTTTCATGACTTCATCTATAATTGAATGTGTTTCGAGCGGGCCAAACCCGATCTCGTGATTTTAAGTTGCATTGGTCCCATCCTGGGCGGGACATCTTGGAACCATCGGCCCATGTCCTACCGGTAGATCCAAGCAGCCCAGATATTGCGGTGTACACTTACAACCTGGGCGGTTACGAAGAACCTCGCGGCTTTCAAGTCCCATGCGTCACTCAGAGATGAGCCGCTATGTTTTTGCGGGGCGTTTTTGGGCCATGGTAGTGGGGAAATGTGGGGAAATGATTTCTACCCGGTAATTTAAGATAGATAGCTATGGAAGCCACTGGAGGCGCTAGAGGCTTGCTATTTCTGCAGAGTTTCCACCTGCTCAACCCAGGTGCCGGACACAGATGCTCGGCATGGTGATTGATACAAAATGTTTCTTTTGGCATACAACAAGGACATTTGTTTCAGGATTTCCAGGGAATCCAGGCCGAAAAAACTGGGATGATACCAGTAATGGTGGATCTATCCTTTTTCAGATACGATAAACTTATTCCTTGGTTGGCTATCCATGTTAAGAACGTGCTGGTGACAGTTTTTTGAGTTCCAGATGTTCCAGGCAACGGATTTTGGTCAAAAGGGACAGCAATTTTTGGTGTCCCTGTTGTTATAGAATACACTCCCTGGGTTAGGGGTCAATGGATGTCAATTTGTCAATGGTTTTTGTTTGGATGGGTCGTTTGTTACCTATGAAATTACCAACTGGGGGAATGACTTATATAATATAATAACTATAGGAATATTTGTCATGGTAAATTACCACCCATAGGAAATCACCCATAAATTACCAACGGCGGAAGAACCACCCAGGATGGTTCCAGTTATGACCATCCGGGTACCATCCGGGTGCCGGCGAGGTGGATGCCTTCCTCTTCCTGGACGCGCGCACCAAGCGCAAAGCACCCAAGGCGCCAAACGCTGCTCGCGAGTGAATCGCCCCGTTCAGAATTCATATCTTTAATAGATAGATCTGAATTAGTTAATGGATCTATATTAATTAATTGTATACCAATTCATTACTAGATGTAATTATATTCATTAATCTCAGATCCCAATAGATCCAATAGATATAGAGCTCATTATTTGCATACAATTAATATATCTTAATATATTCATTAGCCCAATGAATCCAATCAATACCAATAACTTGTGTGATAGTCCATTGATACCCCTTTAAGTATCTATTTGTATCCAATTAAATATCTTATTCATGTCCCATTATCCATGTTAGTTATAAATTTTCCATTGGTTACACTCCCATCCCATCAATATGTATTAAACCTTCAAATCCCATTAATCCCATTAATTTGGTCAAATAATCCATTCAAATACCCATGAATATCCATTACACCTTTTTCTATTCCCACTAATCATGGGAATATTCCGCTATTTGATTCATTCATATATCATGACTATCCCATGAAAAGTCTATGATCTCTCCCATGATTTCCATCGCGCTTTGCAGGCGGCCTTGGCGTATTGGAAACGCCAGGGCTGGAAGCTCAAGATTGTTCCTTTGGAGGATGCCACGCCCTACGCGCCCCGGTTGAGGTACCACTGATGTGGCGTTTTTTTTGATGCTTACTTTTGGTGGTGCCCCAGTGAGCTAAATCGCTAAGTTGGTTGATAACTCCAATAACCATGGTTTATGGTAGATATATTGACATACTTACTATGGTTTATAAACCAACTTATAACTGGGGGGGCACAACCTTGTAACCATGTAAAATTGGAGAATTGTGGGAGGATTATGGGAGAAGTATGGGACAATATGGGATGATTATGGATGATTGCGGAATTAAACTTGGCATGACAAGGATTTAGTTTTTTGGGGTGGGATAATAGAATGCTAATGGGAATAGTTATGAGATTAATCAATCAACAATAAAGGATTATATCATTATATCGGATTAAGTATGAGGTTAGTTATTGGCAGACATTGACCCAATTCAACTGCAATTATCAAAATTTCATGAGGCAAATCCAATGATAAGCCGGGATAACTATGGGACAATGCTGGTGAATCGACAGAGCGGTAACCCCAATGTCGTTTTCAGGGGGGATTAAGCATGAAAATTTGTACTTAAGAAAATGACGGATGAACGGGATACAGATGAATAAAACAGTAACACAACAAACAAATTAGTGGAGCCTTGCAATTATGTTTGTAGGTGTAGTTAAGTTTCGCTTGGAAAAATGCTGCATGGGTAGGTATGATACTTAATTTCGTAAATCGTAAAGCCAATCTTTAAACCACCATTTTCATCTAGTGAGGTTTGCTTTATCACTATTACATTCCAATCTGTTGGGGTATAATTATCTCATATTATCATCCCATATTATCACTTTATAGATAACTATATATTGGTCTATATATTGGACTATATCTATAATTGATGATGTCATATAGATAATTATCCTCCAATCCTCATATATCTCATTTCCTTTTCTTTATAAAGCCAATCTATTCGGGTAAAAAAACGTGTTAGGCACCACCGAAAAAAGGAAAAGGTTTGCTTAAGCCGAGGTCTCTGGAGATCCTCGGTGTCGCTTTGGTGAGGGATTTTGATCGCTGGAGAAATGGCCGTTACGGCTACCCGACATGGTAAACATTTAAGAAAAACTGATTGGAAAGATCCACCATTTTTCATGGGAAAACTCACTATTTCTATGGCAATGTTCAATAGCTTTTTGTATGTTTACCAGAGGATATTGAGTATTGAATGGAGCCATCAATGTGGTGCTTTACTGTGGTTTGACCTGGTTTGATGTGTGATTATCATGAAATGGTATGAAATGGTCATATCTATATAGTATAGATCAATTTAACATGAAATATATTTCCCCATACGTGAACAGTAAATGACTAGGGCCAGTGGTAAACCAGGGCTTGCTCGGGGGTATCGTATCGCCTTGTTTGATTACGCAATGAGATTGAATGACATCAAAAATTGTAAGTTTCCATGATAGTTCATGATATTCATGATATATTTTAATCATTGTTGATGATAGTTAATGACATTTTGTATTAATTTATCATTATTCATAACAATCCATAGGTGTCATGGACAATGTGAAGGAACGTCCCAAAGGCCCATGGTTGTGCAACGACTCATCTTTAAGGCCCAGATGATTTCCCTCAAAAAACCATGGATCAGCCCATGGTGGTTTAGAACAGGCAGTTGGATTACCAGAAGGCCAGAGGGGAGTAATACTAGTAATGTCAACCCCGGATTAATAAGCCATGGTTTATGACGATTAGGGGGGTATTCCCCCAATAGTCATGATTTGATACTGAAATTACCTTCCCAATTAAACAGCCTAGGGCTTTATAAAACCAGGGTTGACATTATATTATATATATAGTTGTTTCCATCCCAGCATGAGGCCTGATGAACCATGCTGCGACTTAGGAAAGGTTGACTTCGAAGTACCTGAAATTTACTCCTCCTGAGTGGATGGAAAGATACGACTGGCTGGTGGGATATGCAACTTGGCCATCTTGGGCCCAAAAAAATGATCCACCCTCCAGATTTGGGACGGCACATATACGATTTTGCACTGTTTCGCCCATGAAGTTCCAGCAGGGAGATGTGGAATCTCAGGTGCCGGGGGCACCTGAGATTCCATCGGCTCGTCTTAGGACCATGACATGACCATCAACCTTCAGAAGCTGCCGAGATTCTTGGAAGATCGAGATGACCGGCCGCTGGTCCAGCAGAATTCTGCCGATGCTGTGTGCTGAAAAACTTCTAAAGAAAACTAAAGAACATGGTCAGGCTCTTGCATTTTTGTCCCATGGTGGTTAACATTTCCTTGCTCCATGTTTCATAAGGCCAAGTCGGAGCGTCTTCCCATCTCGAAGAATGACTTTAGAATGGTCACTAAATGATCACCATCAAAGGTGGAAATCTGCAACAAAACAGCCTAGATCTCGCATCCCTGGCAGCATGGCACCACATCTGAAGAGGCTCTTGCTGATGTTAAAGTGGTATTGGCGTGACTGCGAGGACGACGCCTTCAAGTGTGCCTCGTACTCGAAAAAATCTCGTACACTGCTGGCGTCGTCTGGGGTATGCTTCGTTAATGCCTGGGTTATGAGCGATTTCTTTGGGGGAACGCATTGGGTAGTAAGCCGCAAAATGATCTAAAGACGCATGGAGGGAGGGAGAGAGAGGTAGAGAGAGAGAGAGAGAACCAAAGAAAAAAGAGAACCATATTCCCACACACATAAATAGAACAGTGATTATGTGTTATCACTATTCACATTATATTATAATATATATTTAATATATATATATATATGTGTGTGTATGTATGTTTTTGTGACTGGATGTTTATGTCTTGGCTAAACCAGCTTGTGTTTGTTTTAAGGTCAGGCTGTGTCGGTGCAGTGTGTTTTCCGACCAGTGGACCAGCATCCCAGGCATGATGTGGGAGATGAATGATATGCTGACCAAGAGCACCTTGGATCAACACGGATCAACGTCTGTGGTTCCAGGATGTTCAAATCGTGTAGCCACCAAGGTTTTTTGCGTGGTGAGGCGTTTTTGGCGTTTTTTTCAGTGAGAATGCCCCGTTGTGTAGTCAACAGATGGATACAGATAGCCTATCTCTTGAGTCTATATATCTATATATGTATACACAATTCCATGATATTGCACACGGATATGCATTATTTAATGCTTTACCTGAAATGTGCAAATATGTAAACATATTTATGTATACATATAATTACATATGCAATCGTCATATGTGCAACCAGTGGTAGATTCGTAGCCGCAGGGCCTGAGTATGTGAAATCTTCGCGTCGCAATATCCAACACTGGAAGGACAGTTGGATGCTGGTGCAAAGACCCCAATCTCATAGAAATGTGCAATGTTCAGAAACCTGCTGTAAATTGGGCTTACTAAAATGCATACTAGCAAATGATACCCTCTGGTAATTTAACATAGCTATTGAACATGGCCATTTATAGTGGATTTTCCCCAATAAAATGGTGATTTTCCATAGTTATGTTAGTTTACCAGAGGGTAAATGACATTTTACAAAGCCCCTTGGCTTGGTCGGCAGAGTCAGCGGGGACATCTTCTTGGAGCTGAGCTTTTCTATTTGGAAAGCAGGCCGCCAATGTTTGTCCATAAATGGGGATACCCAGGTCACATGGATCCAGCTTATTTCATGGAAAATCCTATTTAAAATGGATGATTTTTACCAGGGGGTACCCCCCATGGATTGGAAACCTCCAAGCCTAGCAAAAATTAATGCGAAAATCAGGTGAATTTCAAGGGGATTTTTGCCAATGGATTGGCATGGATTGGCTTACAGTAAAATTTCTAGGAACCATCATGAACCATCAGGAACCCCTTTTTTTTTCCATGGGAAAAAGCATGGTAAAACCGGCGAAGAAAAACAACCATTCCATCCCAAAACTCGGCTGATGATTTTTGATCCCCGTAAAAATCATGTTGTGTTGGTTAGAGCAAGTTATATATATATAGTAACCCTAACCCCCTAAGATAGGGTTCAGTCATCTCTAGAATCATGAAAATTTATATATGCCCCATTCTTTTAGGACATGGATTTTGCAACTGATTTTTCTACTGCAATGGCGAAATCCAACGAGTTGATGGGTGGTTGCCACATCCCATTTCCAGGAGCTGATGCGGTCGCTACATGAGGCCAGGGAAGCCTTCATGCCGAAGCTGGGACAAGCGGACAGCGGGACAGCGGGGCTTGCGGCGTGCAAGGCGTGGCCAAAAAAAATTGTGAATTTCAGTATATATATATTATAATTTACACACATATATATATATATACAGTATATATATATATGTATATGGGATTTATTTTAATGGATATCGAATGGTAATGTATAGTTATATATTTAGATAATTATGGATTTAATTGTTAGTTATAGAACTATTGAATCAATATCCAATAGCTTAATGGAGAATTCTCCATTATAGCCATATAGATGTTGGATAATTATAGTCTATATGGGATTTAGTAGATACTCGTATCTAAATGGTTCGTCTTTAGCCTTTGGCTAGACTCCTGGAGATGGCGATGGAGAGAGAGAGAGAGAGA
>Ga0126342_10022401_pt1 | contig 10432 bp, 20 predicted proteins | sample Cyp1metagenome_FD_92528 | JGI IMG/M metagenome (GOLD analysis project Ga0126342, IMG submission 92528) | Coral microbial communities from Lord Howe Island, Old Settlement Bay, Australia - Cyphastrea 1 metagenome | ecosystem: Host-associated > Invertebrates > Cnidaria > Coral ...
GTTTCGCGACTTTCCTACCTTTTCGCGCATCTGCATCTTCTTTCTTCTGACTCTTTCTCTTCTCTGATCTTCTCTCTTCTACTCTTCTCTTCTCTCTGACTCTTCCCATCTCTGCTTTTCATCCATCCATATTGTCGGAAGTTTGACTTCTAAACTTCCTTCGGTGATGTTCTCTGATGCTTGCAGAGTCAGTGATAGTGGACTTAGCCAATTGGTGTTGTCATAGTCTTTCTCTTCTTGTCTGAGCCATTACAAGCAGGACGCGCGTGAACCGATTGATCTGCTATTTTGCCATGTGCAGGCAAGCCAAAGGGACCCCACGGTTTCTTGATGAAGTTGAGGTGCAGTGTTCTTTGAAGGAGTTCGAAGAACATGCTACTTTCGTTCCAGTACTCACGTGATTTTTTTAACTCAACTCATGGTATGGGCCAGGGAAAATGGGCAGTTGGTGTCCGGCGTGACGGCCAAGGACCCTTCTTGTGAGTGATTGTTTCGTTTTCCTAAAACGCTTTGTATAGTATGTAGAGAAAATGTTTTTTGTCCAAAAAAGGGGTTTATATATATATAAATTTATGTAATACATGATTATATATATATATATAGGTATTCGGGATTCCCCTTAACTCCACTGGCCATACCTTGGGGCTTTGGGGCCAGGACATGGGTGACAAGACCATTGGCAACGATTTGGACAATGCTGAGATCTCCTTCAGCAAGGCCGGCGCCGTTGGGGCCGACGGGCTTCAGCCGGGGGATGGCGTGGGGATGGCGTGACGACCAGTGGAGACCAGGTCTGGCTACCAAAGGATGCCTTGCTTGATAAGTACGCTGGAATTCAAGATGGAGAATATGCCACTAGCTCAGATCATCTCAGATTCGAACATGATCAGGTCCAACAGGTCCAACATGTCCAACCTGCCAGTGGCCTGCAGTTTCACAGCTCGTATATCCTCGTATCGTTTCACCTTCCTTGACACTTGCTGTTCCTGGACGCTGATCAACGTGCGGTTTGATGATGAAAGCTACGGCAGAAAATGACATTTGCATTTCTTGAGGTGCAGAAAGAGCTGCGAGCTTAGCTTGCATGTCTTTCAAAATAATGCGGACAACAGTTGGAACAAAGCCATTTTTGTTGTAAGGAGGCATGTTAAGTGACGTTAATTGATGTCAACTGACATGGCAGTAGCTGTAGAAGTAGCTGCGTTGATTCCACTCAACCTGCACTCACCTTGCTAGATCAAGGAAGGGTGTTAGCAACATGGATATGATCGGTCAACGCCTCTACACTGGAAGGCTTGATGCCAGAGGGTTCCTGCGTGGATCATGGAGTCTATGCAGTAGACATGAGTATAGACCACGGCATTGAGTTTGGCAGAAGACTTCGCACCTTTGTGATCAAGAAAGAAGACTACAGAAGTTGCACCAATACCTGGGCCAATATTTTCTTGGCTTCGGTACTTTCTGAAAAGCAAGAAGCCTTCCTCCGTAGCACGTAGCAGCAGTTTTTGTTTGTGCTGTGCAGGACTGTGATCGCAGGGTCCACCCTTGTCTTCGCGCGCTCCCTTTATCGATCTGCCAAGAACTATGCAGACAACAAGAAGTGGGAAACTCAACATGTGCTTTATGAAAAACGCATGTGCGAGGTTTTCAAACTATTCGAATGCGCCATCACCTTTGCAACTATGTGGCTCGGGGCTGCCACCGGTGCAGGTGTTGGTCGCCTCAAGGTGGCATGAGCTTGAGTTCGGTTCCTCAACTTGCACATCTCTACGTGCAGACCGACAAGGCCCGTCCTTTAAAGACCAGCAGAAAGATATTGACGGGTTTGCTCCTTCATGGGGATGGGTCAACCGTTTACCAGCGAATATGGTGTTCACAAAGGTACCAGGCCTTTGACCCATAGTCAAAAGGATAAAGAGGCACAAACCCCCCCATGTGCCCATGTTCCTCCCAATAGAACTTAGTCAAACGCCGGCGCAAGAATTGTCTTTCTGTGCCAACTTTATACGTTGCAATCTCCATAGAGAAAAAGATGGTATCCATAGACACCCCCTTTGGAGGTATCTCCGTAGACAAACCATGACAAACCCTTCCATCTTGATTCGCTCCAGCTCTTCAGCTGGCCAGGAGTTAAGCCGAGTTGAGGTGCCTCAAGCCCTTGCATGGGAAACGCAAAGAGTTTTGCCCTAAAAATGCACCGCGAAAGAGAACAACCAACATCCGCTTGATCCGCTTGCAGCTGTCTTGGTTCATGCTCTGAGCCTTTAGAGCTTTCAGCAAAACAGCATACTGCTGTCAGCATCCTTTAGAATTTTAGACGCGGTTGTCCAGGTGCCAATCTGTTCTAGGGTCGGTTTTAGTTTTGATGGCAAAACTGATTCCCTAAAGCCAGTAGGTATAGGAGCTATAGGAGCGTGTGGACTGATTGTATGATTGACGTTGAAAGGTGTGCAATGCAGAGATCAATGTTTTCAGCTGTTGCCACTCTCAAAGCAGATCTACAAGCACCTCATGTAGCCAAATGCCTTTGCCACTGGTGTCCTTGAAACTGGGTTCGCGGGCCACCCAGCATACCAAACGCATCGTGGATTAAGAGACTATGACACAATTTTTGTTCAACAAAGACTGCTTGCGTATGAAGATCAATATTCTTCAGCTGGATGAAAATTCAATTGAGAGGACATCCTGAGACATCCTGAGACCAGATCTTGTGACTGGAGTTCTGGTGGAATGACATGAGGTACAATTGTGTGTGCGTGCTTGATCCCGAGGACAGCCTGGAACAAAACACAATCTTTGGGGAATGATGCAGATTGGCATAAACTCATGACTCTTTCCAACGTGCAGGACCAGTGTGGAGGAACTGACATGGCTGAAAGTGCTGCTGAAAGCGGCGCATTGATCCCAGTCCCACGAAAAGCAGCTCATCTGTGAAACTTTCGTCATGACAACTTGACACAACTTGACACCCAAACAGAGGAAGCACCATGCCTCCGAGGAAGCTCCAGAGGGCATCTCCCTCCAGCAGGACAGAGGTGCCGACCCCGAGGACGCCAGGCGTCCAGTGAGCCGAGCGGCTCGGGCACTTGAAGCAGGCGCCGCCAAAATTTTGGCACTTCAGCAGTAAACCGCATCCATTTGGGGGGATAATTTCGACCCATACCGCAAATTTCTTGATCCAAACAATAGGAAACAAACACATGCAAAAACACAATTGGTTCTTTTCATCCGGCAGTTCAGGCAGTCAGCAACTGGGTGGTTCCTCTTCATCTTCTGCACCTGCGCCAATGCTGCCACTGAACACCCTTGTTGGGCAAACATGGCCACTTTCTCTGCATTTTCTCGAGGTTGTTGAGGTTTGCAGTTTTTGGAAAGTCATGAAGAACAGCTGCATTTGTGCTTAAACATTAGGATATACCTTTAGGATATTTGCCTAAAATCAACATTTTTGTTGATAGTCATAACAGCCATTGTATATCGATTGGTCGAATGGGACTAAATCGTATGTGTATGGTACCGAATTCTGACAGGTTTTTGCTCGGGCTGATCTTTTCAGGAGGACCTATTCCTGACAAAAAATCTAAAAGAACACAACTCCTTTACTACCGTTGTTTCTTACTTGGTACAAGCTTCCCAAATTCCTTTACCACTCTCAAGAAAGAAACAACACACACAATTTGTCAAGAGTGTACACCTTGAACCACCGAGATACCCAGATACTGAATATTGCAGGTGTTGGGAAGAGTGAAGTTTCATGCATGTGTACAAGCAACAATTCATTATACATACCTCAGGCCTTGAGTCGGCACAAAAGGCCCCACGCTTTGCTGAGTTTGGCATCGGAGGCTGTCAAGGGCATTCGGTAACGCAATAGTGGCTGCCCTCGCTGTGCGGTCACCATCAGCGGCTGCTGCGACTTCATCATCGCTGTGCTCTTCGGAGCACCTTTTTTCCTTTGGAACTACGAGGGCTTTCTGGTTCCTGATTTTCACCCTGGTATCACCCTTTGCATTCTGCACCAGTTGCGTCAAGCCATTTCTGGAATCTGGAACCCGAAGTTTTGACAACACCGACTGCCCCTGTGGAAAGATCCAGGTGACAGATAGCCCATCAGGTTTCCAGGAATATCAAAGTTGCTGCATCCCGGACCTGTTGAGACCTACGGTGGCAACTATCTCATTGAATCAATTGCGGTCACTTGCTGGAGCAGTGCACTGTTTGCTTTGCGCTTCTTGCTGCTGGACCACATCATTCTTGAATCCCTTGCAACATTCCAGATTGTTGAGATCTTTGGCACTTGCTTGCGAGCAGCAACAATGCAGCAACCAGGCCCTTCATCAGGATCAATACCGTTGACGGAATGTCGCAGAGAAGTGCCACCTGGTTGGGGGCCCAGCATCCCTGACTACACGTTGAGATCCTACTTTGAGAAGTTGCGCCCCTGGTACAAAGTTTTTGATGGAGCAGATGAAATTGTCGGGCTGCTAGTTGGTGGACGCGTGATTGGCCGTTGACAGAAGCTCGTGATCAACTTGAGGCTCATCAGACCCGACGGCGGCTACGACGTGGGCGACCAGGCGTTAGTTTGCCTCAGCGTAGACGAGGTCAGGGATCCAAATAACAACAGCATCATCTTGCAGCATCACACCCCTTCTGGACTTCAAGCACTTTGCAGTGCTCTCAGAGATGCTTGTGGGCAGAGCGATCAGGACTTGGTGAACAAGGCACTTGAGTCCTTCTTTGAGTTCAGACTGGGGAATGCCGCCAGGCAGTATATCCTACGACCGATGGCAAAAGAACAAGAAAGCATCCACCTGTGACTGTTGATCCAGTAAAAGAATGGAAGAAGGAAGCAAAAAAGAACCCCATGAAGGATGTTGTCTTGGTGCTTCCATTGAACGTTGAGGAACGAGTTTTCTGGAAAGCAGCTTTGGTCCAGGTGGTGCATGAGTCTCTTGCAGTTTTTGGCGAAGCAGCTGAATCAAGTATCGTATCAGCTACCAACATTGGGTCACAGATCAGACACTTGTGTCCATCCTGAGAAGCCTTGTCTCTGACCAGATGTATCTCAAGAGCATCAAGGTCTGCTTACGGCCCTCAAGAATGGCATCACCAGAGCCACAATTGCCCAAGCACACTGCACCCTTGAGGATCCAGATCCACGACAATGTGAAAGTTTGGACCATGGATGACCTGCAGGACCTCACGACCTGCAGTCACTCCCAAATTGAAGCAAAGACCAACATTGAGGACTGGCAGATCACTCTCTTTGGAAAAGCTTTTGAAGAATGAGGTGGCAAGCAGTCCGACTCAGTTGTCAAATCATCACAAAAGACACCTGCCACATCAAAAGCACCTTCAACACCAATGCCAGCACCTGGAACACCAGCACAACAACGACCAATTTCCAGTGGACCATCATCATCATCCACGTTGCGCAGATCATCTGATCTTGACCAACTACAGCAGGATCCACAACACCAACAAGCTGATCAATTACGACGCCAACCTGATTCAGTGCAACCACAACATGATGAACAATCACAACCACGTGCCAATCAACAATCCCAACATGATTCATCCCCAGCACAACTACAACCTGATCCAGCACATTCACACGATGCGCAACCATTATCAATAGAAGATCAACCACAGCCAGAAGATGCTCCTGCCGAAATCCTGATGAGCCAGCGCATGAAAGATCGCGGCTCTCAAACCACTGTATGATTTTCGTAAGGTTTTCCATGCACGGCCAGCAGATTTGAAGAACCTACTTGCCAAAGCAGGAATGCCAGTAGAAGTGCCCAACCTTCAACCTTGTGGGCGATGCGGTGATGAAGTGCCAGATCTGTCGCCGCTATGTGCGGCTGCCCAATTGTCCCCAGCTGAAGCTTCACAATGCTGGGACCTTTAATCAATGTGTTCCAGCAGATCTCTTCATGCTCTGGGACCAGAAGTTTTTGTTCATGGTGGATGAAGCAACCCGCTACAAGGTTGCAGTAGCAGTGGATTCACGAGAAGCTGAAGAACTCCAACGGAAGATGCTTCACCATTGGATGCGTTTCTTTGGAACACGTGCTGCTCTCATCATGGATCAAGAAACCAGCCTGATGAGCCACGAAACTTGCGCCAAGTTTGAGCGTTTGAACATTAAGGAAACCGAAAGGAACAACACCTGGTCGAGAGACACATCGGCCTGACAAAACCCTCTATGTTGAAACTGAAGGCCGAACTCGACAGGCACGGCATCATCTGCGAAGCTGCCGACAATGCCATGGCAAGCGCGATGGCGCACAATTTCACCTTGAACTATGGTGGCGTGACCCCGGCAACGGCAGTTTTTGAAATCCTTCCGAGACGAGTCCAAGGGCATCATGGCCGCAGCTGGCGCCTTGCAGACTGATCTCATTGTGTTTGAACGTGCAGTATGCATTCGACACATGTCACTTGCTGCTGTACAACAAGCCATTGTGGATGACAGAACAGCCACAGCGAACAGAACTCGCTCTCACAGGCTATCTTTGGCGCCAGGAACTTCAGAAGTTGAATTCTATCGTAAAGTTCAAGGGGACATTGGGCGGCGTGGACCCGCACTTTTTTTGCGGCTGGATTCAGATGAGGGCACAGCCGTGATTCAGTATCACTTGTTGCAATCAGGCACATTCGACCTCATTTGCAGACCTTCCTCGACCAGAGCCACAACCTGCGACTGACCGATACAGCTGAAGATGCATTGTTTGACATCATGAAGTTTGCGGAGATGGTTCCTCCTTTTGTCAAAAGATTTTTGGGCTACATGCCAGAGCACAAGATCGATGGCGTTCAATGGAGACACGTTCCGTCCAAGGACAGTTTTGATGAAAACATGTTCAACAAGATCCAAGAAGTTGCTGCCTCACTCACCATGCGGAAGATGTCCCGCATGATCTACAGCAGATCTCTCAAGTTCTTCAAGCCTCCAAGAACACCACTGGTCATCTTATCACGTGGCCCCTGGGAAGTATGAAGTATGGCATCCAAGAGCATTGGTCTGACAACACTCTGAAAATGAAGAAGTCCAATGCACTCAAACAGGAAGACCTGTGCTTGATCTACATCTTGTATCATGTGGTGATCATGAGCCAAGAAGAGGACACGGAGCCTGAGATGAAGAGAAGTCAGCCTGCTGCAGCAGTTCATCAAGATCCACCTCCTTCCAACAGTGGTGACATGTCAGTGGACGAGAACCAGAATTCTGATGATGCCGAACATCGTGGAACAGTTGTCATTGCACCAGAGAAAAAGAAAGTCAGATTGGATCACTGGGCTTCACACTCAGTGTACTATGAGGCATCATCGTTGCACTACATGTTGGAAAGAAGGCGAATTCACAAGACAGAGCTTCGATGCAGTTGGATTGGCACACAGCTTTGGTCTGAAAACGAGTTTGCTCAGCACGTTTTCACAGCATCAGCACAGCAGAACACTGCATATCTGTTTCACATTGGCGCAAGTTTTGACTCCATTTTGCATGTGGATTTGCGAACGTCAGATGCTTGGAAGGTTGATACTGAACATGATGACATTTCTGAAGAAGATGCTTTCTCAGTTTGGCCTCAAGTGGAAGAAGCCGACAGGATTGAACTCGAGCAGTTCATCCAAGAGGGCGCTTTCAAGAAGTGCCATCATGATTCTTTTGGTGAAGACGCTGTTGTCATTGATGCGCGATGGGTGAGAAAGTGGAAGAAGCTGAGCAATGGAGGACGCAAAGTCAAATCCAGACTGTGTGCGCGTGGATGTCTTGATCGTCAGAAAGATCTTCACACCACCAGATCCACCACGGCTACCAGGCTATCTCAACGATTGCTGCTCTCAACTGCCGCAGTATTTGATTTGTGCGTGGAGCCGTGGGACATTGCAGGGGCTTTTCTCAAGGGTCTGAATTTCCATCAAATACAAAGGATGTTGCTGGACCGAGGAATCCACAGCCCGTCAAGGACAGTCATAGTGACTCCTCCCATGAACGTGTGGCGTCACCTAGCCAACATGTCAAACGACTTCAAGGTGGTTGACGCGTCACAGTATGTATTGCTATGCACAACGCACCCCTGGCATGGCAATTACGTCTGGCAGAGTATTGAAGGAGATTGACGGAGTCCCAAGCGTCGTGGATGAGAACAGCTGGAGATGGCAGAAGCCGGATGGCACCATTTTAGCAGCCTGCACTTGTCACGTTGACGACATGGCCATTTCTGGACCTCAGAAATGGCTGGATGAGCATTACAATGCCTTTGTCACGAAGTTCAAGAAAGTTTCGAGACAACAGCTGCCTTTCGAGCGCTGTGGAGCAACCTATGAACGAATCCCAGGTGGATATCGTATGGTGCAAAGTGAATTTTGTGGCAAGGTCAAACCAGTCAAGATCGCTGAAGGCCGAAAGGATGATGACAAGCTCAACAGCGAAGAGGTGACCAGCTACAGATCGATTTTGGGTGCTTTGCTTTGGTTAACAACATCTGGCATCCCACATCACCGTTGCCGAGATCAGACATCTTCGACAAGCCAATCAAGTTTTGCAGCGAGCCCAAAACAAGGACGACAAGGATCTTGGCGTCTATTTCTGCAAGTTGCACCCAGAGCGAGGTCTACGTTTGGCATGTTTCCATGACTCAAGCTCTCACACGAAGGACAAGGCCTATGCCCATGAAGGTGTGCTCATGATGTCGATGGAAGACCATGTGGCTCCGCGACGCGGTGAGTACGACATCGACTGTGATGATGATATGACGATGAAGCATGGTGGCAAGGCTCACATTTTGTGGAGCCATGGTGCAAAAGCAAAGAGATTTTCCTACTCAACCAGAAACACTTGCCACAATCTCTGGACACGAAGCTGCAGTTTTGGTGAGTGTTCGCATTAGCAAGATGCTGCGCAAGGCCAAGAAACCGAGTCTGCAGCAGCTTGATGAGATCCAAGAGACAGGCAACCCTCAGTTGCCCATGGATAACTATGGTGATTGCAATGATGTTTTCCAATTGGTGACGCAGAGCAGGACACTTCCTCAAGACAAAGCACAGCGTGTTTACAATTTGAGTCTGCGCGAGTCTAGGCTCTCTGGCAGAATCAGATGGATGATTTTGATACCCGCTCGATCGATGGCAGCAGATGCTTTGACAAAGCCAATGCTTTCACGACAGTTGATGACCATCCTCACTACCGGCATTTTGCAGGTCGAGAAAGAGAACAACACCATTTGCAGATGAAGAGACTTCCGGCGAAGTATGAGATTTGGGAAAGGACTTGGAGGAAACAGATGATCGCACCTTGATGAAAAGGTTTGAGTAGTTGAGCAGGAGAAGCAGTCCAACAACAATCTTTGGTGGACACTGATGGCGAAGGCAGAAGATTCAAGAACATCTGTTGACTGTTTCATGGTTTTTGTCATGGTCCTTGTGACCTTTGCGGTTTTGATGATTGAGGGCTTGGCGTACAAGATTCTAATCTCTTGGCATGAGCTTTCAGGGAGAAGTTGACGTTTTCCAGTTTGACAAGGGCTCGAACCGGAACGGGCGCTACACCAGCGTTGCAGAACCTTTGGAAAATGGCACTCAGACTGACGATCAGCCAGATCCAGTCAGTTTGCAAAGATTGGCGCATAAAGCAGCCAGCCGTGGACTCCGAAAGCAAATCCAAGAAAGAGAAAGAGAGATCGGAAGAGCGAAGCCGGAAATCACACGAATAAAAGTTTCCCATGAACGCAGTGTTCAGCAGCTGATGGCGAAAAGCTGAGATCAACAAGGCGAAATCGACATGCTGAGTGGCCGTGCGGAAACCGCACAATTTCAAAGAGGCAATAATTATGTTCCTGAACATATTTATGTCACGACAAGTGGCGAATGCTTTCATCAGGCAAAATTGCCGGGCACTTCAACATGCACATGCAGCAAGACCTTACAGATCAAAGGTCAAGTGCAAGAGGTGTTTCTAGGAAACCCCGCAAGTCCAAGCGAAGACTGGATCGGAGTGAAGTTTCACGCATGTGTACAAGCAACAATTCATTATACATACTCAGGCCTTGAGTCGGCACAAAAGGCCCCACGCTTTGCTGAGTGGATGGTACTGCATAAAACAAGGGCTTTCCTGTGATTTTTTGCGAATGCAAAAGGCGCTACTGTTGTACCTCACTCAGCACCACTTTCAAAGAATGACATGGTTTCCAAAGGACAAGAAGGAGAGACAAGAAAAAGGAAAGAAAGGACGAAACACAGGAATAAAGGGAAGAAAGAACAGACAGGAACGAAACAGGAGAAGAAGGAAGAAAAATTGACAGACAAACTAACTGAAAGAAAAAAGAAAAAAGGCAAAGCACAAAAGAAAGGAAGAAAGGAAGAAAGGAAGAAAGGAAGAAAGGAAGAAAGGAAGAAAGGAAGAAAGGAAGAAAGGAAGAAAGGA
>Ga0126342_10022402_pt1 | contig 10432 bp, 6 predicted proteins | sample Cyp1metagenome_FD_92528 | JGI IMG/M metagenome (GOLD analysis project Ga0126342, IMG submission 92528) | Coral microbial communities from Lord Howe Island, Old Settlement Bay, Australia - Cyphastrea 1 metagenome | ecosystem: Host-associated > Invertebrates > Cnidaria > Coral ...
GACCCCCATGGTACCTTCCCCATGGTGACCCCCCATACCCTGAAAGTTGGAAACCAACATGGAACCCAACATGGAAACCAACATGGAGCCCCATCGTACCTTTCCCATGATGACTCCCCCATACCCTGAAAGCTGGAAACCAAGGTGACCTTTCCCATACCCTGAAAGCTGGAAGCCAACATGGAACCCAACGTGGAAACCAACATGGATCCCCATGGTACCTTTCCCATGGTGACCTCCCCCATACCCTGAAAGCTGGAAACCAACATGGAACCCAACATGGAAACCAACATGGACCCCATTGTGCCCCCACGGTACCTTTGCCATGGTGACCTTCCCCCTGAAAGCTGGAAACCAACATGGAACCCAACATGGAAACCAACATGGCTGAAAGCTGGAAACCAACATGGAACCCAACATTGAAACCAACAAGGGCGCCCATGGTACCTTTCCCATGGTGACCCCCCCCCCCATACCCTGAAAGCTGGAAACCAACATGGAACCCAAGATGGAAACCAACATGCACCCCCATAGTACCTTTCCCATGGTGACCTCCCCCATACCCTGAAAGCTGGAAACCAACATGGAACCCAACATGGAAGGCAACATGGACACCCCACGGTACCTTTCCCATGGTTACCTCCCCCATACCCTGGAAGCTGGAAACCAACATGCAACCCAACATGGAAACCAACATGGACCCCCACGGTACCTTTCCCATGGTGACCTCCCCCATACCCTGAAAGCTGGAAACCAACATGGAACCAACATGGAAACCAACGTGGACCCCCACGGTACCTTTCCCATGGTGGAAACCAACATGGAACCCAACATGGAAACCAACATGGAAACCAACATGGAACCCAACATGGACACCAACATGGACCCCCACGGTACCTTTCCCATGGTGACTGACTTCCCCCATACCCTGAAAGCTGGAAACCAACATGGAACCCAACATGGAAACCAACATGGAAACCAACATGGAAACCAACATGGAACCCAACATGGAAACCAACATGGAGCCCCATGGTACCTTTCCCATGGTGACCTCCCCCATACCCTGAAAGCTGGAAACCAACATGGAACCCAACATGGACAAAACCCCGTTGACACAACCCCCGTTGAGTGTCCGTTCTCCGTGAGCCGTCGCTTGCAGCCGAAACCAACATGGAACCCAACCGATATAGAAAAACATTAGTTGAACCTTATGTTGAAAGAACCTTATCATTCTTCCACACCCATGTCTTCATTTTATTGGCAGAAGGCCTGGCACCAACAAAAAAAAACCATTAAAAAGGAATCCCTCTCCCCTGGAGTGGGATGGGGAACCATATTTTGGAGCATGTTGCGCCACTCAGCCCTAGTTTTTCTTAGGTCTAATTGCATTTGGTGAATGTTTTCCCCAGCATGTTTGGGTTGAATCTGGACTTGTGTTTTTTTTGCATACCATGGACTCCAGGAACCCGAAAACTAATTTGGAACCTGAATGGACATTTCGTTGGGGGTAAGGGAACGGCGGACAAAAACAACAAGTAAAAAACTAGACGACGGATGGCCCGAGAGCGTAGAGGAGCAGGGTCTTCTCTTGTTAGGATGGAGACACCATATTACAAAACAATATATTAAAGATGTGTTTTAGGCAGACGAGAAGAGGAGTATCAAGACAATATAGCACAAGTACAAGACAATAGTTTGCATCGTATCTTTCAAAAAGCTTTTCACACACAGAACTTTTTACAGAGAGACGCTTTTCCATACGGAAGCTTTTGTGCACAGACATTTTTTGACGCAGACACTTTTACACACAGACGCTTTTACACACAGACAGTTTTACACACAGACGCTTTTACACACAGAAGCTTTTACCCACAGAAGCTTTTACACACAGAAGCTTTTACACACAGACGCTTTTACACACAGACGCTTTTACCCACAGAAGCTTTTACACACAGAAGCTTTTACACACAGACGCTTTTACACACAGACGCTTTTACACACAGACGCTTTTACACACAAACACTTTTACACACAAACACTTTTACACGCAGACCCTTTTGCACACAGGAGCTTTTACACACAGAAGCTTTTACACGCAGACCCTTTTACACACAGACGCTTTTACACACAAACACTTTTACACACAAACACTTTTACACACAGACGCTTTTACACACAGAGGCTTTTACACACAGACCCTTTTACACACAGACCCTTTTACACACTTCGCCGGACAACTTGGAAATCGCAATTTTACCGCAGTTTTTGGCGATCGAACCTCATTTCATGCGAAAGGGTCGTGATTGGACAAGAGAAATTGCAATTTCACCACAGTTTTTGGCGATCGAACCTCGTTTCGTGCGAAAGGGTTGCGATTGGACCCTTGAAATCGCAATTTTACGTCAGCTTTTGGCGATCGAACCTCGTTTCGTGCGAAAGGGTTGCGCGGGACGACTTGGAAATCGCAATTTTACGTCAGTTTTTGGCGATCGAACCTCGTTTCGTGCGAAAGGGTTGCGCGGGACGACTTGGAAATCGCAATTTTACGTCAGTTTTTGGCGATCGAACCTCGTTTCGTGCGAAAGGGTTGCGATTGGACCCCTTGACATCACAATTTTACGTCAATTTTTGGCGATCGAACTTCATTTCGTGCGAAGTTGCGCCGGACGACTTGAAATCGCAATTTTACCTCAGTTTTTGGCGGTCGAACCTCATTTCTTGCGAAAGGGTTGCGTTTCGTGCCGTCTCGTTGGCACTGCCCCTGCCCCCGCCTTCAAGAGAGAAATAGAAAAGAAGGAGAGGGCAAGAGGACAAGAGGAGAAGATGTGAAGATGTGAGGATGTGAAATCAGCAGATGTGAAGATGAGAAGATGTGAAGAGGAGAGGATGAGAAGATGTGAAGATGTGAGGATGTGAAGTCAGCAGATGTGAAGATGAGAAGATGTGAAGAGGGGAAGATGAGAAGATGTGAAGATGTGAGGATGAGCAGCTGTGAAGATGTGAGGATGTGAAGATGAGAGGATGTGAAGATGTGAGGATGTGAAGATGTGAGGATGTGAAGATGTGAAGATGTGAAGATGAGAAGATGTAAGATAAGAAGATGTGAAGATGAGCAGATGTAAAGATGAGAAGATGAGAGGTGTAAAGATGAGAAGATGTGAGAATGTGAAAATGTGAGGATGTGAAGATGAGAGGATGTGAAGATGTGAAGATGTGAAGATGAGAAGATGTAAGATAAGAATATGTGAAGATGAGCAGATGTAAAGATGAGAAGATGAGAAGATGTAAAGATGAGAAGATGTGAGGATGTGAAGATGTGAAGATGAGAAGAGATAAGAAGATGTGAAGATGAGCAGATGTAAAGATGAGAATATGTGAAGATGAGAAGATGTTTTACAGACCCCCACTATTGGAAGAACCCTGCGCTCAGACGCTCTCGGGAGAAATCCGGGATTCGAATGGACTTAGGGATCCTAATTTTCCTTTACACTTGGTAAAGGAGAAAATGTGCTATTTGGACGTTTTTGGGCTGAATCTGGACTGGTGGCCACATTTTGTCTCCCCGTATGCTCCCTCTGGTCAAGCTCTCCTCCACCATGTGTCCCCCGGGTGTGGTCGTCGAACCCAACGGAAACCAACATGGAACCCAACGAGTTTAACTTTTGGGGGCCCCAGCTCCAGCAAATTCACCAAAAAAAATTAACGTTTGTCTTTCTTTTGCTCCTTGTTGCTCTTTCCATCTTTTTTTTTAGTTTGCTGATATCTGTTATCCTTTCATGTCGCTTGTTTTTTCTCTCTCCGCTGTCAGGTTTTCTGCCTGTTGCGGCTTACTTTGGAAGGTTGCGCGACGAAAACGGAACCCAACACATATCGAAAAATAAGTCACGACCTTTTCTTGGAGGTGTTTTGGTTTCAGTTCTTTCCCCACGACAGACCTGGAACCTGAATAATTTTCAAAATGTGAGCGCGACACGAAATGAAAATTGATTCGGCCGAAAGTCACTAACATGGATTTTTGAGGGAGAGCGCCTTAAAACTACTTGGGTTCCAGGTTAACCTGCACATCACCCTTCAAGTTTGCAGATCGCTTTGTGATAACTTGTTCAAATTCTAGGTTGGCTGTTTCAGGGTGCAGTTTGGGTTCAGTTTGGGCCTGCGTTGGGTTCCATGTCAGTTTTTGAGTGATTTTATTAAAAAAGTTAGTTGCATGATTTCCTGGGGAACAAAATCCACGTGAGACCGTACCATCGGTTCATGTTAGGAGACCTCAGGAATAGCATGCAGTTCTATGTTATTTTTGGGGAGTGTAGTCGTAAGTGAACAGTTCCAAGAACCTTCGGCCGTATCATTGATATTGCTATCAGCCCTCGGCCGTAAACACTCTGCATTGCTATGGTTTCGAGCAGCGAGGAACTCATTTAGTACGGATCCAGGAATTACAGGGTAGCAAAACACATAACATGTACAATGCCCGTAAAGACAATAAACCAACCGTATTTGATTGTTCATACAGCCCATTTATGGTAGAATTGTGGATGGTCTACTCTTGCTTTGCTAACATCAACATAATTATACAACCATGGGTTTCACATAAGGCCTTGTTGATTATATAGTTGTAAAAAACATTATATTACCTAGTACCTAGTTTTTGGATATAGTTTCAACCCATATTGGGGAAACCTATCAACCAACTAGTATAATTGGATGGGATGTGCATCTGTTTAATGGCGTTCACACGATTTAACCAACAGACACACACACACACGGACATATTACGTATATGTATGTAGATGATGATAGGTGAAGGGTTTGTATGATTTATATACCAGAAATGGTGTGTAAACATGAATGGATATGGTTGAAAATACAACATAGATAGAGCAAATAGAGCACCTCCAAATCCACGATGATCAAGTTCCGAAACATTTTATCGATTGTACATGAAGTTGGTCAAATATATAGAAATATGTCATAGAATCATATCCCATGAAATATCTTCAATATTTATATCAATATGTCATCAACATAATCCCATGGTCAGGCAAAGACAAAGGCGGCTCCCGCAACCGAAGAGGCACGCGGGGCGCTGGTTGATAGGATTTCTCATGCTGACGTAATGGATTGTATATGGATTGTGATCATCCCCAATGTCGTATTGGATAGTACAACCCCATAGAAGAATCAACCGAGGTTTTGACTCTGCTCACTTTTAGGGTCAAGGGGCATGGGACCCATTTTGGCCCATTTTTGCGGATTGCCAAGTCAATTTAAGTGTTTTGTTACATTCACATGTTCAACAATCCTGCCTTGGCAGTAGGTTGGAAGCACCAGAGTTTTGATGATATATGTGAATGCATATATTATACAATACAACTCATAGTAACAAACTGATGGGTCACATTAACTTTGTTGATTTCAACCAAATCACTTGTATTTTGGGTTCAAACTAGGGGTCTGGACAATGTTGACCTTACAGCAGCAATAGGATGTGGCGACCCTCCAAATCTACCCATTGCGCTGCCAATGTGTTGAAATCAAACCTTTCCCATCTTCTTGTCTATGTGATTGTACGTGCGGATTCCAAATAAATCAAACTCTTCTTATGCCACTGCTGGCCACGAAAGCAAACTGAGCATCGTTGCATTATGGATGTGTGGGTGCAAAACTTTGGTTTTCCTTCTGTTTCCCAAAGATCGAGGTCCTGAGACCTCAGTGAAGATCGGTTTCAACAATACTCTTTGATTTGGACGAAGTAGATATTATTGCCGATTGTTCAATCCTGGCACAAAATATTGAACTAAGTGAAGCAAAACCTTTCTTCTTAACTCAGGGCCTCAGGGCCTCCGGGTGTCACATTGCCCCCAGGCACACCCGGCTCCTGCTGCACCGGCCACACCGGCGGCACCGGCGCAGCCGGCACCGACGAAGCCAGAGGAAGGGGTGCCACCGATGCCATCGATGAAGAGAGACCCCAACCCCTACTTGACGTGGTCGCCCAATGGTCCCACCATCGCACCTTTGCACATCAGGGAAACTTGGATTGATTGTGTTGGTGATCCGACGGCGAGTTCATGGGAAGTTATGGCATAGGATATACCCTCCGGTAAACTAACATAACTATGGAAAATCACCACTTTTACTAGCGCAGTAATGAGAAAATCCACTATAAATGGCCATTTTCAATAGCTATCTTAGTTTACCAAAGGTTATGGCTGGGAAGAGGTCAAAAATTGAGTTGGAAATCGCGGGTGTGTCAATTGTGAAATTCTGACCCAGTTCGAAACCATCATTTGTCACATGAGTTTTTGAACTTGTGACAGTGGTTGAGTCAGGTCTGCAACAAATCCAAATAACGACCGACAAAAATCCACACAACATAATACGCTACTTTAGTTTATCCTGAAGTAGATACAATATGGGATTTCATACGCTACTTTAGTTTTTCCTGAAGTAGATACAATATGCGATTTACAACAGTATTCTTGTTCTAATGAAAAAATCTTTCACATGTCCATTTCCTATCCATTCCATAACTATGTTGTCGCCTTGAAACTTGACGTTGGCTGTTTCCACCAGGAATTGGGGATCGGCTAGGGGGTTGAGGCACCTGGTTGGAAAATCCCGAGTTCGATTGTTTTCTTTTCCCATGAAAGGCCCAGATTTAGGATTTTCCAGCTAGCCATGTTTGATGACACCAGTTAGTTTGTTAGTTTAGTTTAGTTTAGTTTGGTGAAGTATTATAGTTTGTTGGTTAGATTGTTAGATAATCACAGAATGTTATAGACCCGGCCAAAAAAAAAGTTCCCCATGAACCCCCATTAAACCACTATTTCTGGATGGAAACTTCCGTGGTTCAGTTGCTCTCCACGACCTCAGCTGGAAAGTGTTTTTTCCAATGTCATCTGGGTCTGAAACTGGGGTATCTCAATATGTTCTGTGCTTCATCATAACTGGTTGGTGGTGTCAAACATTTGTTATGTTCCATAATATATGGGATAATCCTTCCCATCGACTAATATTTTCAAGATGGTTAAACCACTAACCAGTAAAGTTCCTCAACAAAAGGACAGGCTCATACAAGGTAATTTCATGTCAATTCCCATGAAAATTGCCAGTCACAATCATCTACTGCCCATGAGTTGTCATTATTTTACGATAGAACCATCTCTTTTGCTTGACCATTAAACCAATGGGAATTTCAGGATAAAATGGAGCTACAAAAATCATGAAATTACCATGAACTCATCATGAAATCCCGTTCAACCACCAGGACCTTCATATCCAGCTTCAGCTTCCCCGCCCAAGGATGTGCCCAAACAGCCTGGTGCTGCACCCGCTTGGACGGCTCCTGCTGGACGGGATGTGCCCGAAGGAGCCGAGGAGGCGCCAACATGGCGATTGTTTTGCACAGATTTATTGAACAGAAAGGAACAATGGAACAATGGATCAATAGAACTCAATACCACTTTGTTGTTCCATTGATTGTTCTAGTTCTGATATTGTTCTTATATTGGTCTGAGTTTTATGGTATTTATGGTATTAGGATGTATTAGGGTAAATTAGGGACGAGAATTATAAGAACATATTCCTCCTAATTGGTCATCGGTGGTCGTGCCAATGGTCGTGTGTTTTCAACTGAGGATGTTCCCCGAGAAGTAGTGTCCTCCTTTGTCCAGGTACATTGTTGGTATGATGGTCTCATATCATACATATCGTGTTTCACACAAATCATGGCATCAAAAAATAGTACCCGGACAAATCATAAAATCATACCCATTTGACCAACATACATCACAATTCTTTGAGCACAAAAATGGCTTTACACTACTGCACCTTTTCCAATCAAATGTGTCTTCTCTCAGGCCAAGAAGTGGACCATTTTTGCAGTCCATTTGTCTGATCCCTTCATAATAATTTTCCAGGAAATCTCCATGACTATTCACCAATTACCTTCATTTTACACCATTCTCAACATTCACCAACCATTCTCAACCATCATGAAACATGATATGAAGCATGATGACCCATGAACTTGTCCATGAACAATTCATCAATTGCCATAAATAAGCCATCAAAATCCTCATATGATCAGGGCTGCCCTGGTGAAGCCCTTGTGCTGGTGAACTAGTCGGTTTAAGTCCCGGTGAAATCCCGAAGTTGGTCGAAAGGTAAGGCTCTATGTTTCGATGGTGGAGAGGTTTCTGTGAAATTTGCACGTGAACTTCTCGAGTTTTCTTGCGAAAAATATCCCTTCCCGGCTTTGTACCAGCTTTACCCTCTGGTAATTTGTTACATAACTATGGAAAGATCCACCATGTTTCATGGGTAAATCATGGTAAATCATCTATTTCTATGGCCATGTTCAAAAGCAAACTCTTAGTTTACCAGAGGCTAATCCCCATGAATTTTCCTCAACATGTGCTGGTGGAAGTACCACGATTCAAATCTGTGCATTGATCGCATCCGCGGGGGAATCCCGGAAGAAAATGGTCGGCATTGATCGGTTGACGAGGTTGTGACGCATGGCCGTTCCCCGGTGGTTGGTGATCTTTTCCTGAAAAATGGTTCGTCACGGGAAGGGCACTGAATTAAAGTAAAGTCATCTAACTATACCCTGAGAATCCAAAGATGTTCTATCTACATGTTTGGCGAAAGTTGGTCAAATAGTGCATGTTTAAGGCCAAGTTGGTGTATCGCCTTGTTGCGACGGGACCGAGCTCCATGATGACCTGCGGGGAGTTCCCCGGTATTAGCCGGTATTATCATGAAAAGGACCGCTGGCCCTGTCCTGACCATGCACGTGCAGACCTTTATGATTTATGACATGGTTCAGATAGCAAAGAATGAAGGGTTTGAATAGCAAGAATCAAGATTTTGCAAGTTTTAATTGTTTTTGCCACTGGGGGCTCAATTTTTTAAAGCCGCGTAATCCAGCCAATTATGTTGATTTTGAACATATGTTCAAGTTTATAATCATAAAATGAGGAGTTTATTTTTGCCAGTGACACTCACAACGCTGTGATCACACCATTCTAGGGGAATTGCATCTTTCAAAGTCGGTGCCAAATTTCACCCTTCATTTTAGGTTCAAATAATGTAAGGATGATGGGCAACTGCGCCTCGCGTGAAATTGCCGTGAACTTGAATGAAACGATGTGAATACCAATTTTCACGTGTGAAATGTTGTGTCTCGCCTTGGCCTATGGCGCCACCATGTGCTACCTGAAGCGATGGCCCCCTGGCAACGGGGTGAGGTATACATCAACGTGGGGGGGAATGAAAACAGGCATGATGTCGCATTTGCTTTCTAGTATCATGGAGGCAAACTTCACTTTTTTGTGAGGAGTACTTGGTTCCCAGCGGACTACTTTCACCTTAAACACCCACATAGCCACATAGTACATGTTTGGATTCTTTTGGGTAGATAAATCAACAATAAACTTTCCCTCCAGTAAATTGATTAGCAAGCCGACCCTGCCATGAGTCGGGGGTTGGAATCATTGTTTTCCACTAAGAATGGGCTATTTTCCGGATCTATGTTGATTTACTTACCCTTGGAAAATTGCCTGTTCATAAACTTATGATATTTTTCCTGATTTACACCATTTTACCCCTATTAAAAATGGTGATTCTCTATAGCTACGTTAAGCCGTCAGCGCAGCAGGTGTCTTTGAAGAGCTATCCCACCATACCCCTGGGAGGTGAGACTGGCGTCGGTGGATGCGCATCCCGTTGTGTAGCGTTGATATCAAGACGTATGGTCACCCCGAAATAGACAGACAAATAGGACATCCTGTGGAAAATCCACTTGTAGATCGTTTTTTAAAGGCAAGTAGCCAGGTGTCCCACATCTTTTTCAATAGTTGACCCTAAGGGTATTCCATTAAATCATCTTGAACCCCATATCATTAATCCATCATATATTTATATTTATTTATTTATTTTGCATATATATATATTTATACATGTTATATGATTTTATGTTATAATATATATATATATATTATAATATCTTTATATATATATACAATATAATAATATATACAATGTTGTGCCTTGACATCCAAATCATTTTATATGTTGTATTTTTATTTTTATAACATGGTTCAAGTATATTTATAAATGGGGGGGTAACTTGCATAAGTCATGCTAAAATTATACCAATAGATAGGGAGATATAACATCAGATAGCAGATACATCAAAAAAGGATACAAAACAGTTGGCAAAGATAGCTGTTTTTTGGTCTGGAAACGGATGTTTTGTATGGCAGGACATTTTTTCTGCTCAAGTGGGGGACAATTTCACGGAAAGCATGGCTGCAGCTGAAATGTGATAGCACAGAGAGCGACGCTGCAGGACTTCAAATCCTGGCGTTTCCTGTTGTTTAAGAGAAGATGAGAGAAGGTTGGCGTGGAACGCGCATGTGTTTCC
>Ga0126342_10022403_pt1 | contig 10432 bp, 8 predicted proteins | sample Cyp1metagenome_FD_92528 | JGI IMG/M metagenome (GOLD analysis project Ga0126342, IMG submission 92528) | Coral microbial communities from Lord Howe Island, Old Settlement Bay, Australia - Cyphastrea 1 metagenome | ecosystem: Host-associated > Invertebrates > Cnidaria > Coral ...
ACTAACGTAAAAAATAAGCCTAATTCAAGGTTATTTTTTTTGCATCTTTTGTCGATTACTCCTTATATTGGGCTTAATTTGGGAAAAAAAATAAGGCCTTATTAAGGCCTTATTAAGGCCTTATTAAGGCCTTATTAAGGCCTTAATTATTTCCCACATGCGATTGGTTCTAATTTCAGGGTTATCTTAAAGGGGAGGGGGGTTTGGGGGGGGGGAGGATGCTTATTGTGATAAATAACCAGAGGCAAATGTTTCTTGCTCGATCTCGCTGGAGAAAACGGGTTTGGTCGACCTCGGCGCACCGATTCACCACGCCCAGGTTGCAGAGTTCATCCAAGGGCGAGGACCACCACATCTGCGATTTTGCTAAGAGCTTGGGGGTAGGAAAAACATTATATAATATATATATATATACATATGATATTATACATAGTATATATATACATATTATATGTATGTATTTCTGGGATTTGTGAGTTGTGAGATCGCTTTTGGGCAGAAAAAAACATGTTGATTTCATTATTGGATTATGTTTGATTATGTTTTAGCAAAAGAAACAAGTACATTGAAGAACATGCAGGACATAAGGGAGGTTAAGCGGTTGATGAATGAGTTTCACAAACTTGGGGTCCCCCGGCAGTATTGGTTTCGTCATGAAAAAATAAACTAATTTAAATCGGATGAATTTGGATCCACCATGATCCACCATTAAAACAAATGCCAATTTCATCCAATTTCTGTTTGCTGACATGATTGACATGTAGCTTTGGTCTGATTCCAATCATTTGGGTTTGGAATTTCAGACGTCATAGCATGTCTGCAGCGTTGGACCCATGACGATGATTTCTTTGATGTCCACACCTGATTTCCTTTGGCCATCTTCGACTTACTTCGCTCTGCCTCCTGATCTCAGATGCGGCTTCATCGGCAACTGGATCTATACGCAGAAAAAACAGTGATTTTTCACCAAAACACATGGGGATTTCCATAAATGGTGGCACCCCAAAGTGGATTCTTTATTTCATGGAAAATCCTATTGAAATGGATTTGCGGGTAGCCCCATTTTAGGAAACCTCCAAATGGGAACAGTTTGCCAAACTTTCCTGGGAATTTGGGGACTGTCTACTCAGTCTGTTGACCCCGGCTACGGTACTGTGTACTTCCATTCATGGTTTTGTCCGTCAGTAATAGTAAGGTCGCTATAATTGTTACAGTTTTAATTGGATCAGACATGATTAATCCATTCCTCTTAATTAATATTAAACAGCTCCCAGAAACCATGGTTTGGTAGAGGATTTAAGCATAATTGGGACGATTTAGGGGGAGGGGGATGAGGGGACTCACCTGAGAAGTGATCATGCTGACACATCACGTCAGCCTCTGAAGCAGTGGTTGGAAGTCAGCTGATTCTAGAAATGTCAACAGCCAGAGCCCGGCTAAAGGCCCTTCTAGAGCATGCTGTTGCTCATTCCTTTCAACATTTTGCTGCAGAAACATCTCATGGGACCAGAAAAATCTGTAAGTGCACTAAGTGTGTTAGTTTGGTCAATACGAATCGCCACAATCTGGAAGTTAAGGTCTTTGTATGACAAGAATTGTTTTTGGGATGATGCTCTTCCAGTGGTCCCATTCACCGAAGACACATGTCCTTTGAATCAATAGAGACACCCAGCAAAAAAGAAAATCAACGACTTTTCCGATTTGGCTATGAGTCAAAACCCTGGTACCTAGTGAACCCCAAAATAGCTGGTAAATGGATGTTCATCCCATTAAAAATGGTATTAATAGGTATTGATCCATACCCATTTCCCTGAATCTTGCTTCCCCTCTGGTAATCAAACTTGGCTGGAAGCTTTCCACCATTTACTTCGATGATTTTCCCAGCAACCTCCTGATGTTCCCAGATTTTTCCGCCCATCAAACGTCGCGATTTCCCCCGATTTCCCCCCGATTTCCCCGGCCCTCCCGTCCTGCACCACCCATCGGGGACAAAAGGCCAAGGTGCCGAAGCGTTTGTCGATCAATTCCAACCTGGTTCTTCGATGCCCAGCGAGGTGCCAGGTCAGGGGATCATCCCAAATTGGTGGAAACTCTTCAGGGCACTGGCAAGATTTGGTCACAGAATGCTACGGGTCTATGACGTTTTTTTTGACCTGGTTTCAGCTGCAACATTAGGATTTCAACCAATCAACTAGGAATTCCACCCACTAAGACCCTGGAAAACAAACATGGACTGGTCATTCTTTACAATCCTAAACCGTGCCACTATTGGGCCAGCAAATGGTCAACCGGTGAACCTATAAAAAACAAAGCTTGACAATGGCGGATTGTATAGACTTTAGACAAAACATACATGATCATGCAATCATCATCATGAGGATAAACAGTCAGCAGTATCATATGATATCATATGATACACATAGTAGACCCGAGCAGCGATTCAAGACTTGCCAAGCCATCCTCAAGCGGAAAAAATGCCTGCTGACATGGTCGATCTGAGTATGGGAATCTGTTTGTTTGAGGTACTGTAGCCAAACCATCATCTTGACTAAACCATCAAATGGTGTGGTCAGTCATATTCATATTCTGGAAGTGTGTTGGTTGAGTCGCCATGGGTGGGTTATGAACCATTCTAATGGGTTCTATCTACAGTATCAGTATGTACACGTCGAATGTGCATGCATATATATATATGTATAAACATGATGTGTGTGTGCGCGCGCGTACACATGTGATCATGTATATATATATATATTAAGTGTGTATGGTTATATGATGTATATCTGTATATATATATATACATATGTATGTATGTATATATATATACACTGAATATATATATATATATATAATTATATATAATTATATGTAGACTTCGTATTTTGCCTAAACTGGAAAAATGCAATTGGTATCGGCATGTATCGGCCACATACCAAGCAGGCTAGACCCCAGACCCCAGACCGACCGCCCTTTAGGCAACGACAAATCCGTGGCTTTGGCGCTCAACACAGAACTGGGGGATCAAAGCAAGGAAGCCATGGAAAATCACCATTTTTAATGGGAAAACTCACTATAAATGGCCATTTTCAATAGCTATGTTAGTTTACCAGAGGGTATGGCTAGCTAAATCATTATCATCGAAGATATCGAAGTAAATGGGCCATGTTCATCATTTTCCGCTTTGATAACCAGAGGGTAACCCAAAAGCTGCCAAGCAAATTACACCCCTTGATGGGTCTTGGTTCACAAACTATTCGTTGGATCCAACACATTGATTTTTGATTCAGAAAAAAAACATCAAGCACGGGTTTTTAGGTGAAAACACGGGGAGTTGACCGTCCAAAATGCTGTTTCCACTTGCCATGACTTGCCATGGTCTTTTGACCATGCAAAAATGGGTTGTCGGTTGTTTGACCAGTTTGACCAGGCTCTAATATTTCCTGATCTTGCTACTGATGCTGTTTTCGATCTCCCCACTTTTCTGTATAACAAAAATCCCCAATTGATCAAGTCATTGGTTAGCACAATGCTCATCCTTTGGCCTCAAATATTGACATATATTGACCCTTTTTCGACACTGTCTGGTGCTGGAAAAATGAGTCAACTGTGCATCAAAAATCAGCCACTTTTTTGACTTATTACAGTACCCCATGCCCATCCAATCACCTTGCACCTGCCGTCCAACACTCCCTCCCAGCATTGGTTAAGTCATATAACACATTGATTAGTGCTTGAGCCACCTCCCCTGAAAGTGCTTCTTAGTTATTGGGATTAACAGAATCCAAAATTCTAGGGATGACGACAACACAAATCATCACATAATTTATGCGGACAGTCTATCATAATCCCAGACCTGATTTCAGGACCACTGTTGATAATTTCCACCAAAACAAGGTGGGGTTTGGTCATTTCAGGTCCCTGTAGATTGACCCAAAAACAGGTCCTGTAGTTGTGCCATGTGGTCCCCCAACCTTGATAAAAAAAGGCTAACCATTGCTAACCACTGGCCGGTTGTTCATTTGCGTCATTGGAATGATCAGTTGAAATCACTGTAAGAATCAGCGTTATCTGTCAATCTTTGACCGCTCAACACCTATACCCAGCCTTTGCCATGTTGGTGCAGCGCTCGATGCCCTCATGAAGTGAGAACAGTTTCCTGGAAGTCCGGCGACAAAAAACGGTCGCCATCTACGTGGACGGGTCTCAGGCAGTTGCTCAAGATACTGTTCCCGTCGGTGGAATATATGGACCCGAAATAGCCCTGGTTCGATAATTACATATAATATACGATTGGATATATATATAATTATATATATATATATATAATTATATATATATAATTATATATATATATATTAATACACATACATTGATAACAGCTGAAATATACATATATATATATATATGTAATTATACATATATATATGTAATTATATATATATGTAATTATATATATGTAATTATATATATATATGTATACACGAACTCTACTTACAGACTCACATACTGATACTGATGCAGACTGCATGAATGTATGTGTATATATCTCAAGTGGGCTTGTCCAAAGACAGGGTACTACTGCACCCAAATGTCCACAGGTTTATCATTCAAAAAAATGCAAACATTGGGTTTATCCTACGATATTGGACAAAACCAAATATCATATTGTTGGTTATATACTGTATATATCTCGTTGCGTCATCTTTTTGCAATCCCCATTTCCCCTGGTTGGTTACATTGGTTATCCGATTATCCCATGTTTCTTGATGAAATCCTCCGTGAAGGGCAAGACCCATATTATATATATATATATCTCCATCCTAAATTGGAGCAAATATCACATGCTTGCTATATCCCATCATATTTTCCCAGCAAAAAAATCACTCCGCCGGTGATTTCATCACTAAATTTTAGCAGCTAAAATGGCCATCATTTTTTTGAGCAAAAAAAATCATCATCATCCCATGGTGAAATCCCAACAACCGCCCATTCCTCAGGCTGAAAAACAGGTAAATCCCAGCATCGTTCCAACATGTTCCAACAGCTTTTTGCTGATGACATCCCCATATCCCCATGGTTCCATAAAGCCTCCATGGCCGACGTAGCCATAGCCACCCACCGAGCCAAAGGTTTCCACCTCAGCTTGTGGAAGAACATGTGATAACTGACTTTTGACATTCTTTTGCGGATTAGTGCAACATGTATATATCTATATATACATATGCATATATGTACAATATATAAATAGATAAAATATAGAAAAAATATATGTACAATATTGGTATATATATATATAATATGTACAATATGTATATACATACATACATACATACATACATACATACATACATTAATTACATTAATTACATACATACATACATTACATTACATTACATTACATTACATTACATTATATTACATAACATAACATAACATAACATAACATACATACATACATGCATGCATGCATGCATTACATTACATTACATTACATTACATAACATAACATAACATAACATACATACATTACATACATTACATACATTACATACATACATACATACATACATACATTACATTACATTACATTACATTACATTACATTCCATTCCATTACATTACATTACATTACATTACATTACATTACATACATACATACATACATACATATATATATATGATGTGTATGTACATATGTGGAAACCATTGAAGGGCTCTATATCATTCTGACTGAAAAGGGGCATGCGTTAAAATCCGCAAAAAGAATCCATGGCAAAGTAATTTCACTTGAAATCGGTTCCATCTGTGGTGCATTGCTTGATGATCCAAAGACTTTGGTTCCAACAACAGTTGCTTCCTCAAGGTTTCATCCAGAACGCACAACTTTCGTGACTTGGATCTGAAAAAAGATAAAAAAAGGAACGGGAGCAATCCGGAAATCAATGAAGCCGAACCAGTGATTTTACAAGCCAAAAACTGTGTAACTTCACCTACCGCATTTAAGAAAGAGACATCAATGGGAAACTCACGATCCTATTTTCCAGAGGTGCTGTACCATGTAAAGCCCCCTTACATATCCATGGTAGGTTCCTCCAATTTAGGTACCTGGAATGGCCATTCCTCTACTAATGATGAGATTCCTGGGGATGTGCCTTTGGATTCCAGTGGAGTTATGGTAGCACCTGCCGATCTGCTTGCCGGTCTGGGGCGTGCTACAGCCCACAATTCTCCCGCGAGCATGCGAGTCTGGTGCAGAGGCCACCCAGTGACCCACATCCAATTCTTGAAATATGGGTCATGTCAATATACATAAATACACTATTATGCATTATTATGCATAATTATGTGCTATTAATATTGTTGTTGTTATAGTTGTCATTATTATAATTATTATTATTTAGATTATTTAGATTATTTAGTTTTATATCATGTATATATATATATAACTTTACATATAATGAAAATCCAGATGAACATACCAAAACAAGCGCATAGAAACAATGAATAGAGCATCGGTAGTTTTTTTTAGATGAACTCTCGGAATTTATCGGATAACAGCTGATAACACCTCATATAGTTGGATTGTGAAACATGGGAACTCACCAGGTATTAGCAGCCTGAAATTGGATCCATTTTTTTAAAAACCAATTTAACCAATTTATGATAATTTATGGCAAGTTTTTCATCACAATAGGACATTCCTGAATCCATTGATACAAATTTTATGTGATTTGGATGCTTAGTTAGTACCCTCTGGTAAACGTCAACAGATTGCTATTGAAAATGGCCCAGTGGAAATAGTGGATAACTACCCATTCTCATAGCATGCTGATTTTCCATAGCAAAATGTTAGTCATGTTAGTCATTACCAGAGGGTAGTACCATTCCCTACCCATCCCAATGAAATTCCACGAAGCCAAATCTCAGGCGCCTGATCCCCGGTGTTCACGGATGGGAGTGACCTGAAGGAAACAACGCAAACTGCTTCGCAGCATTTGAGAAGTGCAAATGGGTCAACTGCTGCTAAACATTCATACAATTCATGTGTATATATACGTAATTATAATTCCCAGTATTCGATGGTGTATCTGACTGGATCACAATATTATTATAATTCCCAGTATTCGATGGTGTATCTGACTGGATCACAACATTTCACAAACCTCAAATCGTTATTCTAAATTCCGAGATATAAAAAAAACTGCATCCCAAAGATACATCATGACCTTGGTTTACAGATGTTTACAGTCTGTAGATTCAACAGCTAGTTCAAGACCTACAACTCTCTATTCGCAAGATTCCGAGTTTACAGGCAGCATTCACACTGGATGCCGCGATGCCGTTGTAGAACGGTCAATTCACCCAAAAACTTAAGTGATAAAAATGCAGAACCGCCTCGAAAGCAAAACGACTTGGTAGATCAAGCACCCAGCACCTAGTAGAAATAAAAGGCATTCTTCATCGAAACATCATGTTCTCATTTTTCAGCCAGTCAGAAACCATTCAGAAACCTCTCAGAAATGGGGATGACGAAGCAACGACTATACTGACGAACCAACGATCCCAGGTCAAATCCTTCCGTGCCCGGGGATGCCCCCACTTTCCAGCATGGATCTTGTATGGTCCAATCATGTGCCCGGTGAGGTTCTTGATCACCTGACAACTGTGACCCCAGAGATATCCAGAGATGGGCCCTGCCTATCATCAAGCATGTGGCACATTAAGGAAACAAATAGGATGGAATATGTCCAGTAGTGTAAAATTACATACACATACTTAGATGACTTATGTGTATATATATATTGATATATAATGATATATAATGATATATACATTGTATCTGAAACCATCCAACATGTCAAGGTTTCAAACAATCCCAGGCCGCCACTGGCCTTCACGGGTAAGACCTTCCCATTGGGATGATGAACCTTGGATGACATGGGACCCAAGTGGCTCACGATTCGCATAACCCATTCATAGCTGTAAGGACAATCAGAGGGAAAAAAAACATGGGAAACCCCATTCTAACTGGGAGTAATCATGAAAAACATGCATCTAACCAACTTGATATCACTTCAGAAACTTCTGAATTTGATAAGACTTGGGTACCACGTGGTATTTTGCAGGGCATAACAGTATGGGCAAATGTAGGGTTCCCTGTTGTCAAGAAGTTCTTTACTTCTACTGATTGTCCGTCCCCTTTGGGTTCCCTTTTTTCCATGCCGAACCCAGATGGTCAAAAAAACAACAACAAGATCCTCTGGTTATGACTACCAGTTATGGAAAACCATAGGAAAACCATAGGAAAACCATAGGAAAACCATAGGAAAACCATAGGAAAATGGTGGTTTAATGGGATTTAATGGGATTTAACGGTATACCCTCTGGTTATGACTAACATAGCCATGGTATAGATGGCCCATAGAAAAATAGATGGTTTACCGTTCTTAATAGCATGGGTGGATCTTTCCATGGCGAAGTGTTAGTCATAACCAGTGGGTAAATCAAGACAGCATGTGGCTGTGATCTTTCAGTTCAACACGGGCAACATACCCATCTCAAGAGTTGACAATAAAATCTGGTTGGTGGTGCAATCACCATCTTGAAAAATATGACTTCGTCAATGGGAAGGATGACATCCCATATATGAAATGGAAAATAAAACATGTTTGAAACCACCAACCAGTATATAATTAATTATATAACTACCTAATTTGCATCAACAATGATCTATCAAGGCTTGCTGCTGAGTACAACTGAAGGCAGGACGCCTTCAGAATAAGACACAACCAGCGTTCCATGATGTCCCATGATGTTCCATGTACTGTAGGCATCAATGTAGCGAAGCGCAAACCAAACAAGACAATCAACTATTTTCTGGAGAGTCTGTGCTCAATCAATACCAATCCTATATAAATCGGTGATTGTTGTTATGATTTTATGTACTGTAATTGTTGGTGGGTTGCACAATCCTGGTACAAACAAAAAACACATCCTTCATTCATGGGACTTGGTCATCTAATCTAATGTGATATTGCTATAATTCATCCCGGAAATTGCTATGCAATCCTCTTTCTAAAATTTCCCGGAAAACCTCTTGTTCACACTGGCATGTGGTCGTCTTCTCTTGGGATCACAACACCAGTTCCCCAGTTCCTCAGTTCCCATGTGGGAAAATTTCACAATGATGGGCCCCCATTCAAAGTGCATACACATCCTATACCACTGGGACTTTATGGCGGTCTGATCAAACTCTCTCCCTCTCTTTCTCTCTCAAACCCATTTCACGCTATCAAAATCATCTACATCAAGCGTAGCCATCATGTTTTCTTTCAAATCCACCCCTATCAAAATTAATCTATATCAGACTTTTTGTATCAGAACTATCGTAGTATCAATTGTCATGTCCATCAATTTTAAACAACATATCTATCAATGGCCATCTTTCTATGTAAGGGAATATCCCCCCAAAAAGTATGGTACTAACGTTCCTCCATTTTAGGATCCTGGAATTTCCATTGAACATATCTATCATTTTTTTTGTCAGAAATTCCACCATCCCTGGCCCATCGGCATCCCATCGGCATCCGTGGCACCCGCACCTCACCAGCTTCCATGACCTCTTGGATACATCTGCTCACTTCACAGATGCGCGCGTCATGCCCCACTTGCCTGGCAAAACTTTGTGCATCCAGGGCCTGGAAAAAGTACGGAAATTACCATCTGATCATTAAACATAGCTATGGAAATAATGGTTCATCTATAGATTGATTATGATAATTTACTTTTAAAAAATGTGTTTTTCCATAGCTACATACGCTAAATAGCCAGGGGGTAACAGAAAAGAACCAACAATCATCAAACAAACAGGTGCTTTTCTGTCTTCTTGAATATAGACCACGCAGTTATAGAACAGAATTGGTAAATGTAAGAAATATGGGGGAAAAACACAATTATGGAACACAGCAATAATTATAGAACGACAATGAACGACAAAAAAATGTTAGGAGTAAGTTGAGACTAAGTTTTTCTTCCAACGTTCTGAGGAAACAGGAATTATGGAACTACAGGGTACCGTTCTTCCAACCGTTCTTTCGTACTCCTCAGCTTCCGTTCTATAATTGTGGCCGGGACCATAGTCACTTATTGAATCCAAACACTTATGCATATCAATGTATATCATCCTCCAGCAACCAGCAACTAGTTCCATATATATATACATATATATATATATTAAACATAACATAAATACATTAATACATGCACGGGGAAATAAATAAGATTATGTTACATTTTTTGTATTTCATTGCATTACATTACACACATACATATATATAATAGTATATACTATATATATATATATATATATATATATGTTTTTAGCATAAAATATAATATATATATATAATGTATATATATTATATGATATATA
>Ga0126342_10022404_pt1 | contig 10432 bp, 8 predicted proteins | sample Cyp1metagenome_FD_92528 | JGI IMG/M metagenome (GOLD analysis project Ga0126342, IMG submission 92528) | Coral microbial communities from Lord Howe Island, Old Settlement Bay, Australia - Cyphastrea 1 metagenome | ecosystem: Host-associated > Invertebrates > Cnidaria > Coral ...
AACGATCCCAGAGATCTCAGCAGCGTAGCAACATGTATGTAACGTAGTAAACGATACCAGAGATCTCAGCAGCGTAGCAACATGTAACGTAGTAAATAATCCCAGAGATCTTAGCAGCATGGCCATATATCATGTACGAAGTACAGGAACGTTAACATGCCCCCCCACCCCACCCCACCCCACCCCACAATCGCGATACTCAAAAACGTGCGTTTTACGGGAACCTTTTTCGGTCCGCAGGCATAAACATGAGGGATATTGTTAATATTAACATAATACTTCGTGATATTAACATATGTGTGATAGATATGTTATACGTAAATACAAATGGACAATTATGGCAATATATATATATTTATTTAATGTTTTTCATACTGAAATAGAGGCTAGTGTATGGTGATATATGATAAGTGCACATTCCAAATATACCTAGATTTATGAACATATCATAAGATATGTAACGATAATTTATATATTTTTATATGTATTGATGGATTTACCCTCTGGTAATTTAACATAGCTATTGAAAATACCACATGTTAAGAAAAATAGTTGATTTACCTATTCAAAATGGTGATTTCATGTGATTTCTATAGCTTTTTCTGAACGTTTACCATAAATAGCGGCTATAGGTTTTCTATGGGTGTTCTACGTCATCCCATCATGGGATGACCATGCTTTTATGGGACTGGAAAGCCATGGTGTCTTTACCAAGATCATGGGGGGTTCCGGGAAAATTTTTCCCAAGAACCAATCCATCAATGGATTGGTTTAAGGGAAAATTTACAGGAAACCCATGGGTTTTTACCATTAAATAAGGGGTTTTCCTGTAAATTTTCCCCTAAACCAATCCATTGAATCCAATGAACCATGGACTAATGGATGATAATATGACTTGTGAATTGACTAATCCATATGACGAATGGATTGATAACATTTGATATCCATCCCCCCCAATACCGCCGCCAATATATTTATAATTTAGAATTTATAATCCACCTTTCGGCCATGGCAAACATGAATACATGCAATTTGATGTGGTAAAACCCAATAAGGATAATCAACAATCTTTCAGTACCAGAAAGAAGTGGAGACTTATATAAACAAATGGTAGGTTGCAAATGGGTTGAGAGTATGTGCATATAGTCACTTGTGCTTTATTCAATGTGTTCAAGATATGTTTGTATATTATACATATACGCACAAGCATGTTTGTATGCATATTTAGATGATTATAATAATCTGCATACATTTGCGACAAATGCATGCTATATAGATGTTCAGCTAATTATCATTATGAACAATATTCCATAATTTCTTGGAATATTGCATCAATCAATGGCCACACATCGCGTACATGGGGGGTGGAAACCCCGGACAACAAATGCCATGCGAATCTAAGCACCCCAAATTCTTAGAGTCTTAGAGCATATTCAAACAAATATTGAATATTGAGCGCCCCACTGTCCCAAACAGGACTCCTCGCAGTTCTCAAGCTGCAAGTGATGCAACTAGTGCTGCAACTAGCATCTTAACCTATCTTAAATGGGAGAAAAAAAGGAAAACAGCTGCTTCGGATCTCCTGTGTTTTACCCTTGCCCTTGGTTTTTCCTTTTCCTGCGCTGAAGAACATCACGTTCATCCCAAGTACATAAGCCATATCTGCCATATCTATTTTGACAAAAGGGGGTCTAGCATGCGAATGAGAGATAACAAAACCACCGGCCAGCGATGCGAACAGCGTGCAGTACAGGCCACAGTAGATTTTGTTTGACTCTTGTAGGACATCATTCATTACATTTCATGACATGCCCTCTTTATTTGACACCCCAAATTATTTGGTCAATTTCAGCAAGTACTTCCTTCAACACTATTCCCAATTCTATAAACAAACATGTTGGCAAAACGCGGCTCAGTAGGTGAAACTTCTGCTGGATCATGGCACGCGCGGACACACATTTGGAAGCAATTCACCTACCATAACCCACCAAATATCAAAAAACCCTATATAACAAGTTTTAGTTGATTGGTTCCTATCCACATGTTTGGCGCCAGTGCTTCTAAATAATACTCATTCAACAAGCTGTTCGAAGTCCGGCCATTTCTGGGATCAAATTGATTGCTATTATCCCTTTATACCCATGTCAATCCATGTCATGTATCCGGGCAAATTATAAGAACTCACTAACCATACTAACCTGAAAAGTTCGGCTATATTGGGATTCTTCCACCCATTCACCATGATTCCAGGGTTCGGTCGCGACGTGAAGTCGTTCTAATTTACTTAAATGGCTATGGAAAACGCATGAACATGGTCCATAGATTTCCATAAATGGATGATTTGACCTATATTTACCAAAATAAAATGTGATTTTCCATAGCAGCCATACCACCATTTCTTCATATTTCCAGGAAAAACCCCCCATTTCTCAACCGTGCCTTTGGCCTTGCCTTTGGCCTCTTCCTTTGAGGCCTGCGCCACCTGAAGAAACCGTGCCGTGGAGAGTTTCGGCTTCAGACATCGGTCCTGTGGATGGTTGAAGAACTCCAATGAACTGGGTTGATAAACTGTTTTTTTAAACTGTTAATCCAATTTATTGGGATGATAGTTGATAGTTGATAGTTTGATGGGATGTTAATCCAATTTATTGGGATGTTCAAGTAACAGTTAATGGGATGATAGTTGATAATTAATGTGGATGGTTAACCGGTTAACGGTTTAATGAACTCTCCATCCCATCAAATGGTTTATTGGATGATAATGAACTACATTGTTGAACATTTCATGGAATAACATCCTGTGGGATAATATGGATAGTTGATGATGGTTGATGAAAGAAACCTTCATTATCATTGCATTGGCATCAAATGATGTTACCAATGTTTGCCAACTGCTGCAAGATTTCTTCCACTTTTTTTTTAAATACTCATGTTCCAACATGTGGTACCCGGTTGAAGATTTCTCCACGCCATGTGACTCCTGCGACAGGCCTGCGACTGTAGCGCGAAGAGCTGCGCTTGCTGGAGCGCTGCAATCGTATTGGGGTCCACCGAAGTGTCGCCACGGGACATGCCCTGCGAACTGACGGCGTGGTTGAGCCATACTGGGTGAGCCCTCATGGCCAGTGACGAATGGATTTGTTTCTTGTTTTAGTTCTGTATGCACTTATATAGATATATATAAATCTATCTATCTACGTGTAACTATTATCTCTATCCATCTACATCTATCTACCATAAATCTGAGTGAAGTAAAAAATGGTGGCCCCCTGGGGTCCGGGTGACATATTGACCCGTGGAGGTGGGCCAACCTCATCACTCCCCAAGAAGGTAGTTGTCTTTTCCGGGCGGATTTTCAGCCAACATATTGGTTGTAAAAGAATTGGTTGAATAACAACCAAGCCTTGGGAAAAGGACATCCATGATGTGAATCTTGCAGAATGTCGCAAAGTTGATAGCATGTACATGGAGCGCTTGGCATGCGTAAATAGATGATATAGATGCTGGGCTGAACTCTTCAACACTCTTGTGAAACCAACCTCTACAAAATATGGATTCATTAACCATGGCCAATCTTAGATACCATGCAAAATACATCCATAGAAGTCACCAAAATCCCATCAACTAAAAGCTGTACTGTTTACTAGCCTCTGGTAGTTTAACATAGCGAACATCATGGACAATGTTTCATTTGTAGATGACTTATGAGGACTACCTATCTTACAAAAGTTTATAGCCGGGCTAATTATGTTCCATCCCGCTGGCCTTGGCACTTGCCTCTGGGACCATGGGCATTGAAAATCCGTTGAACATGTTCGGTGAACCGTACCTGGCTGAAGAAATCAACCCCTCAGAATGGGGAGGTGCAACGAAGCATGGAGATTTCAGGGTTTTTCAACTGATGGGTTCTTGTAGCTGGTTAAATTCTGATTTGAAAAATCACTATGAACCAGTATAATATATAATTACCTTTTCCGAATGTTAAATACACACAAACGAATCAAGGTTTTCTGCTCGATCTATTCGTCCATAGGGTTCACAAAAATGGGAGGTATTTACATTGTACATGTAATGTGTTTAACACGATGGTGGATGCAGTTGCTTGATACCACCAAAAAGCAATCAGATTGACCCGGCAGCTGGTTCAACCTCATGTTTGAATCCATTTTGGATCCTTGAAACCACCAAGCAGTCGATATCTCTGGGGAAACTGTCATATTTAATTCATATTTCACTAACTCGCGAATTTTTTCGGCCATTTGGGGATGATTCCCTGAATCCAATGCCCATGATTGATGGGTTTGATCACGACGTGAGGTCATTATAATTTACCCAAATATCAGTAGCTATGGAAAATGGAACATGGTCCAAATATGGATGGTTTACCTACTATTTGATTCGACTTGCCTATATGTACCTATGAAAAATGGTGATTTTTCAGCTCGCTAAGCACAATAACCAGAGGGGTTACCGAGGGGCCCGACATAGCATTGTAGATGGCACCCAAGTCGTAGCCATAGGGGTTCGCCATGCTGTACTCGAAGAAGCCCGCCCTGCTGCGCTTAAAATGCAACCCTTCAAGGGGAAAAACATATGTGCAGAATGTAGAAGAAACCAAGAAGAATACGGATATAATTTAAATATGGATATAATATGATATGATGATATAAGAGGATTGCCTTTTTTCGTGGCCGTGGCCGGGCCGGGCCATATATGATGTTTGGATTTAAATTTGGGGCTTGGATGGGTATGGGGTCCTCCGGGCGTATTCAGTGGAGGATCTCTCGGTCTCGCTTTCGCTCCCCCATGGGGTTGCTGATTTTACGGTGGTTCCTGTATGTTGGCCGTTATTTTAGGCGATGATCCATCTGATTTTCTGGGAGTTTCTGAGAAACTGGCATTTTCAGTTGGCCAAAGGGGAGGAATTTTCAAAGAAACTCCTCATGATTTATGACTGGTTGGTTTCCCACATGTCATAATTAGATGTAATTAGCCAATGGGGATTTATTGATTGACACAGGAACATATATGACACATATTTCATATTTCATACATATGGCCCATATGGTTGTGGAAGCAATCTTGGTAATTGGCACCAAAATGCACATTTTTTTTTCGGATATTCATCTAGCACCACGTACGCAATTCAACCCAGCGTCAAAGACGGCTCTCAGAAAAACCGAGTGCTGCCGAAAAAGCCGCCCTCTTTCTGAGACACCGGACGGATATCCCATGGCAGCCCTGACAGAAGAAGGGGACCAGTTCGGACAGGGCAAGACCCTCTCCCAGCCCCCAAAACAACAGCGTGTGGCAAACATATTTTGTTGAGTGTGGCAAATGATCGTTCAAATATACTAAAAAATGGAGATACTGGAGATATCAGATATCATACACGAGTTTTTGAGTGGTATGACTATAGTATAATCACTGCAAAAACAATCATCATCATAATAACAAACTAGACACACTGATGATTATAATGTTTCCACAAATGCATATATACACAACAATAATAGTAGTAATAATAGTAATAACCATAAAATCAATCATAACCCCAATAGTGGTATTAACAATGATGATAAAAATTGCAATGACGATAAAAACAAGAACAACATGTTATTAATAATGGATACAAAAATCATACATATATAAATAATAATAACATATATATATAATTAAATCAAAATATATGTGTGCATCCATGCATGCATGCATCTATCTATCTACCTATCTATCTATCTATCTATCTATCTAATCCATGTAATCTATCGATCTATCTATCTATCTGTCTATCTATCTGTCTACCTGTCTATCTATTTATCTATCTTTCTACCTATTTATGTATCTATGTATATATGTATCTATGTACCTATGTAGGTATTTGTAGGTATATGCAGGCATATTTATGTATATGTTTGTATATGTCTGTATATGTTTGTATGTCTATATGTATATATATATGTATATGTATATGTATATGTGTATGTGTATGTGTATGTGCATGCATGCATGTATGTTCATTCTTGCTAAGTTCCTTGGAACTGGACATTTTTTCGTCTGCTGAGGCGATGACATGGGGTCTGCACCTCAGGGCGGAGACATGCTCAACGGGTCACAGTGAAACGCGACTGGACCCGTGTGGCCCAAACGGGAAATCTGGGTCAAAAAAAGTGAAACCATGGATGAAACATGAAAAAAAACATGAAAAAACATGATGAAACATGATGAAACCATCTAGTATCTAGTTTCCACCATCAACCACAGCCAATTCGGGGTTTCAAGGGCTCTCGTGTCAAACGAAGCGCCCCACGGCACTTCATGAGATGATGGCTTCGCCCCAGCTGTGGCGGGCCATGAGTCAATCCTACATACCCTGATAGGAATACGTTATTTTTTTTAATATTATCATGTGTTGCTGTCATGAGATCATGAGTTATTCATTATCTGCTGACTAAATGTATATAGCTATAGCACCAAGCTCTTAGAAGTAAAGTAAAGGACCATAAGGTAGCCATGGAAGGTTGGCCCAAAAGTTTGGTCATCTGCGCTCCAGGCCATACCAATAGGGAGCAGGCTGCATCATTGGTGCCTGCAAGCGGAGGTAACCTAAATATTATGAATCTTATGGGTTGATATAATATGATAAATTTGTTTATATTTCTTTATATTTCTTGATATTTTATATCATATATTCCCGCCATTTTTGTTCTTGTAGTCAAATCCCTAAACATGTCACCCCCCAAAAGCTGATACTTACCGCGTGTATATATATATATACATACACCTGTGTGTGTATTTACGCCTTGATCCATATCCACATTCCTATTGAATATCGGCACTGGAAGTCCACAACCATTTTCACTGCTCGCAATTTTCGACGGTCTATTTTTAGGTGTCCATTCATCCACAATGGACATGTTTTCCCGTTCCAATACCGAAAATCCTGATGGTCAATCAATCTAGTGAGCAGTTGCTTCAATAGGATTCATTCTTCTGGGGGTTGCCTGTTGGCTTTTCGGGAGGTGTTGAACAATGATCGGGGCCAGTACTCATTTGTGCTTGATCAAAGGCGGCCGTCTTTGAATTTTGGATGGAACCCGCAAAGGGGTCATTTCCAACAAACCCAGTGTTGGAGAATTTGGTTGGATTCTGTATCCAAGAATTGTGGAAGGACATGGTAACTGGATGCAACTGGGGTATCCCCCAGTTCCACCCCCTTGTCTCACAATTTGGTAATGCTATCGGCCACCCCACAAGCCCAAGCAAAGAAAGAGCGAGTAAGTAACCTCAGGAAACCAGAAACTAGAGATTCAGCCAACCCTGGCCAACTCTAGGAAAGGTAAACTTAAAATATTTAAAATTTGCCTCCAAAAAACATCATTCACTGATCTCGTTTTAGGGTCTAGATCCGTGGGGTTTACATCAGCTATCTTTTTTAGCCAAAGAAAAAAGTCTGAAAGCAGCCTCAACTGAGACATTTTGAACACTGTCCAAGGTCAACAATGCCATATCGTGCTTCCAAAAATTGTTCAGAATTGCTCGACATGACCCAAACTTGCCCGACTAAAATGCTCAAAATTGCTCGAAATGACCCAAGCTGGCCCGAAAAAATTGCGCAAAACTGCTCAAAATTGCTCAAAGTAGATCAAACTTGCTCAGAGTTCCTCAAAATTGCTCAAATTTGCTCAAAATTGTTCAAAATTGCTCGAAATGTCCCAAAATGTCTCACAATGGGCCAACAAGTGTCTAAAGGGATGACGTGCTTGCATATACAGGTGCGAAAGTTGTCATTACTTGGCATTGCTGTTGCCGGTGTCTATTGTTGCATGGGCTTATATAAGGTCAGTGTCAATTGAGCCGAGGTCATGCCTGCTGCTACGTTCAGAACCCTCAATCGTCAGTTTCAAATGACAGGGGTCACTTGTCATTAGATTGGTTGCCATTGTTTCGATCAACGGCTTATCCTGAAAAAAATGCATTGCTTTGATAGGAAAATTCCGTTCATGCCTGCAATTTCTTTTGCTTCATTACTGCCTCCTGGTGATACCACAATCAGACATGAACTTCTGGGATTTTTGAGGATTTTTTGAAATTTGAAGGATAGCGGATCTAAACCTAAGGATCTACACCGCAAATTGCGAACAGTGAATCAAAAAACTAAACACTAGTGTGGGATCATGCTGCAGCGACCTGGGCCCTGAATCCCAGGTTACTCACCACGCCCCATGACTGAGACTTTCCACGCGTGCTGTGCAGCGAGTCTAAGATCGCCGAGTCTGGAAACCCATCAGAAGCTCGAGTCTATGCAGGGTGGGCAGCTTTTTGTTGCTACCGGTCCAACTGCTCATGGCTCAGAAACTAGCAAGACAATCTACCATACATTTTCTATCGTTGTCCCATTGTCTATGCCAAAGTGGTAGGTCTTGGTCATTCTTCGCACTTGATCTGTTTTGATCTGCAAAGGATTCTTGGATCGAACTTCAGCCCATAGAAACTCACATGCTCTCGTTGCAATGGTACTGCGGGATTTCTGAACCACTCCGGTGTTGACTGACTTTGTGCCACCATTGGTTTTGCTCTACACGTTTGTGGCCAGGAGTCCCCAACTGATCGGATCCGGAGCTGGCTATCGGTCAAAGCAAAACAACATGTGTATGGTATGATGTGGTAAACAGCGGTATGAACCCGAAATTGGAGCTTCATGATCGGGCTTACGACAATTGATAATTTAGCAACTTAGACAATTTGAAACATTGAACCTCCGAAGAGTATGCGCAATTGAGGGAATAACTGAATAGTTTGAAAGAAGTGGCCCGCTATGACACCATGATGCAGAGTGGATGGCTCTTGTTCTGAACCGAGGCTAACCTTTAAAAAAAAAGGTCACATCTCCTGTTGGGTAAGGATGATCCAATGGGAATGTCGTGTTGCGTTGCCCATCCGTTAGCAAAGCCAGCTGGATCAGCCGGGAGCCCCGGGTCAAGCCTTAGCCTTGACATATTTGTTCATCTCATTTTTGTTTTCATTCCGCTGGTTGATTCGGTTGTTGATGATCTTCTCCCTGCGTGCCAGCCTTTCCTTCCTCGGAGCTGCGCATTCAACTTGCATGTCCGCTGAAATTATAACTATGTAGCTCAGTGATTTTATCACGCATATATAAAAATAAAATAATATATATATATATAATATACATACGTAAATACACATATGGGATCATATGGTGGAGCAAATACCAACCAAAAATGAATTAGTACAACCAGTTACTAGGTGGCATGCAGATCCAAGTCCTCATATCAATCTATCTATACAGAACAAAGGATATCACAGGAATCCAGGTAGATGAAATACAATTTGATGCCCGGAGGCTTAAGCATCGCATTTTCCATCATCAAAAAAACGCGTCGGACGTGTGGATCAATGAGCATTGTTGAAGGCAAATTGATCAAGACGCGAGGAACCCCCAGCACTGCAAAATTGTTCCTTTAAATGGAACCCTGAAAAACAACCCAGGGGAGCCACCGCTACAATGATAAAACATGATAACATACAAAAACAATCAATAACATGTGATAGCTATAGAAAAAAAAGGAATCAATTCACTTTTTACCCGTTTGCACATCCCAGTTTCTTGAGTTTCTTCATTTTCTCACCCTTCTGCAATACCTTCTCCTTGGAAGATTTCTGCACAGGCTGTGGGTTTCCCGACCCGGACGATTTGGTTGACGCATCCGGGCCGTTGATGATCTTCTCCCTGCGTGCCAACTTTTCCTTCCTCGGAACTGCGCATCTAACTTGCACTTCCGGTGAAATTATAGCTATGTAGCCCAATGATTTGTCATGCACAATTTATATGCGGCTGTCAAAGCTCCTTGCTCATGAAATGGCCATCAACATAATCTGGAAAGGTCACATCGCTAACCACAGCTTCGTAGCAATTTTACCATCATTGTGCAATATAGGTTTACAGGGGGTAGCGCTAAGGCTAAATGCAGCTAAAGTAGAAATGATATTGCGCTTGTAGAAGTAACAGTAGCAGTAGTAGAAGTAGTAGCAGTAGTAGCAGTAGTTAGCAATAGCAGCAGTAGTAGCAGTAGTAGCAGTAGTAGCAGTAGTAGCAGTAGTGGCAGTAGTAGCAGTGGCAGTAGCAATGGCAGTAGTAGTAGTAATAATAATAGTAGTAGTAGTAGTTGTAGTAGTAGTAGTGGTAGTAGTCAAAGTGAAAGTAGAAGTAAAAAGTAAAAGTAGTAGTAGTAGTAGTAGTAGTAGCAGTAGTAGCAGTAGTAGCAGTAGTAGTAGTAGTAGCAGTAGTAGTAGTAGTACTAGTACTAGTAAGTAGTAGTAAGTAGTAGTAAGTAGTAGTAAGTAGTAGTAAGTAGTAGTAAGTAGTAGTAAGTAGTAGTAAGTAGTAGTAAGTAGTAGTAAGTAGTAGAAA
>Ga0126342_10022405_pt1 | contig 10432 bp, 9 predicted proteins | sample Cyp1metagenome_FD_92528 | JGI IMG/M metagenome (GOLD analysis project Ga0126342, IMG submission 92528) | Coral microbial communities from Lord Howe Island, Old Settlement Bay, Australia - Cyphastrea 1 metagenome | ecosystem: Host-associated > Invertebrates > Cnidaria > Coral ...
CAGAGGAAAATATCCTGAGCCAGCTGCACTTAGCTTGGGTGGGACGGTGCTGTTTGCCATAGGAGTGGCCATTGTCATAGAGGTTCAGGGGACCATCCTTTTTCAGATCTTCCTTTTGCTGTTACCTGATTCAATCTTGGTTGACCCGATCATCAACATCATTCCTTGGAAGTTCCCTACCAATTGTGGACATTCCACAATATATATATATATATATATGCAATATACAATATATATATATATATACAATATACAAAAAATATATATATATATAATATTGTTATAGATGATCTGGGACCCCCAATGTGTTAATTTATGGACACCCGATATTCATCCAGAGAACCCCCCCGAAGAAATTCAACGCTTCCGGGGGGAACCACTCCGTTCCACAGTGACATCGGTTCCGAGGTTCCCGGCGTGCTCCACACAGGCAGGGCGGAGCTTTGGGCCACGGCATTGGGCCTCCAAATCCATTGGTTTGTGCCATGAAAAATGTGGTGAATCTCAATGTTAATGTGCCATATCATTGTGCCATACTCCAAATCCTATGATAATCTGAAATTGAAACTGGTGACTATTAGGAGTACCCGTCATTTTGAGACAAGCCCACATATTAACCAATATTAACCATTCACAATCATCCCAACCCCCCATTCCCTACTAACCAGCAAGACTCATCTCGTTGATGTAACAAAGCCGAAAAATTCGGACCTTCGTCGGGGAGAAGAGCATCCCAAAGAATTCCGGGAAATGTGACCGTCATGTTTGAAACCACCAGTCATCCAGGAAATGGAGAATGTTTTGGAGTTCGATTACACACAGCATTACCATATTGAGTACCCTCTGGTCATTTGTCACATAGCTATTGAAAATGACAAGTTTCAACGGAAAAATCAACTATTTCTATCGCCATTTTCAATAGCTATGTGACAAATGACCAGAGGGTATATCCCATTCATAATCCATTAAATCACTATAAAGTCCCATTAAACAGCAATAAATCACCATTAAATTACCAGACGGTAGGTAGCATTCATATGTATATATTTTAACATCACCAAAATGCTAGGTCATATTGAATTATCAATAGCTATGATATCATTGCATATACTATGCTAGGTCAAATGACATCACCAAAAAAAAACAAACTGCACATCCACATGAACGCGTCAATCCGCTGGGTGACTCAGGCGCTGGATGTTTTTGGCGTGTCGAAATACCTGGATGTGGTGACCCCAGCATTGTTGGAGATTAGTTATATATTGTTCTATTGGTGGAGATTTTAGTTAATATTTATATATATATATATATTCATATATATATATGAATATTACTGTTTTTATTATTATTTATTATTATATTAATCTCATAGTGCATGTTCATGTTATTTTATGATTAACTTAAACCCTTCCTGGTATGACATCATCCCTTTTCAGATGAAGAGGGCACCAGGTTTTTGATGCCCTTCACGGATCTTGGGCACCGAACGGACCCGGCTGTCTCCTGTGAACAGGGAAACTGGGTTTCAATCAACCGCATGATTCGAGGGGAAAACAACGACTGGCTGATTTTTAGGGGGGAGGAGTAGAAATTTAGAAAGCTCAATGCCAAAAAAATATGAATAGGAAGAGTGCACTTCTGACTTCATATACTATACCCTCTGGTTATTTAACATAGCCATGGAAAATTGCCCATTTATAGATGGTTTACCTGGGTTCACCTTAAGCTTCGGTGGTATCCCCAACAGCCGCAACGCTTTATTTTTATAAATCTTTCTGAAGCGTGCTGGGAAGCCAAGCGCTGGAAACACCTCAGCTAGATTTCCTTGAGTTAAATGAACCTCACTTGGCTTGGCTTCTGCAACCTTCCCCGGAACCCGTTGAACCTGACTTGGCTTTGCACCAAGGCTTCCTACAACCTTCTCCGGAATATTCTGCGGAACCCTGTGGAACCTGACCTGGCTCTGCACCAAAGCCTCCCACACCTTCCCCGGAACCTTCTCCGGAACCAAGGCCTCCCAGACCTTCTCCGAAACCCTGTTGAACTTGACCTGGCTGTGCACCAAAGCCTTCTCCGGAACCCATTGAAATTGACTTAGCTTTGCACCAAGGCTTCCTGGAACCTTCTTCGGAACCTTCTCCTTGTCCGTTGAGCCTGACCTGGCTCTGCACGAAAGAGTCCCCGACCTTCTCCGGGAACTTTCGGGATGACCCGGCTGCACCAAAGCTTCCCAGACCTTCTCCGGACCCTTCTCCGGAACCGTGTTGGTTCTGCGCCAAAGCCTCACGGAACCTGAACGTGACCTGGCTCTGCACCAAGACCTTCTCCGGAACCTTCTCGGGGACCCTGTTGAACTTGACCTGCCTCTGCACCAAAGCCTCCCAGACCCTCCGGAACCGTCTTCGGAACCCTGTTGAACCTGACCTGGCTCTGCACCAAAGCCTCCCGGAACCTTCTCCGGAACCTTCTTCGGAGCTTTGTTGAACCTGACCCGCCTTTGCACCAAAGCCTCCCAGACCTTCTCCGGAACCTTCTCCGGAACCCTGTTGGAACTGGCTCTGCACCTAAGCGTCCCAGACCCTTCTCCAGAACCCTGATGAACTTGACAGGCTCTGCACCAAAGCCTCCCAGACCTTTTTTGGAATTTTCTCCGGAACCGTGATGAACCTAGCCTGGCTCTGGACCAGAGCCTCCCAGACCTTCTCCGGAACCCTGTTGAACTTGACCTCGCCCTGCACCAAAGCCTCCCAGACCTTCTCCGGAACCTTCTCAAGAACCCTGTTGAACTTGACCTGGCTCTGCACCAAAGCCTCCCCGGCCTTCTCCGGAACCTTCTCCAGCCTTCTCCGGAACATTCTCTGGAACCCTGGTGGACCTAACTTGGCTTTGCACCAAGGCTTCCTGGAACCTTCCCTGGAACCTTCTCCGGGACCTTCCCCGGTACCCTGTTGAATCTGAGCTGGCTCTGCACCAAGGCCTCCCAGACTTCCCTCCCAGACCTTCTCGGGAACCATTGGAACCTTCTCCGGAACCTCGTTGAACCTGACCCGGCGCCTGCACCAGTGCACACCGGAGCTATTCTGGGCTGAAGACCCCATTAGCTTACGCTGTTGGGGAAAAATGGTGATTTTCCATGGCTATGTTAAATAACCAAATGGTATTTCATCATTCATCACCATTGTCCCATTTTGTCCCATGGCATCCCATGACCCCAGGCCATGGCCAGCTTGTGCACCCATTTTTTACAAGCAGCAAGACCTGCAGCAACAGAATACCATACGTGCCGTTTAAGATGAGAGATGAACAGGTGAAACAGTGAAACTGTAGATTTTTTGGAAGTTAAATTTTGGAACTTAGCATATAAAACACTTGGTTGGGGGGTCAATGTTTCATGTGTTTTTAGACCAAGCTGTTTGAGATTACTTGTTGACACGGCTCTGCAAATTTCTTGGTCACTAGCAACAGCCTGGCCTGCGCGCTTTTGGCGTAGGCATCCAGAGATTGCCGCATGGTCGCTACAAAATCTCAATCATCATTGGTCAGGTCAGCACAACCCCTGGAAGATGGTATACAGTTGAACTGTGGCGAATAACATGCTTGTGTGTCAAGAAAAACTGCCTGGGCTACATGAATGAACAGTGACTATATCAATATCAATGATAGGTTTTTCGAGTTGCTGTGGCAAGAAGTGAAGCTCCAGGCCAGGAAGGCCCAAATAGGCCATGTCAGCCATGTCATGTAAAAAGTAAAAACGAGGCTCAAATGTACTTCACATGTCATGTACTGCCAAAACATCATGTACTTCACCTATCTTCACATGTCATGTCTTCCCAAATGTCATGTTACGAGACTCAAACTTCCAGCAGTCAGCGCATCAATTGGCCGCCGAATGCATCGGATGTCGGCGGATCTGCAGCTGTCTGCCTCTCTTTTTTGCACGGCATGTCGCAAGAGATCTCACACGCCCCATGATTTGCTGGGTGCCGGCTGAGCTAAGGCACTATGCTGAACATTGCTGAACACTACGCCTCATAGCTGTGCAGCTGTGGCGTTGCCACAGCGTGGCATGACAATTCTTTACAGATCCGGCAACAAAAGTCACAGCCCTAGGCATTGTGACGGTCGGTCATGGCGCGCTAACGCCACAAGGTGCGGATTTAAAGTTTAATTGAGCTGTTACTACTCCAAATGCAACACATCTTCGCATCAACGGTGCAGGAAAACCGAAAAACAAAGGCTGAATGCCAATTCATGCCTCATGCATAGCTGCAGCTAGGCTACTGCTAGGCAGCATCAAATTCTTCAGCCCGAAACTTCTCCATGGCCAACTGGTTGCAAGCAGGATCTAAACAACCAGTGATAAAACAGTGAGTTGAGCTCCGTTGATCTCCATTTAAGGTGCATTTCAAAATCAACTTTGTGCCATGCAAATGGAGAAATTTGAGGGATCTTTACACTGCTTGACCTTCGACCTCATCGCTAAGTGAGTTCTCGCAGGCGGGTCTGCTATGCCATAGCGCTTCGCTATGCGCCCGCTACTTCAAGGTCTGCTTCCATCTGGCCCTTGGAAATCTGGCCCTTGGAAGAGTGAACCTGGCAGCAAGGAACAAAGGGAGTCAACCGATGATTTGGGTTTTATCTAAGCAGATTGGAGGTTTACCAATCCAAGCAATCATATAAGCCTTTGGTCAAACGTCGAAGTCGGAAGGAGACGTAAAACCCCTTGCCGTGTTGGCCGGAATTGAAATCAACAGTCGACAGTCGGACTTTCAAACAGAGATAGTTTCAGAACCCAAGGGTTTGAGTATGTTATACAATGTGGTGCCCCCAAGATAGCTAAGTTGGTTTATAACTCCAATAACTAGGACTTATGGTAGATATATCTATAGTTAATGAGATTATAAACCAACTTATAACTGGGGGGGCACCACCGTGTACAGGAGGTTGTGATCTGTGACTTTGGTTCAAAACCAGGCCTTTCCTTCCTCCACGGCCTCTACGGCTCGTCTGGACTTGGATATCACGTCACTGAGCACCTTTCCTAATCTCATGCCTGGCTTCTCCACAAAAAGATGGTAAGGGAGCGCCAATGCATAGCCTGGCATTTGAAGCAAGAGCCAGGATTTTTTGCATACATCATATATAAATATAGCTTAAAAATGCTTAAAACATCTGATAACCAATAGATACCTCTTCAATGCAACGAACTAGACTTCACGGCAAAAAAAAAATAGGTATGCTTACGGGACGAAAGCTACGGCCAACCGAGCAACCGATCAGCGTGAAGAGCAGAAAGACCACGGCATATCGCCACAGGGCAGGAAGCCTCATCTTTCAGTTGAGTGGCGGTACTTGTGGATCCCTGCTTACAACAAAAAAGATGGTTTTAAAAAGATTAAGAACCACTGTTGATGGACAACATCCACTGTTCAGGATGCAATCAACCATAGATCATGGAGCCAATTATATAATGGAACCATCATAAGGCTTGGACCAACTGTAGGATTTTGTCCATCAACCGAAGGAAATGCATCAAAATCTGCAGTGCTTCTCCCAGCCACACATCATCTCGAGTGAGACCTGAAAAGCTCAGGTTGACGGCATCTAGGAAATATGGCAAAGCCCAACGACCGATGATGAATTGCAAGACATAGGCACCATATGAAAGAATAGCTAGAGGAGTCCAAATGCGAGAACTCAAAAATGCCCGGAACCAGCACCAAAAGTTGAACCATTCACTGAGATCTTTCCCTTTCGGCGCAGTGATCGCACGGAAGATCGCACGAGCAAGGCACCATCCATAGAGAGGCGGCCAAGTAATCACCATGAGCTCATTCGCGAGAGGCGAAAAAATGTTGGTGGTGAAGAAGGGTGGTTTTAGAACTTTCGAACCAATGAAGAAGGACAAAGCAAGGACGCTGACCGCCAACACATCGACCACGAAAGAGCAAAGCCTCTGTGGGGCTGGGCTGGTGTTGATCCCATGCAGTGCACACATGACAAACCCGTGAAATGCCGGAAATCATTGAAAAGTCGCAACAAAGTGAGACCATTTCCATTCGGTCACGCAGTGGAAGAAATCAGGCATGATTATAAAGTGAGAGAAAAATGTGGAAGCTAACGTAGTTGTGTCGTGAGTCACCAAAAGATTTTTGTCATAGTCAAATTACCATCTTGTGGAAAAGTTCTCATTGCAGTGGGGCCTTTTTTTTATAGCCAAAATGACTTTGTCGTCTGGGCAAATGGATGAGATATTTAAGCCCAGATCCCCACATCCGTGCCATAACATACGAACCAGCAAAAAGCGTTTTCAGATCCAGGATCAATATCCAATGTCCACAATGCTGCCATGGTTGCATCTCACAATCTCTTGTTTGGACTTGGGCACCGTGGTTGTGATCTCATTGAATTCATACCCTTAACGCAGCTAGGGCTTATGATGTTCATTGAATTCAAAAGCCGATCCTTCAGGTCTTGTTCGCTGTTCTCTCTTGAGATCCACTTGGTTTTCACGCTCTCCCCCACCCGGCCCACGCCAAGTGGCCGTCGCCAGGTACCTCCACTTTGTCCCTCCTGGCAATCACTCAGAGCAAAGTGTACGGCAATGCCGCTGGCATAAGGAGACAACCGCGCCAGCGGGTTGACGTAGAGAGGAGGAGGCGGCCAGGTGTCTACCACGGAGTTCTGTGGTGGGCCATAGACCAGGTAAACTCTGAACGCCACACAGCAGGCCGAGATCATTGCCTGCCACATGTTTGCCAAAAGAAAGAAAGAGATAGAGTATACCCCATCCCATCCATATTGTTGGTGATAGATACTATGATGAATGTACAAGGTAGCTAAATATAGCATACACATAGAGGGAACGGGGTACATCATGTGCAATTCCTCCAGATGCTCTTGGAATGATTCTATATAAATGAAAAGGTTACAGCTTCCATCAAGTTGCTAATCCCAAGAAGGCCCAGGAACGTCTTTTGCCAGTTTCTCGGCTCACCAGAAGGTCCACAACAAATGGAGTGATTAAGTACATTTGCATCTCAACCCCAACACTCCACAACTGACTGATGTCTGACTTCTTCAAGCTCTGCGGAACAAAGTTTGGCACTAAAAGCAGGTATGCCCAAACTCTCTCCGCATTCTTGAGGCTGTAACTTGAGATACACAAGCCCATCAAAACGCTGGTCATCACCGCCGCAAAAACCATAGGCCATATCCTGGAGAGAAAAGGAACAATGGCCCACTGGCTGGTTGGATGTTTACCTAGTTTACATTAGTTTCCTGGTTTGACCTTTCTATCCTATGTGGGATCGATCCACAACCATCTGAAACCATCCCCAGTCCTGTGGGGAAAATTCAATATCCCCTTCTGGGATGATTTGACTGAAACCATCCCCGTTAAGGGGACCAGATTTGGGACCTATTTTTTGGTCAGGTCATTTGGGTATGGATCAATACCTATGAAAATACCATTTTTAGGGGGATGAACATCCATAAATACCAGCTATTTTGATGTGAACTACAGGGGTACAAGGTTTTGGCACACTGCCATTTGTCAGGTCCTGAAGAAGCGCCTCGAAAGGAAAGATCCGTAGCGCTTGAAGAAGGAGGGGTCCTTGATTCTCTGATAGCCGCTGCTGATCAACAGGCCGCTCAGCACAAAGAAGACATCCACTCCCGTGCCACCTTGAATCGTGCTTTGGAACCACCACTGTTGTTTCAGCTCGATATAGACCTCAGGGTCAAAGATTCGTCATGGTGGTTGATGTCTTTTTTCAACTTTGCAAACAAACAGAGTCTGACCCTTTATTGGCAATAGATTCTCAAGCACACTTATGAAACAGTATTGTTGAGCCGTGTTTTGAGGTCAAGAGATTTTATGAAACAAACCTGTCTTAGGTCAATCAGATTCTGGTTGGTGGTTTCAACCCCTCTGAAAAATATTAGTCAGTTGGGATGATTATTCCCAATATATGGAAAAATAAAAAATGTTTGAAACCACCAACCAGGATTAATAAGATTGAATAAGTCGCAAAATTAGGCAAAAAAAATCCAATGGTCGGGTTGGAACTTGGAACTTGAAACCATTATTTCCTTACTGAACTAGTTGTTTGAGGACCCCCTGCAGTAATTTTTTAATCTTCTGACAAACCCGGATGCTTTGAACAACGACAACAGCGACAAGCCTCACTGATCTTCATGCTTGATGGGGGTACCTACATGGGAATTTGTGCGCTGTGGAGAGCAAAGACCCAGAGCAGGGCAAGAGCCCTCACACCGTCCAGCGCGGAGAGCCGATCTTCATCACTCGTAGATATCAAGAGCTTCAAGTCTTCCAAGGGAGCGAAGAGTTTCATCACCCCCAAACAGGATTGGAGACCTGTGGCCGGTGACGGTCCAACGGTCCAACGGTCAAACTAAACTGGAACCCAAACGGCTGCGCAGGGTGGCTGAAGCCATTTAGCCTACTGGGAACACAGAAATACCTCCTAGTCTTCTAGAACTTCTTGAACCATTTTTGCAGTACACCATGGACATCTCTGACTATGACTTCATTAGATGATTCCTCATCCAAAACTGTGGGTTTCTATGGAATGGACAAAGGATTTGAGGACTAATGTTCAGAAACACCCAGCAAAAAGCGCCCCCATCGCCCTCCTATTTTTCTGGCACTCGATCGATCGCCATAGCTATGCTGCGCTGGGCACGGTCACATCTTTCTTTTCATCGAAGATGCGCGTCCGCTTCTGCGCAGCAACCGCTATAAGGAAGATGAGGAAGGACAGAAGAAAGCGATAGGTGGAAACTCATTGGAAGCGTAACCTCAAGCCGTGTACCCAAAAGATCTCACAAGATTCTTGCAAGACACTTGTGCTGTGCCATCTCCGGAATACTGATTTGGCCGTGCAATAAAATGGTGTAATATGGGGTAGATTTCTCCAAATCACAATTTTCAGAAGGAAAACCTGATCTTTACTATGTGTATATATACAGTATATACATATATATATACATATATATACATATATATATACATATATACATATATATATACACATATATATATGTATACATATATATATACATATACACAGTTATTTATTGAATAGAGGTGGTACCTCATTTTAAACAAACCCATCTTGGTGCATAAGGACAAAAATGCCTTGGTGACTTACACTAAAATCCCAGCAGTACAACCAATGTACATCCGGGTCTAAACCCTTGAAGCTGAAGTTGATGTCATCTGCCAAGCAGCACACAGGGCAATCACAAGTTGAGAACGTCAAAGCAATGATGTGCCCAAAAGTACATTCCTTGGCTCCGACAGTGCAAGCTGAATGTTGCTGTGCCTCGGGATTTAAGAATTTCTTCTGATTTTGGATTTGTGTATTTTATTATCATATCTTATCTTATCATATTTTGTTGCAATTGATCAATATCAAGGTGAAGAACATCATTCCATCCAGCGGATGTTGCCACAGCCACAGAGTCTTGGCATCAAACTCTCTGGGGACAAAAACTGACACTGCATAAGTGAAGCCTCATATATGGCATGGCAGATTATATCATAGATATTGCTATATCATGTACAACAGTTATATATGGCAGTTAAGCCTCTTTCCTCTGGAAAATCCTCTTTTTTGCCCATTGGTTCTTCGGCCTACTCTTTCTCCTTGCCGTCAAGTTGCGGCCGAAACAAGCCAAGCTGAAGATCACAGACACACGATCGGCGCTCATCACCGCATCGGAGCACATGGCCTCGATGGCAAAGTGGACAGGCAGTGGACAGGGTGGGCAAGTTGACTGAAGTTTAAGTCACCAGATCTTTTCATATATACTTCTTTTCCTGCCAAGACTTCTCATTACTGTCATATGATGAGTCATATGTGTATCTTTCCTAAAGATTGAGTTGCATAACAATGGATTGATTTAAGGATGTTGTTTACAGGAAACCATGCTTTTGTTAACCATGTTTACCTCCAAATATCCAAGTTTCAACCACAGACCTCAACTCAGCAGCCGCTATTGGTCAAAATGTCAAAATCTGACGTTTCTGTGCCTTCAAACGACACCGGGGTTGAGCTGAAGGAACACCTGCAGGTGGAGCGGTGCAAAGGAGGATTCCTGTTGCTTCGAGTGTTCGAGTCAGTTTTGGAGCGCTACCCTACAGCCGCAATATAGACGTGCTTCCACGGTGGAAAACCTGTGGGGGAGCCCTATTGGAGGGCAACTCAGACTTAAATAAATCATTATAAATCAACAATGGAAAGCATCAGATGCATCAACGATGAAATTAAAAAGCAATGTATGTCTGTAAAACTACGTAGGCCCTATAGGCAAAAACATGCAAAAAGAGCATAAAGCAGGTCAACACTACATTCATCATCGAATATGTCGGGTCGAGCGTGTCGGGTAACCATAAATCAGCCAC
>Ga0126342_10022406_pt1 | contig 10432 bp, 14 predicted proteins | sample Cyp1metagenome_FD_92528 | JGI IMG/M metagenome (GOLD analysis project Ga0126342, IMG submission 92528) | Coral microbial communities from Lord Howe Island, Old Settlement Bay, Australia - Cyphastrea 1 metagenome | ecosystem: Host-associated > Invertebrates > Cnidaria > Coral ...
CGGAAAAAATAGTTTTTAGTATTAAGGGTTTTAATTTAGTATTAGGGGTAAGCTTCGAACTGCCATTTTTGGCAATATTTTAATTGCGTTATATAAGGAAATTTAATTAATTAATTAACATGATTTCGATTTGGTTCCCTAATAATAAATACCCCCCTAATACTAAAAACTACCTGCCGTGTTTTGTATTAGGGGGGGGGGTTTAGTATTAGGAGGAAGGGATTATTGAAATGATAATAAAATGAGATGTAATAGATGCGGGAATGAATGAATGAATGAATGATAATGAATGACATTTATGAATGGAATGGAATGGAATGGAATGGAATGGGTGCATGCGAAGCCGGGCCCAATACGGGTTTGGCGGGGCGGTGTCGCCGAAGGTCCGTGTGGAGGGCGCAGCTAAAAATGGAATGCAATGTAATGGAGTGGAATGCAATGGAATGGAATCAAACAAATGAAAGAGCACATGAATGAATAGGAATGCATAAAAAATGAAAAGCATTCACTGAGTGTAATGAACGCAGTGAATGGAATGAACGCAATGAACGCAATGAATGCATCCATGTAGAATTTCATCCCCAAGCTACTTTTAATCCAGGTCACTTGCCACGTGTTCTTTGCGCAAGCTCTTCCAGGATCTGTTTCTCTACTCAGCCACCTCTGTCCCGCCTCTTTGAGTTTCTTCTCTTGGACTGCCTCTTCAGTGCAAGTCTTCTCTTCCTGCGCCCTTTCCCAGGCGTTTAGCAACCTCCAGAAGCAATCCCGCATTGCACTTGACGCACCATTTTGCACCACAAATCGTCTGGGACTTTTTGTTTGCCACTCTGATGCTTCAGGGCTCTCTCTACATTCTCGTACGCATGTTTTGGAATATTGTAATTATTGTAATTGACATGATGATATATGAACGCTCTTAGTGGATGGTACTAGTATATTCATGTATATTCGCTTCCTATTAATTAGACGCACCGCACAGATGTCATTGGCGTTTTGCGACCTAGAATGTTCATGAATATCCAAAAAATCATGCCCAACGGCAAGATGTACTGAGGACAACATTTGGCCAGGCAGGGGACGTCGTTTCCGAGGGGAACTTTGATTTCAATCATGAGGGAAGTCTCATGCGGTTGCAGTGGACTTGATCCTGAACCATTCTGGAATTCTCGAATATTCTCGAGGCTATGGTAGTGCTTTGGTTCTGGAGCTGTACGCCGACCGCACGGCCCATGAATTTCTGGTGCGAATATTGCGAGATGGGCAACCACTGAAATTGGGCCTGTGCGACGACAAGGCTAGCTGTGGGGTACTTGTTGATGGTTGTGGGTGTATTAACAGGCAGAGCAACGCAGGTAAAGCGCCAAAGTGCAGATTCAACCGTCAGGTTAGTCCAAAAAGTAATATAAAATAAGATGTTTAAGATTTTCAGAAATTTTCAGAATGTGGAAAGTGGCCAAGAGCATCCTTTTGCTTAGCTGGCGATGCGATATTGCAGATGCCAAACATAGACTAAAGAATCTGCTTGCAGTGTATGATTAGGATACATTAGGATAGTGTAGGACTGTAGGAGATGAGTTGACTGAAGCAAGAGATGTGATGCAATGTCCAAGAGTATGAAGCGCCCCAAAGGGCGACACGGGATCAAAAGAACTTTGGGAGATAGCCCCTCACAAAGTTCAGATCAAGCAATACGGTGGAAGGCAAGCAGCAGAAGAGAAGCTGAATCTTTTGTGCATGATTGCTTCCAAAGTTTCCTCAAGGATTACAACCTGTTGCCCCCTTCGACACCTGCTCCGCCCACTGGTTCAAAAAAAGGTGTTGTGTCCCTTGACTCGCTTTCTGTTACTTGGCATTCGGAAAGCTGCGCGCGTGTGGTTTACTTTAGTATATATTAACATATATATATATTATATATATTGTTATTATATTTATTTATATTTATGTGAGTGCTATGAAGTGAAACTTTCCTGGGTACGCCTCATTGCTCAGTGCAAAAGATGAGAAGATAATGGGAAGTTATCGCCGAGAGAGAGATGGCCAGTGATGGCACATGGTGAGGATGAGGATGAGATAGGATGAGCATGGACGAGCATAAAGACGTCAAAAGCGTGCATTTAAAGAATCGTCGGGTGCAAGCAGATTGTTTTCTTTTTGTATTCTTCTTCTTTCATGTCGGATCAGATCGGATCGATGTCGGATTGTGATAATTATGGATATTTCAGAAATTGTGTCATGGTTTCGGATGTCTCGTTTCTTCTCCTCCGAGGCAAGCAGTTGAAAGCACCAAGCCACCTGCAACACCCTGCACGCCGCCGACTCCGACCATGGCCCTGTCGCTGTTGTCCCAGGCCTGTCATCGCAATGAGAGGACCATAATGAATCAATGATGACAATTGTCAAATGCAATGCCAAATTGTCAATTTGTCAAAGCTACCGTTGAGAAATGTTGAGAAGGCAACAGGCACCTAGATCCTATGTGCTGTGATATCAGGACATGTATAACCATGCGCGTCATCATGTACGATCATGTACGTGTTTCCTAGGCATCTTCAGGTTCAATCAGTCACAGCGATGTTGCGCATGTTGGCTCTGTGAGGCCTGGCAGCCCACGGGTCTGGCAATGGTTGCAGTGGCTTTAGCAGCTGCGGCCTTCACTTTTGGGCTGCATGCAGGCATCCTCGATATCCCTTGATATCATCCTTGATCATCCTTGATAAGGATTCGTCAAAATCCTTGTTGCATCTTGGGGTCATTTCACAGTTCACACTGCTTTCACATCACGACGCCAAGATACGCCGAGCTGGGACAAGTTGCTAGGGCCTACGAATGTTTTGAGGACGCTGAGAGACATCCGATAACCTCCGAAGTATTGTGTATTACTTCACTTCTTGTGGACTTTCGGAGCAAAATGAAGCTGAAGCTGAGCATACTGCAGCGGTTCCATGTCTTGTTACTGTAAGCATCCGCATCATCGCGCTATGCAGAAGAGATCATGGCAACTGAAAGGCTAAGAGCCGGTTGAGTTCACAAGGTGCATGCTCTGTCAACAAATGAATATACAGTATACAGTATATACTATATACATATATATATACATATATATACAGAATGCAGTGTACAAACAGCTCCAACAGCATATAAACAATATCAAACAATCATTTTCTCTTTCCCTTGATCTTAGTTTTTCATCATCATCATCAGTATCAGTATCAGTTTCATTTCATCTTGATCATCATCCTTATCATCCTTGTCTTCATTCGATACTGTTGGACACATCGCATACCCACCTTGTACATAAAAAAAGCACAAGTCATGGCATACTGTGTGCCATCTAGACACGGCATTGGAAAATGTATGAAAATGATTGAAAATGTCAATTATATACGTAGCGGGTCTCGGGTAAGGATTTTTTATCGCTTTAAATCGGAGAAGATCATTTTGCGCAGGTTTTTCTCGGTGAGTTGAAATGCCGTACGCCCATACTGAAAGATTCAGAATTTGTGCATTTCAATTTCCTAGATGAAAATAGATGAAATACATTGAAATACATTGAAATACCTACCTTTCGTCCACCTTATCCCTCTCAAGTTGCATTCCTGGCGTTCCTCTACTCGGATTCTTTCCTCACACTGTCTGCAGGTTTCTGGCGCCAGCCTCCACTTCTCTCGGAGCGGCTGCTCACAAGTGGGGCCTGAAGAGCGTTTAGCATCGTTTAGCATGGAGCAAAAAAGCTACCGATGCCTGGGGCAAAAATTGGTTTTTAAAAAATGCAAGTATTTGCAAGGGAGTTCCTGGGCGGGTGATTATATTGAGACTCTAATTATTCAACTACGTCGTAACTACGTAATAATTTTCTTTTCGTCGTGTCTTATATTTCTTCCATACTTTCGATTGTCGCCACGCATCGAGCAACAAACTCTCTGGAGCCAAATATGACTTTTGAGGTTTTCAATGGTTTTTGGATATGCGCTATGGTCTCACGTGTATGTGCACTTCTTCCGTGTGTGTGTGTGTGGATCTCCATCTCTTTTTCTGTTGCTTCTTGGACATGGTTTTCCTGTAAGGTGTCAGAGGATGGGCACGACCCTCAGCAACGGCGGGTGCGAACCCTGACAGTTTGGACCAATCATGACCAATCAATCTCCCGGAAGCCACTCCACGTGAGTCCTGTTATTCCAATAGATTCATATCGTTTTTTTTGCAATTTATGTGCATCGCGATGTGCATTCATGTGGGTTCCTGATACCTCTTTCTGCTTCAGTCTGACACAAACTTGCATCAACCTCAGCTCCAGCTCAGTCCTCGCCGTGTCCAGGATTATACCATATTATACCCATCATCTACGCATTCTAAAAGCATTTCTAAGGTGGTTGCCGTTGCCGAGGTTTAGAAGCGGAGATGAGTTGAACTTGCCATAAATGCAGCAGGTTTGCAGCTGCAAGATGCAGTAGAAGTAGTGGCAGTGATTGTGCTGGCAGGTGATAATGTGGATAAAAGGAACATCCACATGTTTTCAAATGGCAATTTCCTCACTGGACAGACTGTGGCACTTTCCTGTCTTGATGCCGCAGACAGTGCGCGAATTAAGCCCAACGAACCCAACGTACCTAGATCGCATTAGATCCCCAAATTGTAACCTCGCTTTGAAAAGGCCGGAATTGCTGAAGACTTGACCTCGGACTACCGCAGATTTGGTGAGCGCTCTTAGTTAATTTAGTTGGCAGTTTGACACACCCCCAGTACGTAAGACAATGGACAGACGACATCCATCAAGATCCACGAAGTGCTCTGTCCATTTGCCTTTGACCTTTGCATGCTGCGCTGCATCATGTGTGCGGAGGGTATCTTGAGCATGTTCATATGATTCACGCATACTGAGTTTGATATAATTTGGATATATTTGGATTAATTTGGTATCTGCTCGCATGCTATACATAAGAGGGAGAGACAGCACACGTTTGTACCAAAAAAAATCGCTGCGTGACACTCTTCAATGCTTTTTCGGCTCGGCTCAGCCTTCTGCAGCGGCAATACCTCGGAGGCAGGGATACGTTTTTTCGTCGCGAGGGCAAATGGAGGCAATAAAAAGAATGAAAAACATTGAAAAACAATCGAGGCAAAGATGACCACACTGTAAAGATTGGCGTGCCTCATTCTCACAGGTCCTGCATGTTCTTCCGATAGGTACCAGGTAGGCGCAAGTTTCACCCAACACTGAACTATGCTGAACTATTAGTATATATATATATATATGGTGCTAGTGTGAAAAGGGCAAGATGGAGCTGTGGATCTGTGGATTCAATGTCCACCTCGCCAAAGGCCGCAATGTCCAGCGCAACGGACTTTGAGGAGCTTGCAAAGAGGCTGGCCACAAAGGATTGGTTTGGTGAAGTCGAACTTGAGGCAGTTCGAGTTCGGGCCGTTGTATCGACTGGCTTCCACCACCTTACTACGATTTGAGATGATTTATAATTAATGATTTGATATGATGTGTATTATATATACATATGTGTGTGTGTCATATATATACATATTTATCACATATTATATATATAATATATCATGATATATATATATGTATACTAAGATGTATATAGTCGGCATGAAGCTGCAAGTGCACAGGGGTTACATGGGGCACAAAACATACCATAGCAGCATAGCATGTCCAAGCGTCATGAGTCAGCACAACTTGTCGATAGTCAACTCCGTTCCCAGGTGCTTAGATGCACGAAACTCCAAGCCAGGCAAGCCTGTTTCGTGCCTTGGCAGACTAAACAGACAGCATTCGGACATATTCGGACATATTCGGACACAGGAGTCAAGCGAGTAAAGAGGTCTGGATGAGTCAAGATTATGTCAAGATAATTCAAGATAGATTTTTTTAGAAGCACAAGTTGAAATATCTATGAACTCAAATCTGATGCACTGCAACAATCCATAAGATGACAAGAGATTTGATGAGATTTGTGCTCAGGTTCGAGGAGCTCGAGCTAAAAAGTTTGTGCCTCACCGTCGGGAGCACCTAGTCAACTCATGTCAACTCCATTCGAATGACCAACCTCTTGAAGACTCTTCAGATCTTGATCATTTTGACATATTTTGACATTTCTCTATATCCATCTATACCATCTATATTGTATATATATATATATGCTATATGTATGCATGTGTGTAATGGAATGGAACGGAATGGAATGAACATGGACTGAAAATGGAATGGAATGGAATGGAATGGACTCTATGTATCTATCTGTCTATCTACCTACATACCTACCTATCTATCTATATATCTATCAATCTAATCTAATCTATGTATCTATGTATCTATCTATGTATCTATCTATCTATGTATCTATCTATCTATCTATCTATCTATCTATGCATCTATGCATCTATGTATCAATGTATCAAATATGAGTCTATGTATGTAATGTAATGTAATGTAATGCAATGTAATGTAATGTAATGTAATAGTAATATTATGATATGTTATGATATGTTATGTTATGTACGTACATATGCATATACATGTACATTCACAGATACATATACAATCATATAAATTTACATATACAAATACATATGAGTACGTGCACACACGCATTATATAAATTATACATATACCTTATCCATATGCTATGGTTGCTCAGATGCGCTCAGGTTCGACAAACATTCCTGGCACAGAGTCCCTTTCTCGAGCTGGAAGTTTGGGGCCCAACAGTGAATATCTTTAGGTGAAACTGGTGAAACCAGCTGCAATGAGACATGCATGGCACAGTGCATGGAGTGAAGCATTGCATAGTGATTGGAACATTGCTTGTTTCCATTTGTATTCCATTTGTTTCGAGGACTTTTGTGATACCAACTTTAGAGAAACTCGACATGCTAAGGCACCAATGAATATTTGTGGAGATGTTCATGGGTCCGATGCTTGGAGAATGAGTGGCGCAACAGATTGTTCAGAGCGCCAAAATAAGCACCAACTTCCTAAAAATAATGTTGTTTGATTTGTTTGATCTGTTTGCTTGCAGCACGAGCCCACAGTGCCCACATCATTTCGTGGATCTGTGATGATCTGTGAGCGTCAGCGTCAGATACCCCGGCATTCTGCTTTCAATGGCCTGGTGAAAAATTGTGTCATGCCTTCATGACTTGATTTTGCCATGCCTTCCGTCCAATTTGAATCCTTCAAGTCCATCAAGTCCGAGGTCCTAGGATTCAACGCATTCAGCGCAGCCGAGGCAATTTCATGATTTGCTCCGAATGTTCGAATATGGTGGCTGTCCGCCCGGGCCGTCAAATCTTGGCATGGCGGGAGCTCCAGCGAATGAATTCTCTTTTTTGCGGCTGTTCTCCATTGTTCTGTCCTGCAAAGCTGTGATGAACATACAGGTTTCATGATTTTGACAGTGTACTCTTCTTTTAGCATTGAAAGAATGTTTGGAATTCTGGAGAGCGATCCTGTCACTTTACAATATGGTTGATGGTTGATGTTTGCGGGCTTGGTCTTGCAGCATTGGGTGACAAAATATTGCGAATCATTGTGCTCCCAAGTGAAACAGTGCCTGGGCATCCCTCTATCATCCTCTATCTGACTCTATCTGATTCTATCCCTCTGTTGGCGCTGGATGAGTTGAACATCCACCTCCTGTCACCCTGTCACCCTGCATTTTTCCATATTTTTCCTGGATCCACCATGATCCACCTAGGCCGCACAGCAACTACCTCTTTCTCGGAGACTATGTAGATCGAGGCCCAAATGCTCAGAAGGTAACCGAATTCAATGCTTGCGGCACTGAAGCAAACCTCCTCAACGTGCAGCTTTAAGCATGTTAAACGGGACTTGATATGAATTGATGATAGTTGATGGACTTGCTTGTATGCATGCAACCACGCTCTTCCCTTAAGATCACGCGGCAAAGTTGACGACTTGCAGGCAAGCAGAGTCTCGAGACCATCGTGCTGCTTTTTGCCTACAAGGTGTGATTTCCAGAACCCTCAAAACCAAAAGAACCATCAGAGGACCATGACTCATGAAGGAACTGAAGACAGTAATCAATGCATACCAATGCGAATATACATTAGTATTGGTTTTATAGCCAGCATAGCCAAATGCGGTGCCGCAATGCAGGGGTTCCGACACCTTAAGCCGCTGCTAGACGCTCCTGGCAAGGCATTGTACCCAGAGAATTTCTTCTTGCTTCGCCAGGGCCTCAGACACTGACACAAGACACAAAGAGGCACTGAAGCCCTCCGCTGCGAGTTTCAAATTGCTAGTACAGCATAGTTTGACATAGCTTGGAAATGCTCAGACCACTTCACTATCTTCACTTTCTAGATGCTTTCAGCTGAAAAATCAATATAATAAGTCTGCGCGAGCTTGCTCCGCAGCTCCGCATTTTCCATCATTTTCAGTTGCAGGTGGGAACCATGAGAGCGCCTCCATCACACGAATCTATGGTTTCTACGACGAGTGCAAGCGACGATTCAACATCAAGCTATGGAAGACCTTTTGTGACGTCAGATAGCCCAGATAGCCCAGGGACAACAGCTGCCGCCGCAGCCTGGCAGGGGCAACGACAACTCAACAGATTTGACAGTTATTGAAAATATTATATGTTGAATTGAAAGTAAACTGAGACGTTTGTGACCCGATGGCCCCCACGTCTTTGGCACCCCTCGCTGGATATAGTCATGCCATGTCATGCCATCTATTGATACGTCCTTTGGGGCCATAATGGGCCATATATGGCCACATGCTCAGGTGTTTAACTGCTTGCCAATCAGCGCTCTGGTAGATGAGTACCTCCCTTAGAAGAATTCGCAAGAAGTTTCCTGTGCCAAAGAGGCAGTACATGGAGTAACGAGATGTTCGCCGATGTTTCCTTGAAATCTTGGCTTCTGACTTCTGCTTGGTTTTGCTTGACAACTGCTCTGGCCCTTCCAATGGTTTTCTCATCAGATCCTGCTGTGCTACGAACAGGAAGGTCATTTGCATGCATGGCGGCCTTTCCCCGGAGTTGCAACACTTCGATCAGGCAAGCAGAAGTCAACTGGAAAGGGATACTGGATGATACTAGGTCCTGTAGCGTCCTGTAGCTGGAGCAATGGCCAAAGTAGTCACCTTTACAACGGCGGATGTGCTACATGGCACGCATGGCATGTGAGTTGCACTTCAGGCCAAATCAGGCAAAGATCATTTATCATTTACTGTATCAATATTTATGGATATTTATCGTTTATCATCATTTACAGTATCAGATTTGTCCACTACAAGATGCCCCGACCAAAGTTTCGTTTTGAGTCTTGCAAGCCAAAAGCATCAAATTTGTTTGACTCCGCATGATCCCGGTGCATGCCAAACATGTTCTCCCTCAGTGTCTCGGAATCCTTGCCTTATCTTGCGTTCCACTTCCACAATCTTCCACATGCCATTGTTCAAATCCACAAACTTCAATGTAATTCATTATAGTTCTACCAGGTCCGCTGATCTTCTGTTCCAATTCCAGATAGGGAGAATGCAATCCTAGTATTGATGCATTTTTCTGGATGTTTCTGAATGGTTCTGCTTTGAAAGCCTCGCCTACCTGAATCTATCTGACCGAACTGACCGATCCAAAGCTCCGCAGATCCGGAAAATTGTGCGGCCCACGGATGTGCCTGACTCCGGTTTGGTATGTGACTTGCTGGGCCCTCAAGATCCAATGCCAATCCTTTTTTACCTTGTAGCTTAATGATGCTTAATGTAGATCACACAATATCACACCATATCACACCATATGGCGCAAAATTTTGATATATTTCAGTGCAAAGCCAGCCGGACAAGCTGGCAAGTTTTTTTTGGCGACCGTGGTGAGAGAATAGGGGTCTGGGGGAGGTGTTGCCGTATGGCTCGAAAATGGGTGACGGTGGGGTATCGATTCATCCCTGGTCCGTGATATTGTTGAGGCTAAATATATAGCTAGACAAATATTGGTGCTAAATAAGTAGACAAATAGATCAATAGATAGGCAGATAGATACACAGATAGATAGATGTGTAAGTAGATGATAAGATAGATCGGTAGATAGATGGAGGGATAGATCGCTAGAAATGAGACACGGAGAGGTGGAGAGAGTGAGAAATGGACAGCTCGATGGATGGATGGACAGATAGATCGATGGATAGACGGGTAGAGCTCAATAGATAGATAGATAGATAGATAGAGAGAGATAGGTAGATAGATAGATAGATGGATAGATAGATAGATGGATAGACTGGATAGACAGATAGATAGATAGATAGATAGTTAGATAGATAGATAGATAGAAGGCAGATAGACAGATAGACAGATAGACAGATAGACAGATAGACAGATAGACAGATAGACAGATAGACAGATAGACAGATAGACAGATAGACAGATAGACAGATAGACAGATAGACAGATAGA
>Ga0126342_10022407_pt1 | contig 10432 bp, 9 predicted proteins | sample Cyp1metagenome_FD_92528 | JGI IMG/M metagenome (GOLD analysis project Ga0126342, IMG submission 92528) | Coral microbial communities from Lord Howe Island, Old Settlement Bay, Australia - Cyphastrea 1 metagenome | ecosystem: Host-associated > Invertebrates > Cnidaria > Coral ...
ATTTCGGAAATTGGAAATTGCAGGTACACGGAGGTGATCAATCTCCGCTTCCCCCATTGTGGAATAGCTTCGTTGGCACAGGTATCCACAATGGGCCTGTGCCCCCTGCAAACATAATTCAAAAACAAGAAAAACAAGAACCATCAACCAACCAAAGGAAGTTTTACATCTGTGCAGATGGTCCACACACACACAAGTTTTTACATAGAGAAGTCTTTCACAGAGAAGCTTTTACTCGCAGAAGTTTTTTCACACAGAAGTTTTTACACATCCAGGAGTGTGTTCAAAAAAGCATACGGAATATATTTCTATTTCTGAAGCAGCAGGTCCTCATTCAATAGTTTTCAAGCCCACCCTGCGATGACATCGGGTCAAGTAGTCCGGCGAAGCCGACGATGAGCATCAGCTCTAAAATATTCGAAAATGAAGATCACCATTCTGCCCAAGGCACCGAGACCATCGTCCCAGTCATCGCTCTTCACGCCATAGTAACCGCTGGGACACTCCGGGGCACACTTGAAGTCCTCGCCAGGTCCCCAAGCAGTTCCAATGCGTGAAAAAAGCCAAGGCAGCGGCTGTGACTAAGCTGGGAGATCCAAGAAATCCACCAAAATCCAGAAAAATCCAGCGTTTCATCAGGTCTGTATATATTTTTGTGGAGATGCCCTGGTTGCTGGGCAGGTACCCAAGTTTTTGACATGCCCGAATGATATCGACTGACTTGCAAACCCAGATGCATGGGTGAGATAGTGTTGATTCTTGCACTCCAAACAGGTTGTAGCATTCATACATGTCTTGCCTGGGAGACGCGGGCGGCTGCACAAGCACAGAAAGGAAAGCAACACTAAGTATCAGGAAGTACCTTTTATTAAAGCCCGTTGCTGAAGGAAGACATCTTGCTGTATCTCTTGACAGTTCTCCAATCAGCTTGCCCGCGGGCAACCAAATTTGGACTGCTTAGTGCCATCCGATCAGGTCATAGTTTTCATGTCTATGGTGTCACGGTCAGTGTCAAGCAGGCTGGACTTTCACTGCAGACCAAGAATCAATTCTCATGGCATAAGTTGCAGTAGCCGCCTGCAATCAACCAGTTCTTCTTCTACACAGTTGCCCGTAGACCATTTGGATTTCTTCCAAAACAAAGTCACCACCAAATGAAACAAATTCGAAAAATAACGTCTCACTGGCTTCTGATGTGGCCTCTTTTGCTGTAGAGGCTCTAAACTCGTTTGGACCGAACACGAATTTCTTTCATCACAAGCCGTCCGTGTCCTGCCTACGCCATTCACCCCATCGGTCTCAAATTGACCTTCGGGACACTCAGGTTCACAGACATGAGTGAGCTGCAGGAACATTTCCTCAGCTTTCAGGTTGCATGGGGTGACCTGTCAAAGTCTTCAAACAGAGATTTCAGATGATATATATAAATCTTCTGGATGTTCGAGCATCAAACCTGCACCAATATTTGAAGAAAAAACAAGATGCAGCCCACGAAGCCGAATGCTCACACGTATGTTAATGGTACAGATGTCGAAACGATGGATATGCAGTCACACGGAACACTATTTGAACAGTCTTGTACATTTTCCCCTGTTACCATACCAGTGCACCGTGGACTGAGGAATATGGAAGAAGGTGGCGTGCTAAGTGTGGAGTGTGGAGTCTGGAGTGTAAAGTATGGAGTGTAAAGTGTGGAGTGCCAAGTGTGGAGTGAGGAGTGTAGAGTGTGGGTGTAAAGTGTAGAGTGTAAAGTGTAGTGTAAAGTGTGGAATGTAAAGTGCAGAGTGTAAAGTGTAAAGTGTGGAGTGTAAAGTGTAGAGTGTGGAGTGTAGAGCGTGGAGTATAAAGTGTGGAGTGTGGAGTGTAAAGTGTGGAGTGAGGAGTGTAAAGTGTAAAGTGTGGAGTGTAGAGTTTAAAGTGTCAAGTGTAAAGTGTAGAATGTAAAGTGTCGAGTGTGGAGTGTGGAGTGTAAAGTGTGGAGTGTGGAGTGTAAAGTGTGGAGTGCGGAGTGTGGAGTGGAAAGTGTAGTGCGGAATGTGGAGTGTAAAGTGTGGAGTGTGGAGTGTAAAGTGTGGAGTGCGGAGTGTGGAGTGGAAAGTGTAGTGTGGAATGTGGAGTGTGGAGTGTAAAGTAAGAAGTGTGGAGTGCAATTGTGGAGTGTAAAGTGTGGAGTGTGTAAAGCGTAGAGCGTGGTGGATTGCGAAGTGTAATGTAAGGAGTGTGGAGTGTAAAGTGTGGAGTGTGCATTGGGTAAAGTGTGGAGTGTGGAGTGTGGGGTGTAGTGTGTGGAGTGTGGAGTGTAAAGTGCGGAGTGTAGAGTGCGAAGTGTGAAGTGTAAAGGGTGGAGTGTGGAGTGTAGAGCACGCAACACGACACGTCACGTCTGAAGTGCTGCGCCTGCCACGCAAAATGACGATAGAGATCTCCAAAATGCTGCACCTGCCACGACAAGTGCAACTAGGATCTTGCGCAAACGACGCAAAAGTATTGCGCCTGCCACACAAAACGGTTTCGACACGTTATCAAATTGGAATGTCACAAAGTCCTGCTCCTGCCACGCAAAACGACATGACAACCTGCTTGGAAACCTTCGAAAAGGACAGGTTTTGCAGCTTCCCCCATAGACACGGCGAGGCCACAGGAAAACCAGTCACGCGAGACGAGACAGGTGGGAGCACCAAAACGAGCATTTCGTGCGAGACCTCCTCCAATTTTCAGACTTTGTAGCTTCAAAATCGACGTTTTCCTACGAGTTTTCCTTAGAACCTGAAAATTTGCAACCTCAAAATCGATGTTTCGTGCGAGGCGTCCGTCAATTTTCAGCACATCGCACAAAATGCCACGCCTGCCACGGAATTTGCACCTTGTCGCCACTTGACGCAGCACTGCCAATGCGATTTGCAAAAAACACGCAACACGACACGTCTAAAGTGCTGCGCTTGCCACTAAAAATGACGATGGACACGTCCAAAGTGCTGCGCCTGCCATGAAAACTGCAACACATCGTCTGAAAACGTCGCAAAAGTATTGCGCCTGCCACACAAAACGACTTTCGACACGTTACCAAACACGTCTGAATGTCACGAAGTGCCACGCCTGCCACGCGAAGCGAAGCAACGCCACATGTGAAACCTCCACAAGTGACCCCTTTTGCAGAACTTACCATAGGCATGGCCATACAGGGATCGCGCGGACGGTTGCGGACGGTTGCGGACGGTTGCGGACGGCTGCGAACGGTTGCGAACGATTGCGAACGGTTGCGGACGTAAACGCAACGTCGAGCGAACACACCCTCAGCCCCCAGACCCCCAGAGTGAAACGGGAACCCTTGCTACGCATTCAGGGAAAAAGAAAACATCCATATGTCTTCTCGCAAGGGATCATCTTTGCACTCCAAGGCAATAGTCTCGTTGACGCACCTGCCACAAGCACAAAAGATCGTGTAGAGAGATAGAGAGATAGAGAGAGAGAAAGCGGGGGCGAGATGTACCTAGTACCTATATTGTCCATGTGCGTCTAGATAATATACATACTATGCACGTATAATTATACGTATGGGTGTATGATGGTATTTATACATGGTTTATGCTGATTTTTATACAATATTCAATGAATTACAATAATTTGCATTGTACGTTTAACTTCCCCGTGCCAAGCTGACTCTCGAAGTCATGCTAGGCATAAACAGAACAGCAAGCAGTGGACAGCTGGGGATGAACTTCATCGGAAAAAAAGAAAAAAAACAGCAAAAGCATGCCTCTTTGGCAACCAAACAGTACAAGGACAACATTGCGAACGACGCCTGCTGACGTGGTTTGGGCACTTCGCGCATGTGCCACCCACTCCTTCTTGCAGCGGAAAGCAGGTCGTTTGGACTCTGGAGACGAACGCAGCCTTAGCCGGAATTGCTAGGTAGCTGCATCGTTTCGCCAGGATCCCAAAGATTCCTGTGGCTTGAGCCTCTTTGATACTAAAGTGCTACAGCCAAGGGGCGGCATCATCAGGCTTGGTCTCTGGAAACCTCAGTTTCAAGGCACATATCATCTCATGTTGCAGCCGGTGGGGGCCTGTCCGCAACCTGACATCGGTTCAGCCAAAAATATGGCACTCCGGTTAGTATGCCGCAGCTAGAAAGTTCAGAGTTCATGCCAACCAGCATAATTTGCAGCTCTAGGCACCAAATCATGGTGTACCAACCATTCAGTGAACCGCTGGAATCCAGCTTGAAGCTGTGAAGTGAGGCTCCGTTCTTGTAGATGATCACTTCCCGACCTAGCCGACACGGAGCACAGTCCATTGCCATAAATCGGCTGAAACGGCCGAATCGCCTGTTGATTTAGGGTCCAATCACAGTCCCGGCAGCCAGCCTTTGAGCTCCAATCGAAAATAATCCTCCCTAGTGTAGGTCAAACCTTCAAAGGCTCCCTCCTTAGCTCGTCATATCTCTGAACGCTGAACTTCACACATCATGTTTTTCTCATGGCAATCCCAAGTTTTAGATCATTCAACACCGAAGTCACCGAGGTTCAATGGCAACAGAGCCACTGGCCGTCAACTGGATGAACTTCCCATTCTTAAAGTCTCTCTCATCCGTGGGATCAGTGGTGAGACCAACCCATAGGGGCCTATCGTCCTGGAACATCACCCGGTAGAATTTCGCAGTGCCCGGCCCGGTTGGTACGTAAGAGGATTTCATCCACATCTTTACCATATACAGTATCTTATAACATCCCTTTCCCACTTTTTAGTGCCGGGAACTCACAAACTATTGAAATCGCAAACATATAAAAATATGGAATCACACATGTGTCTGTTGGATTGAACATGATTGAACCATCTACACAATGTTTGATACATTTTTAGGGCTACCCAGAATTGTTGACCCATAACCCCCTGGGGTAAAAGTTTGCTACCACCAACCATGGCCAACCACTTCTGTTTCTGTCCTGACCAGGCATGAAAGCGATGCCGGACACAGGCCCTGCCACTGCAAAGGCATTGCCGCCCTCTTCGTTGTCAGCTGTGAAGGTATGGCCTACCAGCTCCGAGATCGAGGAAGCGGCTCCCTCTATCTGGAACCCGATGAACCAGTTGGGAGTTTCCAACCGTGGGAAAAACCCCAAGATGATAATAAACCAGAGGATTTCGGGGTATCCTATTTTCAGACAAATCCAGTGAGTAGGAGATTCACCGATTTTGCGCCTTTCTGCTTGACGTTGGTCAACTGCCAAGTCTCCGTGCATGATTCAGTCTCAGACACCTCCGCGGACATGTTGGGCACTGGAAATCATGTGCCAAACCAAATCGAAAGATCACATAGAAAATGCAAAACACGCTGATCAAAACAATACTCTACAGCACAACCCCCCCAAAAAAAAAAACATTCAGCCTTGTATGCCACCAACTCGTAGAAGTTCAGCACCCGGTACCCTGCCAGCGCAGTGGCGGGTTTCTACCCATGGCTGTTTACCCAGTTTACCCAATGATATCCAATGACCATTGCCACCCGTTGCGCCCATCCTTTCAGCTGCAGGTAGACATAGCGCCCCTCAGCTCGGTCACACGAGACCTCGTACCACTTGTCAGTGGTTTCTGTCAGGGTTCCTTAGCGCCACACGGGCATTTCTAGAAGCAAGATGAAGCAAGAACCTCTCAGCACCGCATCCAAAAAATCACATTGAAAATAAAAGATTCAGACCACTACCTTTCACTTGGGTCTAAAATTTGAAGGCAGCTGTGAGTTGCCTCTAGGTAATCATATCAACTCTTGCTGCCAAAGCTTCCACACACCGTTCCCTTGCAAATTTTGCCTGGAGTGGCAACTAACTGGGCTAAAACTGAAAGTTGTCGCAAAACGTCTCGGCACATCATCCCTGAAAGTCACCATGTTGGCTAAACATACAGCACGGAAAAAGATATCATTGCTGCTGCACCTTTTTCGCAGGGCGTAGAGCTCACCCCCACCACTCCACCAAGCAAAGAACAGTGGAGACCGGTAGCCTCCTCCGACATGGCCTGCCAGTCCGATGTCCGCCACCATTGTGGGAGTCGTTACCAAGGCATACCAAGGCAAAAACAAAAGGAAATTGTTTTGGTGGGTGCCTCGCAGCCATCGGGGTCGCTCAAAATGCGAATCTTTACCAAGGACTCCTTGCTGCCCAAGTCCATCTGCCACCTTTCACCAGCTGGCAATCGATGGAATCTGGCATCACTTCAGCATATGGTTACTTTGCTTTGCTGGGAATCCATCTGAACAAGTCAAGTTAAGCAAGGTCACCTGTGGTTTACGCAGCACTCTTGCCAACAGTTTGCCATGCATTCAGTTGGTGGCACCGTTTGGCAAAGAATCTGGCTGCAAAACGTCTTATAACAGTCAGAGAAAATTCAAACAGACCCCTAGAGGGCCTAGAGCGTACCCCTCTCCATTTAAAGATGATTTATGGAAGGATTCCTCTCATTTGGGGTATTGAAGGGACTTGGAGTATGCTCCAAAGATATGTTCAAATCATCTGAGAAAACAAGTCCAATATGGTATCATAATATATATATATATGCATATATGTATACAATACACATATACATAATATCATATGATATTATATCATATTATATTTCATGATATTAAATTATATGATATTATGTTTTATTATATTTCACTAAAATATATTTCATCATATTACAATTTATTATATTATGTTATATTAAATTATATTATATCATATTAAATGACATTATATATTTTATTATACTATATTTTATTATATTATATCATATTATATTTTATTTTATTTTACAATCCAAGCACTGTATAAGAATTCCTTGTATAAGAAAATGAAGGGCTGGATTTGTTTGCCGCATATATGTTCTGTGGAATATATATGCGAATGGAAGATAAGAAATTGAGGGACCCTGGAATTTTTAAGGCTAAGAAATTTAGATGTATGCGAAGGAGCCCCTTTGCGCCCCTGCTCAATTTTCTTAACCATGAAATGGCTTATGAAGGGAGCTGCGCAGAGGCAACCCCGCTCTTACATCTTCAAATCTGACTGCTTGTGAAATGCTAAGAAATTAAGGGACCCTCGACCGAATAATTGTGCATATACACTGACATACATGGGGCCTTTCCGATAAGAATTGAGGGACCCTGGCCATCGGCAACAAACATGCTTATATCGCTCGCGCTGTATTTTATTATCGCAAGCTTCCTATCACCACGGATCCTCCAAAACACCCCCAGCATGGCCCAAGTCACCACGGATTCAGCTCCCCAGCTGCATCGTTCCAGATGGAGCTACAACGCGTCGAGACGAGTCCATCGTTGCCTTGGCAAGGACCAGGTTGGGCAGTTGGGCGCGTTTTTTCTGGGTGTGCCAAACTATCCCAATTTTGTGGTGGACAAATGTGGACAACTTGAGCCAACTGAAAAATGATCGGATATATGATTGGTATCAGTTGGTCACGGTTGAGTGTGAAACTGCTCGAGCTTGGGGATGACGGATCAACAAACCCGTGGCTTGTTTGATAGAGTTCCGAATTCAAAAGGTGTCACTATGTCACTCTGTCCTTTTCACCCTCACGGGTCGATCTTAAAGGATCAAGATACAAGAAAAATATGGTTCTGGACTGTTTGTGAACATGGCCAGATCCAAAGTCTTACATATATATATATACACATATGTATGATGTAAAATAATGTATATTATCAAAAGATTGGTGCTGATTTTCTGCTGTTGGAGGATACTCATGGAACAGTGGTGTTACCGTTCCTGATTGACCAAGCCACAAAGCTTGGCTGGAGCAGTCTCAAGACGTGAACCTCAGGGTGACAGCTTTGTGAGTGGAGAAGGATGCTGCAGCTGGTGGCAAGTATAAAATCGCACTGAGAAAGCAATATGATACTGAGCAAAAGAAACACAATATATATATATAGCAATATAGTGCCTATGTTTTTTGCTTGAATTATTTTACTTGAGCACCTTTTATTTGCCATGCTCTCACCAAGTAGGGAAGAAATGTTCAGAAATGGAACATGGAATTGTTCTTGCAAACCACGTCCCGTACACAGCTGCATAATGCTGTATACATATTGTCATATCAACCCAACAATCCAATTGCATCCAGTTTGCTCATAGAGGCCACGCCCGCGGCTGGAATCACCACTTCTCCAGCTGCAGATTTCCCCTTCTGGGGCACGAGGTCTTGGCATCCACAGAGGGAGCTGGGGCTGGGTAGAGCTTGTAGAACTCCAAGCTGAATCTATGGGTGGTACCATGATTTCTATTGGAGAATCAAGCCTGCCTCAAAGGCTGAATCAAGGAGGTATCAGGGGTTAACCTACCCAGCCTTCCCTTGTGTGAAGGAACCATCGCTGTTGCGCTCCGGCTGAAGGACGTTTGGACCGCAGTGCTTCTATGATTCTGATTGTGGCTAGTTAAACACATGCCTCCAAGGATGTAGTCAAGCGGCCTACTTTGCGAAAGCAGTGAATCCCCTTCGCAGGACGTGGTGACAAAGTGTCGCCCATCCAGAAAGAGCATTTGTTGCTATCCTCACCTCAGTAGATCATGGCCAGCAGGCACCAGTCATATATTTTTTTGGTCAAACATCTCTTATACTCCTATTCTTCACCAACTTTCACGGCTGAGGTAACGCTGGCACTCGCAATCGTCCGCAGCTAAGGACTGCACGAAGTTCAAAGCCAGCGCACTCAGCCCTCGCCATGCACATCAGCTGGCAGCCGGGCACATTTTCCACGAAGCCCTCACCAAACCTGGCAGTATGAGATGGATTACCTTTTGGAGATCTAATTTGGAAACCAAAAATAATCATCCAATGTTTTCTTGGCGGGAGTAGAGGAGATTCAGTAAGAAACTGCCCATTGCCATGTCAGATTGTGAGTCTCTAGATTGCAGTTCCCAACTCTTCTATCAGAAATGAGGAGTCAGTACATCCCAGCTGCAAAACTGCAACATCGTCACCATCATCATCATCACCACCATCAACAACATCGCCATCATCATAATCGTCAACAACAACGACAACAAAAACAACAGCAGTAGCAACAACAACAACAAGAAAAAAAACGTAACAATAGTGATATGAGTAAATGTTGAACAGCAATGATCATGATGATCATGGTTCAAATGTTGCTCCCATCTAAGCACAATGAATTTATAGTAATAATAGTATTGGTAATAATGATAGTGATACATGGTACCCATGAATAATCCACATCAATAATTTAGTAAGAGTATATAATGATAATAAAGACATGTAATATTATCACATATTGAAAATATCAACCAATACTAATTTATAAATGGACCGGCCCTTACCATTATTAAATGGATCATTATAGGATTCCTCAGCGGCCTGGAGTCCGTGCCGCCAGACCAGGTGCGCAGCTCGCCGCCGCCACAGCTCTGATCCCGCAGTTCCTTCCATTCCTCGGATGATACGATGCATTTTATGTTGCAGATAGAGATGTATCTGTATGTGTATATATGAATATATGTATGTGTATATATATATGTGTGTGTGTGTATGTGTGTAATTCAAATATATAACATAAAACTATATATATATATAATATCCGCCCACCCCGGCCAAGCAAGGGGGAGCGCGCCAGGGAATAGGAGGTTCCGACTCAACTCCTCAACAACAACCGAAGGCCACTGTATACTACTACTGTGCTATTCCTATAACTATAACTAACATGGCGGTTGATCTAAGTTCCTTTATCTGTAAACGGCCACTCTTCGCGAATTAAAAAATTCTTTCGCGAATCTTTCACGACCTCCATGTTTCTTTCGCGGAACCCATGTTGAGCAACAACTCCTCTTATGAAGATTCATTCATCACCTGCCAAATCACACCAAATTATCACAGATAACTTCTTCATAGCCTTTAAACATGCAGCTAGCATCACGGAATCCCCTTCTCAGGACATGTTGTTGCTGATTAAGCAATTTTCGCCAGGCTTACTGGGCCACTCCCTTCAAAATGCACTTTGACTTTCTCCTTCACAGAACTTTCGCAGAACTTTCGCGAAAATACCCCTATCCCCAGGCCCCAGCCATCAGCAGGGGGCGCATCAGAGGAAAAGCAAACACCAGGGACCTTGGTACTTGGCTCTCGCAAAGCCTCACTTTTAGAAGCTTAGCTGCTGCATGTGGAGCTTGTTTCTTGAGACTTCAGAAAGCAACGTTAGGCAGTACCAGCGGCAGGTGCAAGGATGTGCTTCAACACCATGGTATTTGGCTGTGGCGAAGCCTCACCTTCGGAATGGTTGCTACCTATGAAGGGAAAAGTAAATGTGCGGTACATTCTCCTGCCGGACCCCCGGGCGGCAGGAGGTGTTAGCCCTTAACAAACTGTAATGTATACAAGAGAAAAGATTGGAAGGGACAGACTGAACACTCTGGAAGCTAAG
>Ga0126342_10022408_pt1 | contig 10432 bp, 8 predicted proteins | sample Cyp1metagenome_FD_92528 | JGI IMG/M metagenome (GOLD analysis project Ga0126342, IMG submission 92528) | Coral microbial communities from Lord Howe Island, Old Settlement Bay, Australia - Cyphastrea 1 metagenome | ecosystem: Host-associated > Invertebrates > Cnidaria > Coral ...
GGTTCCAGGGTTCCAGGGTTCCAGGGTTCCAGGGTTCATTCCGGATTTTGAAGGCTGCAAGTCCCCGCGAGCCAGCCCCAGCCCTAGAGATTGAAACCCAACAGGCCCTGCTGTTGGGAATTTACCACATGTCACCACTATATCTTAGTGGGATATTTTTTAACAGCTTCTATCTTCCCAAAAGTGACCTCCCAGGTCGAGAAAATGGCGCAACATGCACTATGGAAAATCCATGGCTTTGGCTGAAAATTTGCGGGAAACTCCATCAAACACCTCCCCCAATCTGGTGAATCAGCATTTCCCCCCCAAAAAAAGTTTGGGGTGGTACATGGTATGCTCGGTATATTTTATCCATGTTTATCCATTTTTATTCATTTAAACAAAAACACTCATGTGGCCATGTCACCAAGAGCAGCATGCAAATGACGAACTCGAAATGAGGCCCCAAGAAGAGGTCTGCGAAACCTGTCCATCGACGGGCCGGATTCTATACCAGTGAATCTAAGTGGATGATGCATCAAACAATGATGGAATTTGATCATGCGAAGTCCTAAAAGGAAGCTAGAAATAGATGAATATACAGTTTGATCTGATATACTTTTTTCCATTGTTTGCTCAAGTCTTCATTCCAACCTGTTCAGTTGTTTCTACCTTGGGTATCATCATCCCAGATGGGATTTTCCAGAAACCACCAACCTGCGCTAGACATAAAGCGCCGGACAGAAGGAGTCATGGTACATTCGAACGTAGCCAATGCTGTTCCCAAACAAACGGGGGTTACTGCAAATTCTCCATTATACCATGAGCAACCTGAAAGGACCTTAGAGACCTTAGCTGAGAAGCTGATGTTTAGTGGAATATAACATCTCGCAAACTTCACATATCCACTGGCATTGACACTTATCAAACACAATAGCCCAATCTTAACCCCACGTGGTTTACCAATTTCATATAATTACAGTAAAAAATAACCCCACAGAAGGTTTGGATTTGCACAACTGGGGCTAAAAATGAAAACATACTTCCTGGACATTGTGTCATGCTAGATTCTTAGTAGAAAAAATGCACGTCACCTTCAGCACATCCGGTAATGTTGTGAACCTGGCAATAGGCAAACCGCACTCAATTTTGTCAGAAATAGGTAGTATTAGGTGGTATATTGTGGGATCAACTATCACCAAAACGGAGCTTTATGTTTTATCAAATTTACTACAGACGAGTCAACACGCAGGTAAGCCGAGTCAGTGAACCAATCATTTTTGGAGTTCTTATGCCAGTCCCAGCTTTGCATAATTTGCTCGAGCAACGGTCAAAGGCATTGGTCTCCGCAACATCTTCCTGCGTAGAAGACGCCGGCGTTGTTTGGGTTTCGCTAAGGAACAAGGCCAAAAAAGAGTTCTTTTTTTGGTAGGCATCCGCCATCATCCACCTATCTGACATGGATCTTCAAACGTATTCGACCATAGCTCTGGCTTCGCATGGTTTCGCATGGTTTGTCAGGGATGCCCCGGACTAAGGGATTCAAAATGCTGTCAATGGGGCTAGATACCTCTCCTGAATGTATTCCATCCAGTAAGCTAATCGACCAGGAGTTTGGGGGTCAAACTGTTCGGGCCGGATGCGAATTGTGCTTACCCTCCAGTAACCTAGGTTAACCAACATGTCTAGGTAGATATGGAAAGCATTCGTACATCATTTCCAGTGAAAACAACGTAACACTCTGCGTCAATCCTGGATCATCGCTACAACTAACAGTTCACCAGCTAACAGCAAGTCACCAAGTCCGTAAAGAAACATCGCCTGAAAGACTGGTTTACTTATTCATGGGACTTCACATCCGGACGTGCCAGTCGTTCGTCCCGTCGACACCTCTTCCTCCTCTTCGATGGGAATGGGGCTTGGGGGGCCTCGCGGCATGTTTTTTTTTTGGGGGGATTGATGTGGCAATTTGACCCGTCGATTTTTTTAGATTTTTCATGGTGGCGAATCAGAGTTCATCCGCAAAAAATGAGATATTCATGAAATCAATAACCATCCAATATCCATTAATTGAACCTAACTATGTAAAATAGTCCTTTCATTGATGAAGCGGTGGTTTTCCAAAACTATGTTAAATTACCAGAGGGTAAGTGGTAAATATGATGATCGAACATACAAAGATCATCAAAGGATTGGTGGGTTCAGGTTTTGATACAACCTCAAAGGAGAATAATATTGACCAAATTCACCAATCAACAAATGGAAAGATTGAACTGGGCTATTCACCAACCAAAATTGCACCAAAAATCCCACCCTGCAAGCTGATTCGGCAAGTCAAAGCAAAATCATCAGAGTCATGAAACTTGAAACCAAGGAAGAAACCACCAACCAATCCCTCTCCCCAAAGATAAACTTGGATTTGCCCCAAAAAATATGCCGTGAGAAACAACCATAATCTGACCGACTCCCCCCATGATGGAATCATCTATGCGAAAACCGATGCATCAGTCTCAGCAAATCCAAGCCATTGCTAAATGCATCCCCATAATGTATGTAGTTCAATTCCCAAGGTCACCCATTATGTAGATGATGTTTCCATTGTACAAAATGCACATCTCCACCCCCCAATGGCACCCCTTCTGTTTCCATTAAAGAAATTCTTGATTTGTAGGGGATTTTCAATTGCTATCGGAGTTAATTAATTCATGTTGCCCCTACCCGCATGTTTCTTGGATGAAAGCACCAACCAGTTTTCCAGATCGCAGTGCCGACAGAAAAAGAAGGTGCCCTCCCCAAAAAGCGAAGCAGTTCGCTTTTCGTCGGTAACTGAAACTAGCTGGAACCACCAAAAACTAACTCAACTATTCATACTACCATCTGGTTATTTAGCAGTTCGCCATGGAAAATCACCATTTTTAATAGGTAAACCATCTATAACCAGAGGGCATATCTAACTTTCAGGTCTGGATCGTCCAAAGCAGCCGCATCCCCGATCACCGCGCACCATCGATGGAATATGCGGAGGATTGCATGGAACCCGAGCGCAGTGGCATCAGACTCAGAGGGCCCAACTTCCTGCGGGTCAACCAGCTGAGTGCGGAGTTATGTGAAATTCTATATCGAAAATGGCGAGGCATAAAGTCAACCGTTGTGGGTATCATATCTATATGATACATACATGTATATATATGTATATACATACACACAGAGCTGGTCGGATTTTTAGAAGTCTGTTGGTTCGTTTCTGTGATCGTTTCTCTCAATTCCAGAAACATAAGAACCATCTTAAACCATTCCCATGATGGCCATGATTGGCCATGGCCTTAGTATCCAATCACCCTTACATCTGGCGACGATTTCGTACCAAAGAGTCATCCAGTTTGACTCTTGCCGCCGCTTTTTTTGTCACTCATCATGACATCACCAACTCCCTTGAAAACGGTGCCTTTCATACTCTTGCAGCTTCTTGCTTGTTTCATCATCCAACTCCCGACCTCACAGCTGACGTGGTCAAGTCACATTTTTTAGCGCTGTCCTTCACCTTCCTCAATCTACTGGTTGGTTGAGGGACCCGTGACAACCGGTGCAACCAAAAAAATGAAACCAGTGAGAAATTACAAGTATTATTTGATATTATTTGTCATTTCAATGGGTTCTATGATTGCTAGCCATCAGCAGGTATTACTTTACTAATCATCTAGCAACAGAAAGTCTTTGTTTGGCATTGCCTGTACAGAGTCCTGGTCCAAAAATCTTCCAGCAATCATGGGAGCCCCAGGCAAACATGTTTCGTACACCAGGTTCCATCATTGGGACCTTGGACCAACGGGATGGATTCCCTTGCTGGAAAAACGGTCCAATGGAAAATGTACAGGAAACATCAGGAAACCAGGTTTTCGCTTACACCAATCCATTGAATTGAAGGTCCATGAGACCAAAGGAATCCAACCAGTAATCGTATCCTCTTGTGATTCTCCAAGACATCACTTGCCACTGCCGCTTGGGGCTGGCTGGAAACAGGAAACATGCGTTAGTCTGTTTTAGGCAACCAAAAATGGTTTCCTTTGACCAGGCGCAATTATCATGTTTCCCACCAAAGCTCACCAAAACTCGGGAAGAATGGAGAAGTCGTTCTTCGAATGTTCGGGGCCAGGGTTGAGACATAAGAATGGTTGGTTGATGTGTATAAGGCATCAAGAAGTTTGCAAGTGATAATCGTTTAATTTGTTGCCCATGATGGCCCTCTCGCTTCTTCGGTGTGAAACACCGAAGGGCCCTGCTCAAATCACAACTAATAACAGCTATACCCTCCAGTAAATTAACATAAATATTTCGCTAAACCCTAAACGGCCATGATCTATACATGGTGGATGCCATGCCGCCATGATCCGCCATGCCAAGGCACTTCCCTGCTCCCGTTCCATGACGTCACTTTTGACACTGATTCCATTGTCAATGTCGAAGACAGCTTTCGACACGACATGTTGCTCCTGCAGCGGGCTGGAATTTCCAACGCCCTCCGGTAATTTAACAGTTTTTGCTATTGAACATGGTCCATAGAAAGAGGTTAAGTTATATATTTACATGTTTGTATACATGGTGATTTTTCAATGCGTTATTTAAGTTGTGTTTTACCAAATAATATATATTCAATCATAGGCCCATGTTCCAAACCAATTTTTCAATGGTTTTCACCAACGCCGCACCCATTGTCTTACAGTTTTATCATCAACAAATAGCAATGCAACAACAGCACCAGAATCAACTGCATGATTCTTCCCAGCCATTTGCCCCAAACTTGTCAAGCTGATGCACAACAAACTAGTACTACTCAATATCCATTACCTATCGGTTCATCACAAAAACATGCCATTAAATCCCATGCAAATCAACCCTCATAGTTTATATACCATGGTAGAGAACATGACAGTTCCCAAAATAATCTATCTAACCACTATTCCTCCAAGCTGAGGCCTCCTAGTTATTCCCGAAAGCTCCTGCGAAGGGTTTTCCCAAAGAACTGCTGCCAATTTCAACTTCTCACTTCATGTGCACAAGATTTCCTACATCCTTTACATCATCTACATCCACTTCATCTACATCACATACATTATCTACATCTCCTACATCTCTACTTCATCTACATCAACTTCATCTACATCATATACATCATCCACCTACATCATGAACACAATCTACAGGTGCTCAGCGGCTACATCTCTCCTACAAAACTCCTACGATGTCATTTGCACAGGAGTTCTTACATAGGAGTTCTTACGCAGGAGATCTTTGACAGGAGTTGTTACACAGGTGTTGTTATACAGGAGTTGCTACACACGAGTTTGCTTCCAGGTGACCTACGTTACGTGCATCTGAACTCCTACAAAACTTCTGCTCCTCGAGTTCTTCTAAATTCTCTCTTTTGGCGGCAGGGGCAGCCCGGCCATGTCCATCGAAACGTGACCCTCTGCGGAGGTCGTGGGTATCAGACGCACGAATGTGTGGTGAAATGCGAATTCTCTTGGGGGTGAGCACGCGACCCTCTGCGGAGATCGTGCGTGTCCTGTGTGTCGGACGCACGGGCGTGGCGGCCCTCTGCAGGGATCGTCGCGTCCAACGCATGAACGTGTGTGGTGAAATGCGAATTTTCTGAGTTCAGCGTCGCCGTTTGGCAATGAGCGTCGAGCATCAAAAACTGCGGCAGAATTGCGATGTTGAAATCTCAGATGCAACCCCTTCGCCCGAAATGAAGGTTAAAAACGCCTCTGGTGTGCAAAAGCTCCTCTCTGCAAAGACTTCTCTGTGGAGAAGTTTCTGTGTGTAAAAGCTCCTCTGTGTAAAGGATTGTAAAGGGTTCTTCGTGGAAAAGCTTCTCTGTAAAGGCGTCTGTGTGTAAAAGCTTCTGTGTGGGAACGAGGTCGTGTGTGAAGCTCCTCTGTGTGAAGGCTTCTCTGTGTACAGGCTTCTGTGTGTGAAAGCTTCTCTGTGTAAAAGCGGCTGTCGTAAAAGCTTCTTTGTGTAAAGACTTAAAAGCTTCCGTGTTAAAAACTTCTGTGGGCAAAAGGTTCTGCGTGTAAACCCTTATGTGTGTAAAAGCTCCTTTGTGTAAAGACGTCTCTGTGTAAAAGCTTCTGTGTGGAAAAGCTTCTGTTTGTAAAAAAGGATGTGTGTAGAAGCTCCTTTGTGTGAAGGCTTCTCTGTGTAAAAGCGTCTGTGTGCAAAAGCTTGTTTTTTTTTGTGTGTGTCAAAGCTTCTGTGTGTAAGATCTCCTGTTAAAAGCGCCTCTGCGTAAAATCTTCTCTGTGTGAAGCTTCTGTGTGTCAAAGCTGTGCAAAAGTGTCTGTGTTTCAAAGTTCCTCTGTGGAAAGTCTTTTTCGCGTAAAGCCTTCCATGCGTAAAGGGTCTTCTGCGTACAGACTTCTCTGTGTAAAATGTCCTTTGACGAGAAGCTTCTGTTTGGTGCAAAGACTTCTCCGTGGAAAAGTTTCTGTGTGTAAAAGCTCCTCTGTGTAAAGGATTGTAAAGGCTTCTCTGTGGAAAAGCTTCTCTGTAAAGGCATCTGTGTGTAAAAGCTTCTGTGTGGAAATGAGGTTGTGTGGAAGCTCCTCTGTGTAGAGGTTTCTCTGTGCAAAAGCTTCTGTGTGTAAAAGTTTCTGCGTGGAAACGAGGTTGTGTGTAGAAGCTCCTCTGTGTGAAGGCATCTCTGTGTGAAAGCATCTGTGTACAAAACATGACTGAGGAGAAGACAATAGGAAGATCAATGGTGATGAATGACGATGAAGGAAGATGAAGGATGATGAATGATGAAAGAGATTGCTGTTGCATAATGATTTGTGAATGTATAATAATTAATGATATGTGTATCCGCGTGTCCCCATGTCGCCTATTCAGATGACAGCGATGACGCAAGGGAATCGCGATTTGTGACGTGAGAATACATTATCAAGAAGCAAGGCATGTCGCATCTTGGCTGCAAGATAGGAACTGAAGCTCAAAGTCAACGGATCAACATATGATTCTACGAAGTTGCAACTCGACGTCAAAGTATCCTGTATCCTTTAGTAAGTTGGTTTATGAAAAACAAAAGGTGTAGTCATATCCCCTATAAACATCTATAAACATCATAAGCCACATACAAACCATAGAAACATAAACCATATCACCTATATATTACTCATACATAATATATATATATATATATATATCAATGTAACAAGACCTCACTGCCTCACCTTGCGCCTGGCCGCCCCCACCTGTGGCTGCACCGCCGCCAGCTGCGGGGAGATGTTTCGAGGCCCCACGGCGCGTTCGTAGGGCAGCTGCGACTGAAGCTCCGTGACTTTGGCACGCAGCTCCGCGACCTGGAAACTAAAAAGTGGCTATTCTCACTATGGTTGGGTACATATACCCTCCGGTAAACAAACAGTTTGCTATATAGAAAATGCCCAGTCGAAATAGTTGATTTACCCATTGAAAATGGTGATTTTCCATATTTTTTGTATATTTACCAGAGGGTCTATAATATAAAATAAACATATAACCGGTTGGTGGTTTACCAACCCCTCTGAAAATATGACTTCGTCAGTTGGGATTATGAAATTCCCAATATATGGAAAATAAAAAATGTTCCAAAACACCAACCAGATAAACATATAATATCACAAGATACAATACACTAGAGGATAATAGAACCGCTTATGATATAATAAAAAATAAGCAAATAAAAAAATAATAAACAATTCAATAATGCTACAGTAAATAGCTATAATACAATATAACACAACATAATACATATCATACAATAAACACACAATATATTTTAAAAAGATTATAAAAATAATATGAACCAAAACAGAATAGAATGGAATAAAATACAATAAAATACAATAAAATACAATAGAATATATTTCAATAAAGTAAACAAATAAGAGCATATAAAGTAATATTGAATAAAATAGAACAAGCAGCAATCTTGTAATATAACATAAGTTAATATGATATAATATACCGTTAATAAGAAAAACAGTGTATATATATATACGTATATATGTATATGTGAATTTAAGATTTTATATGTGCAAATTGCATTTCGATGTGGTTACTATATATTGGGATTATACATCATCATGGTATAGTAGCTATAGTAATGGTTATAGGCTATAGTTACTATAGTACTGACTAAGTACCTATGGTACGGTGCGACCAGTACATCTTATTTTACTTGTTTAGTGGGATGATAGAGTAAACATATATAGGGTGCAAACAATAATATATGACTACCTAGCTGAAAATGTTGACGACTTGGTATGCTATTCCCATTGCATTGACTTTACCATGGTGGCTTTTAAATCTCCACCAACGCGGCCGCACCACCAACAAAGTGAGAACAAACCTACGAACCGTTGGTGATTTATGTTTTTTTAGTCGTCCTCATTGCCCTCATCCCATATAACTATAAATGTCATTCAGAAACTATCTTCGATTGTAGGGTGGAGATCCGTATGTCACTCTATGACCACCAGATCACACAACTCCCACCTCTAAGGTATACATCGCTTCGATTTCCTGAGCCACTGGGATGCTTCAGCCAGAAAGAAAAAGATGGGATATGTGTTAGTGAACCGTGGTCGTATGTGATTGTTTTTGAATCTTCGAAACATATATCTGAACCACGTATTCTTCAGTAAAGAATCTAGTCAGCCACTATATCATATATATATATATACACATATTAGAACAGCAATTTGAAAAAATCAAGCACTATTTGGAGTTCTATCTTTTTAGGGGTTGCCACACAAACATGTGTATATCTCCCCCCATTATGTATGTATATATATATTTACATCCATACGCGCATCATAATTATTATACATATATGTGTTTACCAATACCAACCGCACATCATCTTCCGGATGCCAAGCGGGCCGGTTTTTGGCCGGTCACTTGACATCGTCCCAAAACATCTTGGTTGTTTTACCCCATAATACGCCCAATGGTTTGGTCTACCTTTCTTGGGTGAGTTGCTGGGTGAAGAAGAACAAATGCCCATCGAATATGGAGAATTGATTTTAGCGCATTGGCTTTGCCCTCTATATATGATGACTGGAAGGGCCCCATTCAGTTTTATCTTTGCGTTGCAAATACCCTACCATGTGGATTGATCAAACAATTTTTGACAGGTTCAGGTCCTGGTTTTGATCGCCGCTTCCCCATCATAAAGTATAGCTAGTAGCAATGATTAGCATCAAAAATCCCGTGGATTCAGGGAAATTTTCAGCCCAGGATGAACAATGACCTTACATAAATCCCTCCAAACCAAGTCATCTGTAGAAACTCTGCCTGCATTCCAGGAATATGCCCAATCTTTTTTGTAAGGGTCGACTTGCAGACTTGCACCCCTGCCACAACCAACCATACTGGGGGCACACCCTGAGAAACAGGAAGCACGTGGGGACCATCAATGTCAAAAACAATGGGTATGTCTCAAACATGAGCGCCTCATTCACTGGTTTACCCTATCATTTTCTGAATAAACATTGAAATTGCTTGGAGGTATCTCACCATGTGAGACAAACCCAATAATCATGAACAGGTTTCTTAATAAGTCTTAGCCGTTGTTTATGGCATGCGGCTGATACGGCGCCCTTGGAAGGGTTGCCAATTTTGAGATGTGCCGTTTACGATCCCTTGGAAGGGTTGCAAATTTCAAAAATGAGGCTTGCGCAAATGGGGGTATAGGATTTTTTTTAGTTTTTAACATGTTGCACATGCTGCCGTATGACCATCAGGTGGGGGCGGGGTTGGGGGTTGGGGGGGGTATTAACGTTCTTGACAAGCACTTCCTTTACGTTACGGAAGATGCACACGTTGCGCATGCTGTCGTATGATCACCAGGTGGGGGTTCCCAGCTCTAGCGTTCTCATTGCAGATGGAGCCAGAGGTTTTGCAGCCAGTTGTGACAAAGATTATCCCCACAAAAGGTTCAAGATGGCCCAAGTCAACCACAAAGAACATATCTTTACTAAGACTTACCATTTTCCAGGTCGTTTGCGGGGTAAATCCTATAGAACCATTGTTGCTGGTACTCAACAAATCCTTTTGGAACATGGAAACACTTGAAAAAATGGCGACCTCCGTCGATGTTTCACAAAAAAACCAAACACTTGGGCCTACAGCTGGACATGGCGTCACAACGCTGTCTTGTTGCAGACTGTGGCTTCTGATTTGCCACAAGCGCTCTGGCACCGCTAGCGTCGAGAAGAGGAAAAAACTGGAAGAGTGAATGCCGCCCTGATATGATTCGGGTGATTGAAAATCATAGATTTCAAACGTTTTTTTTTGACCCTTGAAGAGCAAAATCGAGTCACCGCGCAGGCGAAACGCAAATTTCCACTCTTGAGTCACACGCCTGCCAATCGAAATGAATGTCCATGTTGCAAGCATTTTTTGACGA
>Ga0126342_10022409_pt1 | contig 10431 bp, 10 predicted proteins | sample Cyp1metagenome_FD_92528 | JGI IMG/M metagenome (GOLD analysis project Ga0126342, IMG submission 92528) | Coral microbial communities from Lord Howe Island, Old Settlement Bay, Australia - Cyphastrea 1 metagenome | ecosystem: Host-associated > Invertebrates > Cnidaria > Coral ...
ATGATCGTGGTGCCTCTCTTTTTCTTTGGGCGCACTGCCCTTGCTGCCTTGCCCGGCAAAACGCCAGGACTGTGCGGAGAATGCCTTGAGAAAACAGAGCTCAGAGGTGGAGTGAGTGGTATCGATATAAATAGCACTGTGCAAACCGAAGCAAAATTTTGGAGGAACGAAACGGCAACGTAAAGACAACAATCTTAACACACGTGGGCTTGCAGACGATTGACAAATAGACGGCCGACGAAAGTTGCAGAGTCATCTCGAACCAGTACTACATCGTGGGTTAAAAGTTAAAAGCAGTAGAGACGTGGGTGGCAGAGACTCAGTAAAAGATGTGTGGGTAATACAATTGGCGTCGCATCAAAGTACGATTGTACGCAATGCACGAAAACTTTTTCATGACTAAATGGTGGTTTTGCTTAGTGTCCCGTTTCTCTGTATTTCACACATTGACATTCAGATACTGATTGTGATGGTTGTAAATGCAGACAATCATGTGATCAATGTGCTTTGGATGCGCTACTGCACTTTAGAAAGACAGTTTTATCATGAAGCACACGTATGAGGTTAATGTCCAATACCAGTCATTGCAAAAACAAGATCCGCAAAAAGACTTTGGCAAACGAAAACAACTGACAACGCGGAATTCGACGCATAACCCGTTCGATCAAGCGCAGCGCGCACCAAAACAATTTTTTGACAAACAACATGGCAAGGCAAAGGGAACAATCTCAGGACAAGCCAGCGTGAGAGCCACTCAACACAACATGACCGACTAAACCTGCAGCGTCATATTGAACCATCACGACATTGTGGGCGAAAATTCCGGTAAACTGCACGGGTGGCAGGCGCAGAGACTAGGGATCCGAGAATCAATCTGCTGAACTGCACCTGTGGCACGCGCAGACACCAACATTTTGAAAATCAACCTGGCCAACTGCCGGGGGGCAGGCGCAGAAGATATGACAAACGCTCTGGTAAACTGCATGGGTAGCAGGCGCAGAGACCAAGGATGCAGCCATCACTCTGGTAAACTGCACGGGTGGCAGGCGCAGAGACCGGGATAGGTACAGCTTTTCGTGGGAATGCTTCATATACCCGTGCGCAACATCATACTAAATGGTGGTTTTGCTTAGTGTCCCGTTTCTCTGTATTTCACACACTGACATTCAGATACTGATTGTGATGTTTGTAAATGCAGACAATACGTGTGAGATCAATGTCCTTTGGATGCGTTACAGCACTTTAGAAAGTCAGTTTTATCAGGAAGTACACGTACCAGTAGTACCCGCACGAGGCGGGGCGGAAGTTGCCTGAGGGTGATACTACAAATAAGACCTTTCTCATCTATAGAACTTGCATGCGCCGTGCGCCACCCAGGCCCATGCGTGCGTGATTTGTGCGAACCTGCTGCGCTGTTGTTGTTTGAGAACATGACCTGCGCGCGACCCCGGTGAAATGCAACGCCAAGCGAACACTTTCTTCACAGTTCGCACTACCCTCTTCGCACCCCGCACTTCACACTTCACACTTCGCACTTCGCACTTCGCACTCCACACTTCATCTCATCTCACCTCATCTCAGCTCTTCTCATCTCATCCCATCTCTTCTCACATGTCATCTAAGTAAGTTCTCCTCAACTGTTTTCATCTCATCCGGGCACTGATCAACCTTTCTCACCTCCTCGAAGTTCGTCTCAACTCATCTCAGCTGTTCTGGAAGCCAGAAAGCTCTTTACTGTCAGAGAGAAGTCTCTTGCACAAAAAAAACATTGGGCGCAGAAAGCTTTTGCACACAGAAGCTTGAGACAAAGATGCAATTACGCAGAAAAGCCTTCCCAAAATACTTTTTACCACAAAGCTTGCACAAAGCACTTCCCATTACTACTTTGTACTACAAGACTTGCACAAAGCACTTCCCAGTACGACTTTGCACTACAAAGCTTGCACAAAGCACGTCCCAGTACTACTTTGTACTACAAGACTTGCACAAAGCACGTCCCAGTACTACTTTGTAGTACAAAGCTTTTGCACAAAGTAACTTCCCAGTACTACTTTGTACTACAAGACTTGCACAAAGCACTTCCCAGTACTACTTTGCACTACAAAGCTTGCACAAAGTACTTCCCAGTACTGCTTTGTACTGCAAGACTTGCGCAAAGCACGTCCCAGCACTACTTTGTACTACAAAGCTTGCACAAAGTACTTCCCAGTACTACTTTGTACTACAAAGCTTGCACAAAACACTTCCCAGCACTACTTTGTACTACCAAGCTCGCACAAAGTTCAACTTTGTACTACTAAGCTTGCAAGCTTTTACACAAAGAAGTTTTTACACGGAGAAACGTTTTGGTACATAATGACAACAGAAATTGCAGTTCCAAAATCGGATGGATCCCGGCACCAGAGCGGAAAAAACAAATGAAGCACTTTTTAAAGGAATTAAAAAAGGAAAATCATCAGCGCCAAAATTGAGAAATTCTGCTGACAAATCAATATCGCAGCCTTGATGCAGCCACCCCAATACGATTTACGATGTCCAGCTGCAAAAGACAAGAGTATTACGCACGCAGCCGCGGCGCCAGGCAACCAAACAACCAGCACCGCCTCACACAGGAGCTGCCCTTCATCGCCACCTGCAGCCACTTCAAACGGAAAAACACAAGGTTTCGTGCTCCGGCTTCCTCCCCAACACAAGCCCCATGCAACAGTCATGCGGCCATTACGATGCGTTTTGCAGCATCATGTCATGTATCTACGCACATGGCAACACAAGATGACAACAACCATGCAGCCATTCCAATGCGATCTGCAACCACCGATTCAAGAAACGCATAGAACTACACACACGTGAGCAACCACACGTTGCAGAACACCAAGGGAGAACTGATTCGACGATGAAACGATCGCAGCCGCAGCCGCCGCACACACAAGGTACCCTTCATCGCCACCTGCAACATGGCAACACCAGATGACAACAATCATGCAGCCATTCCAATGCGATCTGAAACCACCGCTTCAAGAAACGCACAGAACTACGCACACGTGAGCAACCACACGTTGCAGAACACCAAGGGAGAACTGATTCGACGCTGAAACGATCGCAGCCGCAGCCGCCGCACACACACAAGGTACCCTTCATCGCCGCCTGCAGCCACTTTACGAAGAAAAACACAAGGTTTCGTGCTCCGGCTTCCTCCCCAACACAAGCCCCATGCAACATTCATGCAGCCATTGCAATAGGTTTTGCAGCATCACGTGGCAAACCTGCATGTATCTACGCACATGGCAACACCAGATGGCAACAATCATGCAGCCATTCCAATGCAATCTGCAACCACCGATTCAAGAAACGCATAGAACTACGCACACGAGAGCAACCACACGTTGCAGAACACCAAGGGAGAACTGATTCGACGCTGAAACGATCGCAGCCGCAGCAGCTGCACACACAAGGTACCCTTCATCGCCGCCTGCAGCCACTTTACGCAGAAAAACCACAAGGTTTCGTGCTCCGGCTTCCTCCCCAACACAAGCCCCATGCAACATTCATGCAGCCATTACAATAGGTTTTGCAGCATCACGTGGCAAACCTGCATGTATCTACGCACATGGCAACACCAGATGACAACAATCATGCAGCCATTCCAATGCGATCTGCAACCATGTGATGTAAAGTATAATGTAAAGTCTTGCCCTTCATGAATGTATTGTTCGGTGATGTAAAGTCCCACACCACCCTTCATGAATGTATTGTGATGTGATGTAAAGTCTCACACCACCCTTCATGAATGTATTGTTATGTGATGTAAAGTCTCATGCCACCTTTCATGAATGTTTTGTTATGTGATGTAAAGTCTCACACCACCCTTCATGAATGTATTGTTATGTGATGTAAAGTCTCACACCAACCTTCATGAATGTCTTGTTATGTGATGTAAAGTCTCACGCCACCTTTCATGAATGTATTGTTATGTAATGTAAAGTCTCACACCACCCTTCATGAATGTGTTGTTATGTAATGTAAGTCTCATTGAGTAAAAGTCATCCGTAACTCGGAAGATTGCTTCCCAACTTCCTTTGATGAGATCCCTTTGTTGCACAGTTTGAGGTGTTTAAGATGTTTGTTCAGTGTCTTTGAGATGTTTGAGAAGTTTGTTTTGTGCCTTTGAGATGTTTAAGAAGTCTGGTCAGTGTCTTTGAGATGTTTGAGAAGTTTGTTTTGTGTGTTTTGAGATGTTTTTTTGAGATGTTTGCGCAAAGCGAAAATTGGCGTCCAATACCAACCATTGCAAAAATTAGATATGCAAAAGACGTTGGCAAACGAAAAAACTGACAACGCGGAATTCGAGGCATAACCTGTTCGATCAAGCGCAGCGCGCGCCCAAACAAATGTATGACAAACAACATGGCAAGGCAAAGGGAACAATCTCAGGACAAGCCGGCGTAAGAACCATTCAACACACCATGACTGCAAAAACCTGAAGCGTCATATTGAAAAATCACGACGTGGTGGGCGAACAGAAAAGCAAGGACGAAGGCCGGAAAGACTGATCCGCAAAACGCGTCGGCGACCAGCAACAAGTGACAGTGCTGAATTGAATTTGATGCATAATCAAAAACGGTTCAAGCACGCACAGCGCAAACCAAAGCAAAAATTATGAAGGACAACATGGCACGGAAAAGGGAACAATCCTAAGACGAACCAGCCTGAAAACCACTAAAGCAAAACGACGACTTCAAAGCTTGAAATGATATATCGAACCATCGCGACGGCGTGGGTTTAAAGAAGCACGACGACAAAGGTGGATGGACTCAGTGAAGTGGCAATAAACGCAAAACTTGACTCGCGAGCTGGTACTGCACGGGTGGCAGGTGCAAAGACCACCCTTGTTCTCTGCGCCTGCCACCCGTGCAATTGACTGAATTGATTTTCAAACTGTTGGTCTTTGCGCCCGCCCTCGCTGCAGTTTAGCAAGTTAATTTTAAACATGTTGTTGTGTGCGCCTGCCACCGGTGCAGTGAAGCGGATTGATTGTCAGATTCCTGGTCTCTGCGCCTGTCACCCGTGCAGTTTACCAGAGTGATGGTTGGATCCTTGCAACTTGATCCAACCATCACTCTCGTAAATTGCACGGGTGGCAGGCAGACCAGGGATCCGACAATCAACCCGCTGAACTCCACCGGACTCCACCGGTGGCAGGCGCGGACACCCACATTTTGAAAATCAACCTGGTAAACTGCCAGGTGGCAGGCGCAGCACAGAGACCAAGGATCTAACCATCAGTCTGGTAAACTGCACAGGTGGCAGACGCAGAGCCCAGGGGTCTGACAATCAGTCCCTTGAACTCCACGGGTGGCAGGCGCAGACACCAACATTTTCAAAATCAACCTGGTCAACTGCAAGGTGGCAGGCGCAGAAGAAAAAGTCTTGACAAGCGATCCCGTAAACTCTGTAAACTGCACGGGCGGCAGGCGCAGAGACCAGGGATCTGACAATCAATCCCCTGAACTCCAACGGTGGCAGGCGCAGACACCAACATTTTGAAAATCGATCTGGCCAACTGCCAGGTCGCAGGCGCAGAGGCAAAAGATTTGACAAACGATTTGGTAAACTGCAGGTGGCAGAGGCAGAGACCAAGGATCCAACCATCACCCGAGTAAACTGCACAGGTCGCAGGCGCAGAGACCAGGGATCCGACAATCAATCTGCTGAACTGCACCGATGCAGGCGCAGAGACCAGGGATAGATAGGTACAGCTTTTCATAGGAATGTTTCATATACCCGTGTGCAGCATCATTGCATGATTGTATGTGTATGATTCGTATGATTGTATGATTGTATGATTGTATGTGTATGATTGTATGACAATGTGCGCATGATGTCATGATGACAATCATAGGACCACATACAGTTAGTAGCAGCGTGTCATCCAACATGATTGCGTCTGTATCAATTCATGTTGCAGGTTGCTTGCCAAAGATCCATAAGCAATTCTGGTACCTGCAGGAATGAGCACATCAACACCTAAGTAGACACCGTGAGCAATTGCACATTGTATGTGCATAATGCTTTTCAGGGCCCTGATTCATTTACCAGAGTGCAGTGCAGCACGATTGTATCTGTAAGATTGTATGACAATGTGCGTATGATGTTATCAACACGATCACAAGACTATATACAGTTAGTTAGTAACAACGTGTAATCCACAATGATTGCGTACATGTTGGTTGCTCGCCGCCCATTCATAAACAATTTTGTCAACAGCAGGACCGAATTATGAACACAAAAGTGTGCAAAGCAAACGCTTGCACATTATGTGTTTGTACTACTTTTCATGGGAATGCGTCACATACTTGTGTGCAACATCATTGCATGGTTATGTGTATGCTTGTATGTGTATGATTGTATCTGTATGATTGCATGTGTATGATTGTATGACAATGTGCGCATGATGTCATCGTGAAAATCACACGACTACTAGGGCTAGTAACAACGTACAATCCAAGATGACCGCATGTATGCATTCACTTGTTTGATGACAACGATGCAAGGTCTAATGCTGAAAAAAACAAAAACTTTCAAACTGTTGGGGATAGCACCTGAATTTATTTCGGTAAAGATCCAGGAAACCAGTTCCAAAAATCAAGTTTGCCTGCCAAACTGGGTTGCACGTTTCCGTTGAACAAAAAAAACAATAAAAAAAAGGAACAAAAAGAAAAAACAAGAGGACCAACAAGAGCTCCGAGAGAAAGGACTGCATTGCGATACCCGACAGATTCGGACTCAGGATCACCTCTTCGTCGCGCTGATGGGTCGATGTAGTGCCGTGCTCTGCGAGGTTGGGACGGTTGACGCCCTAGGAACCTGGCCATACCTGGCCTCACTGAAACCTCTGCAGATCTCTGCAGCCGGATTCTCAGTGAGGCGCTCTAGAGCCTAGGTCTGCTAGAGGGCGTTACAGTCCAACTGAATCCAACCAAGTCTAACGAATTTCTGAAATAACAATTTAAAAAAACCCGGAGCAAACCGTTACCCGCCTCCCATGAAGTCCCCCATATGGAACCCTATCACGCTGTGCGGGTACATCCATACTGCAGGTTGAGCTTGTACTTGTTCAATTGCCCGGCAGTGAACCAAGCAATGACGCGTGGACTGTTTCAAAGCCCAGGGGGCCTTTCAGGCGAATCAATTACATGAATTGGAAAAGACCCTGGCACAGGTCGGCGATGATGGAAGGCGTATTCCTATGACTTTGGGTAGAGGCCAGGTACTCTCTGGGTGTTTCTGAATGGTTGGCCGCTTTTGACTTGAAGAATATGAATGATGTCAACATGACTACATTATTGAATGCATCAGTGCATCAGTCTAGGTTCTATGTTTACTTTACGTTGTCAAGCATATATGAGTACATGTGGAATTTCATCGTGGTGACTGGTTTTTTTCTACTGCAGGTGTGAAGACTGGTTGCATGGGAGGGCCTTCAGCTACTTCTCCGGATGTCAAGATCTTTCTTCGCTGAAGCACTGATTGAAACAATGCAAGCACAAAACACTGTACAGCCTGTAGACAAGGCTAGACCAATGTGTGTCAAGACAGTCGAGATGCAACTGGTGACTGAATTGCTGTTGTTCAACGAACAGTGTTTTTCCAGATATGCCAAGTGCAGTCCAATTTCTTCATGAAAACACACATCTTAAAGTCAGAATCATACGTACCAATGCTATCAGGCGCTTGAAAATGGAGGTGTGAAAAAAGCACTGAATTTGTTCAAGACCTCTTTGGTTACAGCTTGTGATCTAAGGTGCTAACAGCACAACTGAGCGCTGCAGACCGCCATTCGAATCTTGCTTGCATTTGCGACAAGAGACAATCGACAGTAGATGAAACATCTGACGGTGCAGGCTGATCTCCTAAACCTGGGAGCATCTCAGGTTCCTCGTCCTGACATCCTCGGTGATATCGAACTCCATCTCTTCAACGGAGCTCATGAACATCTCTTTGGGGTATGATTTGCAGCTGGACCCTCAGTGCAGCTCATTCGGAAGCGCCATATCTAGAAACGATGTATCCGAATCACAATCTGGAAATGACAACCTTTCATTTCATGTTGGATTTGAGGGGTAAACATTTCCGTAAACATGTTCGCCGCCCTCTTCACTTTAGCCCACAGCTCTCTGAGCTGTTGGGTTGATTTGGCTCAAAACGCGGAATTTGTACTGTTTTAATCTGTTTTACACATCTCCTAGAGTCTCCTTGCCCTCAGATTGTGCTGCACGGTTTCCTCTAGTACTGTTTCTACTGTCCCTTGCTCACTTTCGCTGAAATTTTGAAACCACCTGCTAAGGCCCAGAGCCTTCTGTGGTGATGTGGCTTCCCGCGCAGCTCAAGCAGGGCCGTGCACAGCAGTGCAGGTGGACGAGCCTCAAAGCTCAGCTCACGGAGAAAGCAAACAGAAAGCAAATGCTCCAAGTCAGGGAAAGCAGATAAGAACGGTGAAGCCCTTAAATCCACTATGACTGGATTGGAATGACAAGATCAGAAATGGAAAGACTCATGAAGGGTGAATTAATTTCAGAGAGTTTCAGCTGCCGTGCTTTCCATGACTTCAATTGGCCTGGCATCTCAGTGGGCAGCCAGTGCAGTTTCTTTTTGGTCTGAAGAGTTAGAAGCCGCTCTGCAGGTGAACTTCCTCCCTGAAGCTCCAACACAGGTTGAGGCCATCCTTTTCTGAATCTGCCAATATCTGCCATGTCGATTCATTTCAGAATTTCGCGTTGCTCGTTCTTTCGAGTTGTCCAGTTTGACATCCAACACCATTGCCCCATTGCGTACAGTCCGCTTTGTGCAATTTGTTTCGTTCAGCCAGTTGCTCAGTTTGCCTTGGCATTGCTTTGAGGCGGTTCCCCCGCCTACAAAGAAGGCAAAGGTTGCGCACACGAGTGGAGCACCGCAGCTCATATTTAGTGTTTGCCCGCCAGCTCAGAAGGCCATGCCATAAACGGCCCAGCTTTTTGGAGCTTAGAAATGCTCAGAGCCTCGTTCGACCTGTCAGATCTTGTCAGATCTTGTCAGATCTTGTCAAATCTTGTCAAATCTTGTTGGTATCAGTTGGAGACCTCCTGAGACCTTTGGTTTGAGCCCAGGCCACGCAGAGCATGCGTCTCAGGCACATCTTGGTGCCACGCCAAAGGTTTAGCTCTTACATTTTGCTAGGCGTGCAACAGTGTTTTTGTTTTCTGTGCGCGAACTGGAAAAGGCTCTCAAGCCCTTTTCCCCCCCGGGAATGGACCCATGGAAGGGAAATTCTGACAAACCTGTTTGCGATGCATCGCCGCCCTGCACCAAGGTGAAGTTTCACGAAGGACCAAAGGTTCCTGAGGAGCCGAAGGCTACACGAAGGGAGCCAAATGCGTCTTTGACCTTCACAGTCACACAAGTGTGAATGGTCAGACGTTTTCACAGTGCGCTGAGTAGGAAACACAGCCTCTTCTGAGAGAGTTTGCCACACTTACAATATTCTGGGCTTGATTTGTTTGAGCAGATTGGGTGGCCGACCTCGTTTCTATTGTCAGGAGTCAGGAACCCCACACAAAGATGTGGGGGACTACGACTACGACTACGACTACTACTACTACTACTACTACTACTACTTCAAGGTTCTTTGGTTCACGGTTGAGAGGCAAAGTGGGCGTCCCGTTCGCGACTGGATGCTGAGAAGATACTGCGTGTTGCTATTGCTGAGATTCGACAGGATCGGCCGCCTGACCAGATTCAGCCAGATTTCTTGACACCTTTTTTCTCTTTTTTGTGGCTTTTTGATGCTTTTTGTGTGTTTTTTTTTCGTTGCATTGGGGGACATTTTTTTTGTTTGTTTGTTTAATACGCTTGGATTCATTCTCATGTTGTTTGTCTTTCGAGCCAGTCCAAAGCTACACCATGTCGCAGCCTAATGGGCCACCACACAGAATGATTCTCCTTCAGCTCCTAGATGTCACCTGGCGGTTGTGATAGCGGTGATTTGACAATGATGCGCGGTCTGTTCTATAATGACCGGAATTGCAAAATGAAAGTAGTTGGACCCTTTGCCCTTGTCACGACGCTGACAACAGTATGTAGAGGCTCAACTCCTCCCTAGTCCGTTTTGGCTTCCTCTTCTTCATTTTCGCCTTCTTCATCTTCTTCATCTTTTCATCTCTTCATCATCGCCTTTTTCCCGAGAGCGCCTGCGAAGGGTTCTTCGTAAAAAAGCAGCCGTTATACTAGATCTTCACAGCTTCACACCTGCAGATCTAGATCTTCACACCTTCGCACCTGCAGATCTAGATCTTCACACCTTCACACCTGCAGATCTAGATCTTCACACCTTCACACCTGCAGATCTAGATCTTCACACCTTCACACCTGCAGATCTAGATCTTCACACCTTCACAC
>Ga0126342_10022410_pt1:0-7500 | contig 10431 bp, 12 predicted proteins | sample Cyp1metagenome_FD_92528 | JGI IMG/M metagenome (GOLD analysis project Ga0126342, IMG submission 92528) | Coral microbial communities from Lord Howe Island, Old Settlement Bay, Australia - Cyphastrea 1 metagenome | ecosystem: Host-associated > Invertebrates > Cnidaria > Coral ...
CGCCGCTTTAGCGAGCCTACTTTTCGACCCTCCGGAGCCCCAAATCATTGGAAAAACACAGTGTTTCGCGACTTTCCTACCTTTTCGCGCATCTGCATCTGCTTTCTTCTGACTCTTTCTCTTGTCTGATCTTCTCTCTTCTACTCTCTCTCTTCTCTCTGCCTCTTCCCTGCTCTGCTTTTCATCTGTCCATATTGTCGGAAGTGTGACTTCTAAACTTCCTTCGATCATTAATGATAATGATAATGACAACAATCAAAACGAACAAGTAACGATGATAACAATAGTAATGGTAAAAATAAACTAAACACTTACTTATATGTATTTTTATTTTATATGGGTGTGCGAGCAGCTTGTAAGGTATAAGCATATAATATATATATATATATATATTTATTTATTGATTAATATACATACATATATAAACGTATGTGCGCGCAGGTGTATATGCAGGTATCTCGACGGGAAGTGGGGAAACAATGTGCATTCATTGATGTCAGTTTTTTCCTACCAAATTCTTCAGACAATGCCAGGGCAATGCCGCACCAATGCAGCCAAGGGTGCCCTTTGATGATGGCAACCCAGGTGCAAATCCAAGTTGTCAGCTGGAGATTTGACACCCACTGGTTTTTCTGCGCCTGGGCAAAGCAGAGGTCTGTGGAAGCAGGCGCCTCATTTAAGACAAGTTATATACCCCTCGAACATCATGAACGATGAACAATAATTATATACTATCATCCATCAAACAACCATCATTTAATTACTAGTTTTATGTATGTATATATAAATATATATATATATGTGTGTGTGTCTTATGTATGTGTGTGCATATACGTAATGATATTAAAGAATAATAATAAAAAAACAACTGTAAACCTTGGACAATCTGTAAATTTTAATTACTTTGACCCCATTAAAGATGCCTCAGACCCAAGAAACACATAGAAAAACAGGAAAAAAATACATGTCTTTATGCAGCCCGTCAAAACAGAGCCTTCAACAGTCGCTCATAGAAGACATTGGGCAAAGCGCTCAGAAGTGCACTGAGTACCGCCAGGGAAGCCCCGAACCTCGAGAGAACTCGGAACCGGATCCATGCCGCGTGCCCCATGTTTTCGTTTGGGTCATTCGGAAAAAAATCATTCAAAATACGAAGGAAAAGGGTAGATGATGATAGATGAGGGTTGCCCTTGAACTCAACCTGTAGAACTTGCACCTGTGATTCGAAGAGGTGAAGAGGTCAGGCTGGCGTGAACATCACTGAAGCCTGATAACTTTATGTTCAAGCCAAGGGATTGCAACAATATGATAATATGTACTTATACTCTGGTAATGGCCCATTTATAGTTGATTTACTTATTAAAGATGGTGATTTTCCATGGCGAACTGTGAGTTTTCCAAAGGGTATACTCCATATGCTTTTTATTTTTGGCTTCATTTGGACCCTTGAAATGTCTTGAATTTCCGCTAGCGCACTTCTTCCCTAATACCCCAAATGTGGATAAGAAAGGCTGGTGGATGGCCTGAGTAGTCACAACTATCCCAAAGACGGTGAGCAAATCATAAATGTGTTCGGCCCAAAATAGCTTTGCGACTGGGGTGATGCAGGTATACATTCAATTTTCATTGAACACTTGGATTGTACATTTCAAGCCAATGACGTGTCACAAAAATAACAAAACAATACCGTACTGCTTCTACATACTTCAGCCACCCATAAATATATATTACAAAAATATTGTATCATCTATATACATTATAGAGAGAGAGAGTACTCAATAGTTCTCAAAAACACTAGCTTGGTTGTAGAATCCACCTTTGACATGACATGCGGTATAGCGTTAAGCCCCAAATTGGATAGATTAACTACAAGGCGCTTCAAGAGCTTCTTGGTTGCATTGGTATCCATTGGTCCTATTGTAAATCTATTCTCAATCATAGAACAAATAAACATACCACGGTATGTACCTGACTTTGTATCAAGTGCATTTTTGTTGGCGGGGATAATTCCTTTCATAAGCCATACGTAAAACGTAAAGGGTGTGTGAATTGAGCCAAATACATTTTAATGCTGTGCATGGTGAATCTTCTAATCTTCGATACCCTGTCAGGAAAAAAAGATGTTAAGTCTCTCATCACTCAAAATTGCCAGATACAAGTCCTACAACTGACAGATCGATAGCTGTTCCCAAAATCATAACATGCCAATAATACCAAAATCATGGATCCACCCGATCCAACTACTTCAATACCAAGGATCCATGGTCTAGATCCCACTGTCATCGGTCCCTGGATTTCAGCGAGTTGAGTGAAGACGGTCCCTGGCAGTATGATCTTTGGCTTCGGCTGCTAGGACCCAAAGGAAATCATGTTTTCAGCCTCCAAATGCCAAACGGTTTCCTGCAAGATCTAGACTCCAAAAGCATTTTCCGAATCCTCAAGGTAAATGACACGGAATCAGAGCTTGGAATGAACATGAACATGTGCAGGCCTATGTCTCTATACATACATATATCATATATATATATATATTTAGTTATTTATTTATTTATATACAGCATATATATATATATATACACACTATATATGTATTAATACACGCGCATACAGGATGTTCCCAAGATGGGCCCTGTCGTAAGAAATCAGGCGCCAGTTTCCCCAACATGACGGGGACGAACTTTCCATGTCATTCTCACCTGGCACTCACCCTGCAATGGAGTCGTTCATCCACATAGCTGGATATATATCGTTAGATATATCGTTGGATTTATAGTTGGTATATGTCCATGTTCATCCATTGACTCATTGACTCACCAAATGTTCATAAATCTGGGTAAATTATAAAAATTCACTAACCTGAATTAAGGCCATTTGGGGATGATTCCCCTATAAACAACCATGATTTCCAGGTTCGGTCGCGACGGGAGGTCGTTATAATTTACCCAGATAAATTGCTCATCCATGATCATCGAATCGAATCATCCATGTTCCACGGTGAAATCACCATGTTCTACCGCAGCCAGGCCTAGGATCAACATCGCCAGGGCAAGGATCTGATTTTGCGAGAACTTCTTGCCCAACATCTGCCACATGAAAGCAGCTGTGAAGATCATCTTGGTTTGACCTCTGATGAACACAGCCCAATTTTGGTTGGTCCCAATTTTGCGGTTTTATCAACCCAAAAAATCAAACACATGATTTCTGGGGGCATGTTGAATAATATCAGGGTGAAGGGATTCTTGACCAACCAATTTATATGGACAGAATGGGAAGTCCACCATGAAAAAAAAAACAAAAAAACATGGCAGCTTGGGGTAATCATTGTGCCATAAAATGCAAAACTTGGATGTGCTTAAGGTGCCCCGCAAACAAAATTACAAAGTATCCTCTTTGGATTCTCCAAACGGTGGGTGTATTTCCTAATTTCCTATTGGAAAAGAAAAGGGATCACCTTAAACACAGCCATGAATTTCAAGACAGTATCACTGTATGACAACATATATATTGGAAAAATCTTGAAACCACCAGCCGCATGTGTGCAACTCGATGCCCTTCCGAGTAAATGTGTTTGCCGGGCGACAAGGCTAGTCACTGGGCTTTGGAAATCTCTGGGCACAAGCTGTCAACAATTCTGGGCCGCCGTTGTAATTGGGGTTTTGCCCATTGTTCTTTGGGCCACGGGGCCCATCACTGTACATCTTGCAGCGTAACATGATACAAAACAGAAGTCAAAAAACATCACTTGGGTAAAGTCCATGCAATCCAGATTGAATGCATCAATTCAGAATTGACACGGATTGTAATTTTCAGCTTCACTTTGCCAAAGCGCGGGTCGCGGACAAGCAAACTGATCCAATTTCAAGGGCCCAGGCAGCTGCTCACTTGTCAAGTGACGGCTGGATTAGAGGCTATGAAGTCCCATGAGCCCCTGAAAAAGGGAGTTCTCACGGAGAGAATAGCTGTGAATAGCCCAGGAATCTATTGGCCTACACAGTGGCAATCCTGCACCATTCTTATATCAATTCTCCACTTCTAAGCTTTGTCTTTTACAATTTTATACATCTATATACTGAAATGTGAGCAGTGAGTGCCCATTTAAAACATGTTAAAACAATATATGCACCCTTTTCCATCACAGTCCCTTCCTGGACGTCTGTTTCATGGTAAGAAATGAACCGCAGCATGGTCACATCACCGATTCCGAGCTGCTCATCACTTGATAGGCGGCCGCAGAAGTGTACTGCAAACACGCAAAGTACAGGAGATTTTGCACGGCATACAGCAGTCCAACCTGGTCACTGATTGATTGGGGAATATTCGCGATATATGATCCATATAGACTCAACCCATGTCCAACTGGAATATATTCGATTATGGTGGGTGATTCAGCCCAACCCAAAAAATATGGGTAAAACACCTCAAAAAATGGGTAGGCTGAGCATATGGCACCCTCACAACACACATGTTCACGCACATCTGTTGTCCCATGGCAACAGAATTGGACCCTGAAAGCAAACCACAAATCAAGACCTAGAATTGGATGAAAGGACAATTCACAGGAACTTCCTACACTTGGGGGATAAAAATCATTAAAAATCCATCTATTTCCAGTAGATTTTCCTTGAACCAATCCATTGATCAAGACGTCCAGTAACCCACCACATCGCGAACGGGGACTCCGTCAACGCTGCTCGAATGGTCGGCCATAGGTCCTCAGAGGTAATTCATTGAAGGGCCATAGGCCCCCCAAAAGTATCAGCTGCTTCTAAACTGGTCCCCACATATCCACAATTAAACAGCCCATGGGGTTCTTAGTAAACTATAGTAAACTTGTTTTGACTGCCAATTTAATGACCATTTTAATCATTTCAAGGGTTGAAACACATGAAAAGTTACCTCAAATCATGGTACGGTAAGATCACGTTGAATTGCTATTAGATAGATAGAGATTTTCATAGAGATTAGTTAGAGATTACTGTAGATAGAAATTGGATAGAAATTAGATAGAGATTAGATAGATATTAGATAGAGATTAGATAGAAATTAGATAGAAATTAGATAGAGATTAGATAGAAATCGGATAGAAATTAGATATATATTAGTAATAGATAGATATTAGATAGAGATTAGATTAGATATAGATTAGACTAGATTAGATAGATAGATAAATACAGTAGATAGACAGACAAACAAACAAACCAAACAAATGGATAGATGAATGGTTATATATAGTACATCTATGAATGTATTGTAAAAACAAATGTGTTCATAAAAAAACACATTACACAATCTATTGTATATAAATATGTATGTATGAATGTATGAATGTAGGTATGTAGCTATGTAGGTATGTATGTATGTATGTAGGTAGGTAGGTATGTACGTACGTATGTATGATGTATGATGTGTATGGTATGTATGGTATGTATGGTATGTATGGTATGTATGGTATTTATGGTATGTATGGTATGTATGCTATATATGGCATGTATGGTATTTATGGTATGTATGGTATGTATGGTATGTATGGTATGTATGGTATGTATGGTATGTATGGTATGTATGGTATGTATGTATGTATGTATGTATGCATGCATGCATGCATGCATGCATGTATGTATGTATGTATATACATATGTATGATGTATGTATGTATGTATGGTACGTAAGGTATGTATGCTATGTGTGCTATGTATGCTATGTATGCTATGTATTCTATGTATGCTATGTATGGTATCTATGGTATGTATGCTATGTATGGTATCTATGGTATGTATGGTATGTATGGCATGCATGGTATGTATGGTATGGATATATATACATATATGGTGTCTATGGTATGTATGGTATGTATGGTATGTATGGTATGTATGGTATGTATGGTATGTATGGTATGTATGGTATGTATGGTATGTATGGTATGTATGGTATGGTATGTATGGTACCTATGGTATGCATGGTATGTACGGTATGTACGGCATGTATGTTATGGTATGTTATGATATGTTAAAGTTATGTTATGCTATGTTATGTTATGTGTGGATGGTGTGCATGGTGTGCATGTTGTGCATGGTATGCAAAATATGCATGGTATGCATGGTATGCATGGTATGCATGGGTGTATGGATGTATGGATGTATGGATGGATGGATGCATGTATGTATGTATGTAGGTAGGTAGGTATGGTATGTATGGTATGTATAGTATGTATGTATGAATCAATGAATGTATAAATGTATGAATGTATGAATGTATGAACGTATGAATGCATGAATGTATGGTATTGTATGTAATGTAATGTAATGTTTTTTTAATGTTGTGCATTGTTATGTAATGAAATGTAATGTTATGTATTGTAATGTAATGATATGTAATGGTATGTAATGTTATGTAATGTTATGTGCATTATGTAATGTTGTGTAATGTTATGTAATGTTATGTAATGTTATGTGATGTTATGTAATGTTACGTATTTTGATGAAGTGTGATGTCTATAATGTTTTGCAATGTTTTGCAATGTTATGTAATGTTATGTAATGTTTTGCAGTGTAAGGTAATGTAACGTAATGTAACATAATGTAAGGTAAAATAACGTAATGTAACGTAATGTAAAGTAATGTAATGTGAAGTAATGTAACGTAATGTAACATAATGTAACGTAACGTAATGTAACGTAATGTAATGTAATGTTATGTCATGTTTTGCAATGTAACGTAACGTAGTGTAATGTAATGTTATGTCATGTTTTGCAATGTAACGTAATGTAACGTAATGTAACGTAATGTAACGCAATGTATGTATGTATGTATGTATGTATGTATGTGACACCTCCCTGCATTCCACTATCTATGCTTTACCTAGAAAACAAACAATATGTCAATATGTGAAACAATTGCCCTGAAACAGGAACGTGGTTTCTCCAAATGGAAAAATATCTGGCGGGCAATTGTGACCACTGAGTGGTCGAGTGACGTGAACAAATGGGGCATAATTTTTGGATGCAAACCTGCAAGATCTCAAAGCTCGTGTTTCAAGATATGTTCGTTTTTTTGACCGACTAAAGCCTCGTTGCGACCAACACACAATGGCATCTACCCCACGACGCTGGTATTTGCATATACCTATATATAATTACACACCCCATATAGCACCTATAGCCGCTCATATATATATATATTATAGATGTAGGTCCAAACCATCAAACCACGCCATTCTTACGCCAACTATCGAACATTTTCCAAGTCTCCTGACGAGAATTGAAGATCACAACGGCTACCATGAGGATGGGAAACTTTAGAACTTCACTGACCAGGGTCACATTACCTCGGCCAAAAGCGTCATCACCGCGTGATGTGTTTGGCATCTACTTTTTGGCGAAACCTAAACTCAAGACATACGCGATCCTACAGCCTCAGAAAAATCTGACTCTATACGCAGTCATCCGGAACTGGAAAAGGATTTCAAAAACTGACCATGTGTGCAATCTAATGACTGCAAAGG
>Ga0126342_10022411_pt1 | contig 10430 bp, 12 predicted proteins | sample Cyp1metagenome_FD_92528 | JGI IMG/M metagenome (GOLD analysis project Ga0126342, IMG submission 92528) | Coral microbial communities from Lord Howe Island, Old Settlement Bay, Australia - Cyphastrea 1 metagenome | ecosystem: Host-associated > Invertebrates > Cnidaria > Coral ...
GATTGCGCCTTGTACGCCCGACCTCTAGAGTAAGAAGGGCGGGGCAATAAACATACTTCACTCATTGCGTGTTTGGCAACTGTTTTTGTTTCTGGCTGTTGGGGATGCTCTTTGGGCTTATTTTCCGCTTTTTTGTTGGTTCCAACATCGCCAACAGCCATCAGGATGACCGGCCCCACTACCACAGCCAGTTGTACTCGCCGCGCGCGCACCGGGAGCGTGCGGACTGGTCCCTGGTGCGCTCGCTAAAGCTCTTTCTGCCCTTGGACTACGGCCCCCCTTCCTCGCGCAATGCGCTGCCACGCAGCGTGGTGGATCTGACGAAGCGGCTGCTGTCGCTGCGGCTGGGACCTGCTGATGGGCAACCCATGGGGTTCGGCATAAAGGGACAGCCAGAGGGGAGAAGGTGGAGAAGTCCAGTGGATGCCTTGGATGCGCTGCAGAATAATATGGTGGAGAGCTTCGATTTGGGCAAGCCCAAGAAGTTGAAGCTTGAATCATTTGTGATTTGCATTTTTTGTTTTGTTCTTTTTGTCACGAATCATACTTTTTTTTTCTTGGTGTGGATTGAATGAATAATTCTGGATACTACTGTAGTTATAGTGTGTACATATACATACACACACACACATATATATATACACATATATATATACACATAACTTTTCAACTTCAACTCGTTGTACTTCTTTGCATTCAGATCATGCATGCCATTTTATTTGAAACGTTGGCCGCAGCAAGGAAACGTGAGGCGGCTCTTCCAGGTGAAGTGGGTGGCTTTCGGACCTTCCGAGATGTTCGAGTCGTGGGCAGATCCACTTGCGATGACCGAAGCTGGTGGCAAGGGTCGGGTCGGTGGTGCCCTATGGGACAGATTGACATGGTATTTCCCGTGTCAGAGGATTGGTGGTTGTCCTTTGGGTCTCTTAGGTCTTTCGGAATTTCGAGTCTTTGTTGATTTGCAAAAAACTTGGGGCAGCACCACGGGCTGGGTGTTTTGCATGCAATGAGGGGCCGGAAGCCTGGAATCTTGGGTTGAAGTGTGCCAGGTCGTTGAGGAACTCAACGCAAACCAATGTGATTTTTATCTGGTTTTCATCCCGTTTTGTTTTTCCCTTTCAATTCTCTTCAAGACTAGACTTGCTTTTGTTTTTTTATCGATAAAAAAACAAAATCATTGAAGGACCTGGATCTTGGCTGAGCCGTCCCAAAAAATCTTCAGCCCAGGAAGGATCAGGGTGAAGATCTCTGGGGCCTCCATCCGCTTCTTCTGCCGCCTGGCCGCGCGTGTGGAAGGCGGTGCCACTGAGGGCGGCCCAATGGCCGCGGAGCAGCTTCAAGTGGCTGCGGCCTGCAGGCAGGCCTTGTCCGTGGACAAGGGAAGCTTCACGTTTCTGGGCCTAAAAAGGGGAGGCGGTTCATGCCACTTGATGCCTGTGGAGTGACTGCAATCAACATTTTTGATGATGGAATTCAGACAAACCGGAGAAGCAATCAAGTGGCAATAAGTTTGAGTGACACTATTCAATTCCACCATACCTTGAAGTTTCAAGAGAAGAGTTGTCGCATTCACAAGAGACTCTGATCACCTGCCAAGGATCACTGGGCTTCCCTCGCAGGTGAACGCTGCAATTGCCTTGTTGGCCTATGACCCAGTCCCCTCTCTGGGTGCGCCGCTGTCCTCCAAGCGCCTGACTGAAGCAGAGTTGGCGGCGCACTTTGGGAATCTGACTTTGGAGCTGGAGGAGGGGCAGCGAATCAGTGCTGATGGCTCGCCCTTTTTTGTTTTCCCCTCCTTCCGTGGGTCAGATGCAAGGTAGATCACGAGATATGATACTTCCCAGTTTTGAGTGATGGCATTGGCAGCTCGGACGATCTTTTTGAATGGCCAGATTACCTAGTCGCCTGAGCCCTGGCACAGGAGGCGTGCTCTTCACCCGAAAACGTCACCCTTGATGCGTTGTTGGACGACGTGGAGGCCGATGGGATAATGAGACCCTGGAAATGCCCACTGAGCTCCAAGTCAAAATCCCCCAGTTCGGTCGGTTAGGTTTTAGGTTCCCAGTCATATCCTGTTGTCCATGAGTTTGTTTCCCATCAGGAGCAGATGACCGTGGTGGCGCATTCGGCCTCCCGTTGCGAGCTGCTGGAGCGCCTGGGCGCCTCTTTCCGTGTGCTCTATCCACGGCTGCCGGTGCTGGTCACCTGCGAATGCGCCGAAAGCAGCGACTGTGAGGAGCTGCGGCAGAGGCCGCATGCGAAGATTCCCAGGATGGCGGTGATTGATGTGCCCTTTGACTTTGGACTTTCCAGGGGGAAGATGCTTGGTAAACTGCTGATTTAAAATGACTGTGGATGTGCATGTTGGAGATGGATGATTAGATTAGATATCAAGTTTGGCAGATGCAAATCTCGGAAAAGGAAAAGATCTTGAAGCTTCGAAACCAAAAAGTAAACATTGGTCACAGGCGACAAATGTCGAGTTGTGATTGGGTAATGCCAAAATTTTCCGGGAGCCGAGGAAACTCTTGGTCTCGCGAGTGGAAACCGAGTTCACTCTGGCTGCTTTGGATCAGCTTTTGCAAAGCTTTTATTGGTGCGTTTTATTTTGGGCCCAATAAAACCACCCAGATTTTCTCATGATTCTGAGAGTGGCTTACCAGAAATGAATAGAAATGATAGAGATCGAACCGGAACTTCGATAAACCTGAGCACGGAGCCCAAGACAGTCCATAGTCTTTAACCAGTGGATCGTATGACTTCAAGTGCTCCAGCTATCATGCAGGGTTGTTCCAACATGTTCCAACCTATTGACTCTTTGCCTATTGCTAGTTTGGAGTCTCCGTTTGCCCGGAATGCAAATTCATGACGTCTTGACGAAGAGCAAAAACCGTGGTAATTCCCGTACAAAATGACTGTATCAACATATATTGATATGGTTTTGTTTGTGATCGCAAAGACCTTTGCGATTTGCGAGTGCTGTAGGCTGTGAGGGTGCTCGAAAACTCGTTTTCCGAATTCCCTTTTTGAGTCTTTTTAATGAGGTAATAGTTGCACGCTTCCACGGGCGGGTTGATCCCTTATTGAAGATCTTGAATGTAAGTTGGAACAGTTTAGAGTTTGGGCGAACGGCGCCCAATTTTTTGGGTGTTGGGAACAAACTGCTGTGATGCAACGAGGTCTTGGATGATGACTTTGTCAGATCTCCTCTGTCCTGCCTGGAATGTATCTTGGGTCCAGCAATCCTTCGCAGCTGCCATGGGTCAGATGGGTCAGTGGTGGCAATATCAAGTACTCCTACCCGTTGCTAAATAGGCTTGTGACAGCTTGTGGACGCTTTATTTTATGCACAAATAGATCCAGCTAGAGAGCTGGCTTTTTGACTTGTAGCTTTTGACTGATCCTGACAGTCTCACCGTAGAACGTTGGCACGAATCCAAGTGGCGCTACCAGAGATCTTGGGCTTACGAAAATGCTTATCCCTACTAGATGTGGGTTTATAGGTGCGCACTGGAGACTTCTTCTATACACATATCTGCATATGTTTAACACTTTACGAGGACATACGTACGGCGAGCGGTTGGTGGTACGACGTTGTTGTTGTTGTTGTTGTCGTTGTTGTCGTTGATGATGAACCAGCTTTTCCTGGTGTGTTGCACGACCAAGGCATGCTGTGGCACATGCGGAGTCATTTGCACTCCCTGACGCTGCCCTTTGACATGCTGGGTTTCCCCATTTTGGAGGCTGGAGCAATTGGATGATTTTTCTGGGTCGAGGGGGTCTCATGGCATGAAACAGGGACAACATGTGTGGAGATAGTAGGGGCACCATTGAAAGAGTGTATAAGCAATAGCAAGACTACATCACTTGTCCATTTGTCTTCCTTCGCCCGTGTACAAAGGTGAACCTCAAGAGCCATCACAGGTGATGCCCTCGGAATCCCGAGACAAATGCTGGCCTCGCCAAATTGGCTCGCAGGATGAGCGAAACTTTGGGGCTTTTCGTGGAAGCCTTCGCCCCACGCAGAATCGTTTGTTCTTGGATCCTATTGTGGCGGATGCCTCTGTCCCTCTGCTGTGGGCTGTGTCTGGGTGGGAATGGAGTCTCCCCTCCCACAGAAGATGGGTAGATACAGAGAAACTCCTTTGAACATGGAAAGTCAACGAGATAGTGGGATGCTTTCATCCACCAGGCGCACTCTTGGATGTGCATCACACTTGGAATGCCATTCACGACGTTACATCACAAGATTGGATAAGATAAGATAATATAAGATGGATTAGACATTGATTAGACTAGATGAGATCAGATTAGATCGGACTCGATAGGATATAGACGATAATCTCACTTCGGGGGCTCTTCAGCCTGGCGCATCCAGCTTCAAGGCCGATGGCTGCACACGCGTTGGCATCCATCCCATGGCTTTCCTGGGGCGCACGGCGCGGCTGCGAGAGTTCAAGTTCCAGGACAACCTGCAGGTGGGCGAGCACGAGCAGCGACCTGGCAGAGTTGGATGCAAAAATTAGGTGAAAATTTGTTGGACACCTGGAAGAAATGATGAAACATCATTGATATAATGCTAGACACAGTTTCTTTTTTTGTTGGGGTGTTGCCATTGCTATTTTCTTACTTATTTATATATTTTTTAAAAATAGATTACTTTTTTCTTTAAATAGATGAATGGTCGGAAAAGTATCGAAGAGCTAAAAGCCTTTTTTGGCAGCCGAAACTGGCTTGGAAAGCCATTGGAAAGCTGAGGTTTTTCTTCTCCAATCGCTATTTGGGCCTACAAGCGGCTGTGCCTTGAAGAGAAATGGCAAGCCTCGCGATGCCTCGCGTCCAACTTGTTGGGGTTGGCCAATTTGGCCAGTGTCCAATTCATAGAGAGGTACCCAAAATTCAGCAACGATAAACACGGCACACAAAACCAACTTGATGTCGTCTTGGCAGTCCAAAAAATCTCTATCTACAGAAACACACACTTGATCAGAACTGTCGTTGCGAATTTTGCTGTGGAATGCATCAGACGTGCTAAAAACACCAACACAACAACATAACACGATGAGATGTGAACCTACATATAGATATGTATATAATTAATTATATATATAATCACAGTAGACGTTGACGGTATAAAACAACGGCGATATACTCTACGTCCCCAGCTGCGACTTAAAACCGGCCACGTTTCCCTTCCCACTCATGCCCACAGCTTCATTGCGTGTGGTAGGACATGAGTGCCACACGCCCCTGCGATAATAAGAAGTTTTACATCTATTCAGATGGTACACACACATATACACATATGTATATATATATATATTCATCCTGGAGTAGAGTAGGTGGAATATGTAAATTTCAAAAGATCCTTACTAACCTGGGAAAATGTTCGAACATCCAATATTCTAGCAATTTTACGTCGACGATTGAGATCTTCCATCCAAACATCCACATGTTTTGTTCACCTTGTGGGCTCTTGAGTCGCCGAGGTTTGCTTCGACTCCACCTTCCCCCACTTCCGGGTGAAGATGAAGGGGGCCTACAAGCAACGCCGCGAACGCATGCAAGAGCTGATGACAAAAGAGTTCACGAAGATCGGGTTTCCCAGCATGATACCTCGGCAAAAGCAAAGGGTTGATGATGGGTTGATGGGAGTTCAAGCAGCCAACAAAGGTGAACGACCCAATAATCGATGGTTGAGATTGGCCCTTATTAGTGGATGTCGGTTATTGGCCCAGCATCGGGGTACCAAAGGTTGCCGTTTGATGGGGAACATGAGAAAAACTGGTGTAGTTTTACCATAAAATTTCACAGGGAGAGCAATGTTAGGGATGGAGTTGTTTTTTTTCTCATTGTTTTTTGTGAGACACACCCTACTGTCCTAGAATTGGTTCAATGAAATTTTACAGGAATCTCCTAAACCTACGGTGCAGGAGTAGAAACCATGGTTTCAAACGTAAAGAACTCCTTTCACCAATCCGTTGAAAGTGGTTTATGTTGATTTAGATTTCCTTTTCCTTTGGTAAAATCCACTTGTTTTCGATGGTGAACACCTCCATTTGTGTTTCCGAAATCTGCAACTTTTTCAGTGATACTGATTGAGGTCCAAAATCACATGATTTTGTCCGGCTTTCTCCACAAATCAAATCACTATTTTTTTGAGGTCAATACTATTTGTTCTCATAAATTCCATGGTCTTCCGGAGTGAAATTCCCCATTTCGGGTGCAATCTGAAACTTTTCCAGAGATACGGAGTCAGAAATCAGTTTTAATTTGTTGTTCAACTTTTTCCACCCTTTTGTGGTGCCGAAATGGAAGTTTCTAACCCATGGGGGTACCCCAAATTAATCCAAATCATCAAAGATCAAAATTTAAGAAACAACCATGGTGACTTGGGAACCCATGACTTAGGAAACTCCAAATGGTTTTTCGAGGAATCTAGGAATATGGAATGTTCAACACCCAAATCAGCGATTTTCTTAGAAACCCACAAATCACGAATTTTTCTCAGGTCAATCCCGTTCTCATGAAAATCCGGTTGGACCATTTTGATATTGATCCTCCCCAACTCTGCCATTTTTTTCAGGATGTATCTGCTGCAGAAATACGATGCCCTGAGCGGCCTGGACCATGCGGAGTTCATCTCCAAAGATGTGCCGCCTTGGCACATCTCGCACGACACCTGTGGGCCGCAGGTGGAGCCTCCGGCCGCTCGGAGCCGAGAACGTCGGGTTTTTTTTGCCTGGGAAAAAGGGTGGGAAGGCCAGGGAAAACACAGAAAACCCGGGAGATCTTCAGTTTCTGAGAGGATCACCCGAAGATGCAACAACGACAGTTTTTTGGGGCAAGGTGATTGTTAGCACTTGGAAATGGCAAACAAAATGGTGCCATGTTGGTTTTTAGGGTGTAGGATGATTCCATGATCCCATTCCTGAAAGACTAGGACCCTCCTGGGACAAATTTGCCATGGCAAGGCAGCTGCCCTAATCAAGCCAACCACGAATTTATGAATCCACAGTTGGTAGTAGGATAGATTATTGAACAGCATAGATGATGAAAGTCTTCATCAGTCAACTACTGTCATCACAATTGGGTTGACTGAATTATTTTTGCCACTGCTGATTTTATTGTGAAAAAGCGAATGGTTTCCTGCGCGAAGATTGTTCTTGGTTTCTCTTGCCAGTGTCATAATATTTGCTAAATTTAGATTCGAAACAAACCATAGACCTGGATCAGGCCTCCCTTGTGTTCAAGAATTGGGTGAGAAGTGGCTCTGTAACAACCTTAGTACCTAGAATCACCGCGCACTATCATTGAGTGTTTTTTTTTTACTTGATTGCTCCTTGGACCTGCCGGGCAGAAATCACTGGGATGATTTAAGGGAAAACCTGCAGAAAACAAGAAGTTGTCCTATTAAAGGTGGAGGTTTCTTGTAAGATTTTCCTTGGACCAATCCAGTGAAGAAAGGATTTCTTACGATGTTTGCATCAACCCCTTGTGACCATTGCAGACCATAGATTTCCAGCCACTGGCCCGCCGGAATGCGCGCAGGTTGAGTTCGGCATGCTGCTTGGCTTTGAGCAGCCTCAGACAACAAATTGGGCAGGTGGAGTATACGAGAGTAAATGGATGCATATGGTTCCAGTTTGCCACCCCCTTTGCACACAGATCATTGAATCCGCAGCTTCTGACTGTTGTTTTTGGGACAACAACCACTGCCAAATAGCCACAAACTCATTCTCAGCAGTGGTTTCCTCTGATCAGCTCCCAGGTTTTTCGTGGCAATTTTCTCGACCGCCACCGATAAAGGCCGCCAGTTTCGGCACATTCTGCGGGGCGAAGAATATTCGTAGCTCGGATTGTTGCTGGCTCTGCTACGGATGGATAGGTCGCCCACAGTTTCGTGGACTACTTGCCACTTACAGGGGCGGCACATACCTTTTCTTCTTTCTTTTGGTGCCATCTATCTAAGGCTAGCAGAATGTTTTTATGTCAGTTGCAGGGTTGCAGATGCCTCCGAAGGCCAAAAAGATAATACCTTCCAGTGATATCCAGTAATTCTATGTGGAAGATTGCTAATTTTACTCTATGTCTATCCCAGACGTTTCCATGAACATTTGGAGTTTTTCGCATGTGAACATATATCAGAAGAAAGTGGTAAGATTCCAGATTCCCTATGGGGGTTTCTCAAAGTGGAGGATCCCCAAGTCGGCTGCTGAGGGAGGTGTGGCTCGCGAAGCTGTCAGAGTTGGCGGCTGTAAACTGGGCCTTCTTTTTGGAGCCGCGGCGGGAAGTTATTCAATGGGGATTTAAGATGATTGAAGCAGAATAAACATAGGCTTTCCAACTATTAAACAGCATCATTCCCATCATTCATCAGTCATATACATTCATATATACATGCATGCATGCATGCATGCATGCATGCATACATTCATACATTCATTCATACATTCATACATTCATACATTCATACATTCATGCATTCATGCATTCATGCATTCATGCATTCATGCATTCATACCAACATACATAAGTACGTACGTACGTACGTACACACACATATATCTATATATACATATACATGTACATGTACATATACATGCACATATACAGTATACACACACATTTATATACATATATATATATACATATACATATCCATATACATATACATATGCATAGACATAGACATACATACACACATATATATACACACGTATATCAGTTGATCGATCAGTTCTTTTGTTTTTTTTTAAACGTGGGTTTCACAATGCACAAAATGTATCAACCATGACATAGTTTTGATGATTGATTATATAGAGTTGTATATATATATATATTTAAATATATATATATATAGGGGGTTGTTCATTTGTAGAATTATTGACTGTCAAACATGTGTTGATGTGATGAATGGTGGTTTGTTTGTTTGTTTGTTTGTTTGTTTTTTCAAGTGCTACCCCGAATCTTATGGTATCCAAACCAGTATTTTGGATTATACATCACTGGCCAGAATATCCATTACTGGAACCCTGAAGCGTGATGACTTACACGGAGTCGCCTTTGAATATATATATATATATACATAATATTTTTATTATTTAAAGATGATTTGTGCATTTTTTGTTGTGCCACCCATTGAAACGGATTAGACCCTGCCAATCATTGGACACTGGACAGCAATCCTTCATCTTGTTGTTACTATGAATTATTACAAATCATTTTACTTTCAATAAAACCCTCTCGAATAAGAATAGCAGGGTATAGGTCAAAACAAGGCAAAGCGCATCAGTTTCGAAAGGAATTGGAATGCCCTTGAGAGCCTTCCCAGTCTTGATGCGCCCAGGATGAGAATGCAGCTTCTAGTGGAAGTATTCAGGAGGAGGAGCTGATTTGGTGGCAATGGTCTGGGAGGATAAGATGGGAAGAAGCCATTCCCTGAGGATCTAAAGCTGCTGGATGAAGTTCCAAAATCAAGGGTGAAGTGAGTCCCAAAGACTTAAGAAGTCCGTTTGCAGAAGTTTGGAAACAGTTTGGAAGCAGTTGAGAAGATTTTGAACAAGTACCGCTTCAAATATATGTCGCCCCATTGGGTGGAGCTTTTGCAACCAGCAGCACATCAAGGAAGGGTGAACACAATCTTTGGGTTCAGATCAACGCATGTAGCGGCTCCCTGTATGGGTCCAACCTCATACTTGGTTTGCTCAGAGGTTGCTAGACAGGCATATTCAGGTGTCCACTACACACACACATATGTGTATACATAAGTATGCATGTAAGCACACTCACATCGTATGCAGGTGAGTGTATATATTATATACATATATATATGTATGTATGTATGTATGCATGCATGCAATGTAATATAATGTAACATAATGTAATGTAATGTAATGTAATGTAATATAATGTAATGTAATGTAATGGTATGGTATGTTATGTTATGTAATGTATGTAATGTATGTATGTAATGTAATGTAATGTAATGTAATGTAATGTAATGTAATGTAATGTAATGTAATGTAAGTAATGTAATGTAATGTAATGTAATGTAAGGTAAGGTAAGGTAAGGTAAGGTAAGGTTAGGTAAGGTAAGGTTAGGTTATGTTATGTTATGTTATGTTATGGTATGGTATGGTATGGTATGGTATGTAATGTATGTATGTATGTAATGTATGTAATGTATGTAATGTATGTAATGTATGTAATGTATGTATGTAATGTATGTATGTAATGTAATGTATGTATGTAATGTAATGTATGTATGTTATGTAATGTATGTATGTTATGTAATGTATGTATGGTATGTAATGTATGTATGGTATGGTATGTATGTATGGTATGGTATGTATGTATGGTATGGTATGTATGTATGGTATGGTATGTATGTATGGTATGGTATGTATGTATGGTATGGTATGTATGTA
>Ga0126342_10022412_pt1:0-7500 | contig 10430 bp, 11 predicted proteins | sample Cyp1metagenome_FD_92528 | JGI IMG/M metagenome (GOLD analysis project Ga0126342, IMG submission 92528) | Coral microbial communities from Lord Howe Island, Old Settlement Bay, Australia - Cyphastrea 1 metagenome | ecosystem: Host-associated > Invertebrates > Cnidaria > Coral ...
AAGTCGCGAAACACTGTGTTTTCCCAATGATTTGCGGCTCCGGAGGGTCGAAAAGTAGGCTCTCTAAAGCGGCGGGTGCAGAGCCAGCTGGCCAGATGAGAGATGAAAAATTGCACGCCGTTGCGGCCCGAAGCAGATTTGCAAGTCAAAGTGCTAAAAAAACTTCAGTGCCGGAGCACTTTGGAAGTTGAGATGTTGAAAAAGTGCACGACGTTGTGGCGCGAAGCACATTTCCAAGTCAAACGTGTCAAAACTGACGGGTTCGGAGCACTTCTGGAAGTTGAGATGATGAAAACGCACACGGCGTTGTGGCGCAAGGCGCGTTTCCAAGTCAAAATGTACAAAGCAGGAGCACTTTTTGAAGTTAAGATGTCGAAAAAGTGCACGCTGTTGTGGCGCGAAGCACATATCGAAGTCAAAAGTGTAAATAGCTGGCGCTCTCAGAATACTTTTTGAAGTTAAGATATCGAAAAAGTGCACGCCGTTGTGGCGCGAAGCACATGTCGAAGTCCAAAGTGTTAAAAACTGATCGTCTTGGAGCACTTTCTGAAGTTAAGACGTCGAAAAAGCGGACGCCGTTGTGGCGCCAAGCACATGTCGAAGTCAAAAAAAGCGAAATCCACACCACTTTCGGACCATTTTTGGACGTTCACGACACGGCAACAACAACCACAGCTCCAGCTACAACTACAACTACCGCTACACAACACAACACCTCAGCTACAACTACATTTACAGATTCGCATGTCCTACGCGACATTACACTACACTAATTGCAGTACACTACACTAATTGCATTACTTACGCAGTATAATTACACTACACTACACTAATTACACTACAACTACCACTACAACCGCAACTGCAACAACAACAGCAACAGCAACAACAACAACAACAAGTACTACTGCTGCCACTACTACCACTACTACTACTACTACTACTACTACGACGACGACGACGACGACGACGATGACGACGACGACGACTACGACTACTAGTACTACTACTACTACGACGACGACGACTACTACTACTACTACTACTTCTTTTACTTTTTCAACTACAGCTACAGCTACAGCTGCGCTACATTACACTACACTACACTAATTACACTTCACTACACTACATCTACAACTACAACTACAATACATTATGCTACATTACATTACACTACACTGCACTACACTACACCACACTACAGTACACTACAGTACACTAGACTAGGCTGCGCTACAGTAGACTCAACTACAAGTACAACTACAACGACATTACACTACACTACGCTCATTACACTACACTACAATACAACTACAGCTACAACTACAACTACACTACTTTACACTACACTACATTAGACCACACTACACTTTACTACACTACAGTACACAGCACTACAGTACACTACACTACACTACATTACACTACACTAATTGCACCACACCACAACTACAACTGCAACTGCAACAACTACTACACTACACTAACGACACTACGGTACAGCTACAACTCCACCACGTTACAGCTACAACTACAATTGCGCTACGCCACACGTATACATCCAGCAGTTGTGGGTGAGGTGACCGCTGCAACCACTGCAACCATTTCAAAAAACACAACTCCAACCACCTTTCGGTCCTGAGTGGTTTCGCTCTGCCATCCATGCGTCGCAACAACTCACCTCTTGTGTATTGTCCTATCTTTGAAACTTCCGCCACCGCCTTGTGCGGTACTACTGGCACAGACTTGTCGAAAACAGTCGCCCACAGCAAACCCTTCAGCCTAGCTGTTGCAACTAATGTATGCTCGTGTAATTGAAGGAAGTTTAGAGGTCAGACTTCCAACAATATGGACAGATCGAAAGCAGAGGTGGGAAGAGTCAGAGAAGAGAAGAGAAGAGAAGAGAAGAAGAAAGAAGATCAGAGAAGAGAAAGAGTCAGAAGAAAAAAGAGTTAGGTGTGTGCACGAAAAGGCCGAAAAGTCGCGAAACATTGTGTTTTTCAAACGATTTGTGGCACCGGAGGGTCGACAAGTAAGCTCCCTAAAGCGGCGGGTGCGGATCCTTCGAAAACTGAGGAAGTCTCGCAGAATTCCTTCGTTTTTCACGTTGTCAAGTTCAAACATGGCGGAAATTTCGCAGAATTGCTGCGTTTTTTGCGCTTTCAACTTCTAAAATTGAGGAAGTCTCGCAGAATGACAGACAGGCAACTGCCACCACCACCACCACCACCACCACCACCACCACCACACTACAACTACTAACTACAACTACAATTCTCAACTACAACAACTACTACAATTTCAGTTACACTACCAACTACAACTTCACTTACACTACAACAGCAACTGCAAGTGCAACCGCAACTAACTACAACTACTAGTAGTACCGCGCAAGGCGGTGGCGGAAGCTTCAAAGATAGGACGCTATAGGAGAGGAGTCGCTGTGATGCATGGATGGCAGAGCGAAACCACTCATGGACCGAAAGGTGGTTGGTCTTGTGTTTTTTGGAATGTTTGCAGTGGTTGCAGCGGTCACCTCACCAACAACTGCTGGACGTAGTGTCGTGTAGCGCAGTTGTAGTTGTAGCTGTAGTGCAGTGTAATTAGTGTAGTGTAGTTGTAGTTGCAGTTGTAGTTGTGGTGTGTTGTTATTAGTGTAGTTGAATGTAGTGTAGTGTACCCTAGTGTTGTACTGTAGTGTGGTATATAGTATATATAGTGTAGTCCAGCGTAGTGTAAAGTAGTGAAGTTGTAGCTGTAGTTGTAGCTTGTAGTGTGATGTAATTAGTGTTGTGTAATGTAGTGTAGTTGTTGTTGCAGTTGCAGGTGTAGTTGCAGTTTTAGTTGTAGTTGTAGTGTAATGTAATGTAATTAGATTAGTGTTGTGTAGTATTGTGTAATGTGGTGTAGTTGTAGTTGCAGTTGTAGTTGTACTTGTAGCGTACTGTAGTGTAATCAGCGTACTGTAGTGTAATCAGCGTAGTGTAGTGCAATGTAGTGTAGGTGTAATTGTAGTTGTAGCTGTGGTAGTAGTAGTTGCGGTTGTAGTGTTGTAGTTGTGGTGTAATTAGTGTAGTGCAGCGTAATGAGTGTAGTGTAGTGTAATTAGTATAGTGTAATGTAGCGTAATCTTTTTGTATAGATATATATATATATATATTTATATGTGCAGTTGTAGTAGTAGTGGCAGTAGTAGTGTAATGTAGTGGTAATGGCTATTGTAGTTTTACTTGTAGTTGTCGTTGTAGTTGTCTATCTATCTATCTCGCTGCAAGCTTGAAAACGAAGCTATTCTGCGAGACCTGCTCAATTTTCGAAGTTGAAAGCGTCCAAAACGCAGCAATTCTGCGAGATTTCCTCAGTGCCTTAACTTTGACAACGTCAAAAACGAAGCAAGTCTGTAAGACTTCCTCAATTTTCGAAGGTGGCAACATCAAAAACGAAGCAAGTCTGCAAGACTTCCTCAATTTTAGAAGGTGACAACATCAAAAACGAAGCAATTCTGCGAGACGTCCTTCAAAAATGGAAAGTTGACTGCAGAGCTGACGGCCTCGTACCAATGCGTTTTGCGATTTTTCCACGCCACCTGTCTAAATTACTGCGCCTGCAACGAAAAAGTGATGCCAAGTCATACGAAGTGCTTCGCCTGTCACGCAAAACCATCTTAGCAAACCTGACCCTGATGCTCCAAAATGCAACCCCATTAACATCTCTGATGAACATGTGTCTCTTGTACTGCGCTTGCCACACGAAATGCATCTTTGCAGATCCTCTTCAAATGCCCTTTGAAACTGCTACAAAACCTTCACGTTTTGCTCACTTTTGACAAGGTGCGCAATCCCTTGCGCCACAACGGCGTGCACTTTTTCAACATCTCATCTTCAAAAAGTGCTCCGACCCCGTCAGTTTTAAACAACTTTGGCTTCGAAATGTGCTTCGCACCACAACGGCGTACACTTTTCAACATCTCAACTTCCAAACGTGCTCCGGCCCCGTCATTTTTTTACACTTTTGACTTCGAAATTTGCTTCGGGCCACAACGGCGTGCAATTTTTCATCTCTCATCTGGCCAGATGGCTCCGCACCCGCCGCTTTAGCGAGCCTGCTTTTCGACCCTCCGGAGCCACGAATCATTGGAAAAACATAGTGATTCGCGGCTTGTCTACCTTGTCGCGCACGTGCATCTTCTTTCTTCTGACTTTTTCTCTTCTCTGATCTTCTTGCTTTTCTCTTCTCTGACTCTTCCCACTCCTGCTTTTTCATCTATCCATATTGTCGGAAGTTTGACTTCTAAACTTCCCTCGGCAACTACAACTACAATACAACTAGCACTACAACTACAACTTCAACTTCAACTTCAACGACACTACAGCTACAACTACCAGTACCATTACCATTACCACTACACTACACCTACAGCTACAACGACAACTGCAACTACAACTTCAACAGCAATACAACTACAACTACATTTAGAACTACCATTACCACTACCATTGCCACTACCACTACTGCTACGCTACAGCTACACCTTCAGCTTCAACTTGAGCTGCAACTACAACTACACCTTCAACTACGCTACAAGTACCACTACAACTACAACTGCAACTACAACTTCAAGTACGCTATGGCTACAGCTACAACTTCAACTTCAACTACACACAACTGAAACTACAACTACACTTGCTACAACTACAACTACCACTACACTACACTACACTACACTACACTGCACTAGACTACACTACACTACACTACAACCACACCACACCGCACCAAAATATAGTCAGCATTTGTGGGTGAGGTGACCGCTGCAACCATTCCAAAAGAAAACGACTTCAACGACCTTCTGGTCCATCAGTGGATTCGCTCTGCCATCCATGCGTCGCAACAACTCACCTCTTGTGTAGTGTCCTATCTTTGAAACTTCCGCCACCGCCTTGTGCGGTACTACTGGTACTATGATATAAAAATACTTCTGTGCTCAGAGATCGGGTGCCTTGCAGGTGGCTGGCGAGAGTTGACCAGCCCGAGGACGTGTCTCGTTCCCCACTTGCCTATGCTGTGATTGCCGCTCCTCCGCCATCCTCCGCCTCTTGATCCTCTTGTCACCTCTTGTCATTCTTTCCTCGTGAAGTCTGTCTCAGGATTATTTGCTTGGTAGTGTGAAAGGTGAGTGCAACTACCACTTCAAGCCGTAGCCTTGATTTGTTGATCATGATTGGTTGTGTCCGCAAGAGATGATGGCGTCAAGCTGGGAAGTTTTTGCGATTGGATGGCCGCTTGCATGCTCGTTTACATCAGAATGTTTTCCCATTTCTTCCAAGGTTTCGACTGGAGGGCGGTGGGTATTTCCAGGCTGTAGAATCCGCAATCATGATCACTGTTGCAGCCAATGTACCTCAAGGAAAGCCGACCGTTGTGATGTTCAATATAAGTTTGCATAGTACTTAGTACTGTAAGCGCCGCACTTGTTAGCCTGGAGCAGTTCTCATCCAGATATCCATGTGGCTCACGAATCCAATCCTGGCTGAGAAGCAGTTGTCATATGCCGTGATCTTGCTTAGAACATTTTAGAACTTCCATGCCAGACCGGTGTGCTCGTGGCATCCGCAGAGTCTAGCCAAGGAGGACTTCCTGTGCAATGCTTAGATTTTGTCAGCCTGTTCATGTCCCTTTGGCGGGCCAACCAGGCTTGGTGCCACTGGAGCTTGTCTAATCTAGTCTTGTTTGTACTGTGGACAGCTCTTGTGGATTCATCTACTTGCTGCACCTGCGGCCATGGTGCTCATAGTGTGAAGCCGTGCGTGTTCTCGCTGCAGGCAGAGGAACATATAGAAAAAGGGAAGCATGACAGCTGAATTGTCAACAATCATAATCAAATTTGACGACGCAAAAATTGCGTAATGGGTTAACTATTCTGGATGGCTCTTGGACTGCCAGGCACGCAATGCGAGGATTTACGAGACTCCAGGCGAGAGACCCCTGCCCGAAGCCAATGAAACAAGCTATGCAAAGCGTCCATATATCTCCAAAGTATATCAAAAACTATCAACATATATCAAAAACTATCAAAATATATCTCCACATATCTCCAATACATGTACAATGTATTCGAGTCGTTTCACGACGAGAACCGCCCGCACCCAGGAAATATTTCAGAAGGGGGCTTACTTGGCGGCCAACCAAAAGCCGACTGCACATGGGGTCAAGCTTGGCTGTCCTTGGCCTTAAGTTAGGCCGAACAGGGGGGTCTTGTGAGGGGTTTTGCGGCGTCGAAAGTTAGGCCCAAGACAGGCCCAATGTGGGCAACATGGCGAACCCCCATCAAAGCCAAAAAACGTTGGAAACGCAAGCTTTCACCACGTGTCGCATTGAGTCCGCAAAATTGGCCCAGGTTGGGAGTTGCGCTATCTTGGACCCATTTGAAGCCCAAGTTGGCGCCGATTGGTCATGTTGGACTGAAGTTAGGCCCAAAGCGATCCAGATGGACCCCAAATTGAAGCCATGTGAAGCCATGTGATGCCGCACATGTCATGCGCAACTTGGGACCCTTTGGAAACAGCTTCACACCAAGTTGGGCTCAACGGAGACACAACATAGGGAACATGGCCTCAAACGAAGTGTCGTCATTAGCAAAAAAGCGTGGAAAATACAAGCGAAAGGGTGCGTTTTGAGGATTTCGGATTGGGCCGGCTATGTCCCCCATGCTGTATGGACCTCAACCTGGACCGAAGTTGCTCCCAAACGGGTCCAGATTGGATTGCAGGAAGGCCGACTGAGATACAGAAAAAAAAATCCTGCGATAGCTAAAGAGCGAGGTGTTACTTCTCCTTGTCATCACTACTGCAGATGCTCTGACTTGCTGACAGCTATAGAAACTTAGAAGGAAGCAATAGATCACCTCAGATTCCTGCTGTCTTGCAAGTCCCTGGAACTCATCACCCGGACAGCTGACTCGGCTCCGCTTGTTGGTTTGCATGGATTTCCGGTGGCTGTTGTTTGAACTTTTGTTTCCCTCTCATGTCCGCTACTGTACACATTTGTATCAAAGAGAGGCTGCATCACTGCGTGCCCAGACAAGGTGCGTCTACTGCGGCTGTTGGAATTCGAAGTTTTTGCATCAAATTGGTTGAAGCCATTGACATGTTAATCTTCACGCGTTGATAGACCCATGCTAACACCGTGTCCCACACTGGATCTAGATGCTTCTCTGACTTGGCGTCTTGCACATGCCTAGTTCAGGCATACATGGAGAAACGCAAATATACAGCGACGAGCAGCTTCCAATTCAACCGCTCCGAGGTGACAATCCTGGCTGTGCACATGTTGTGACATCTTGCTATGCATTGATTGCTACGCAGATTTTGGACTCTTGCCCTCTTGGGCTCAGAATAGACCCAAAAGACAGTGAAACAATGCTCGGCTAAGCAGTTCATCTTGCAACTGTGAGGCCTCTGGAAACTTGGGAAGAAGTCGAGCTCCACAGACCGAAGGCCC
>Ga0126342_10022413_pt1:0-7500 | contig 10429 bp, 9 predicted proteins | sample Cyp1metagenome_FD_92528 | JGI IMG/M metagenome (GOLD analysis project Ga0126342, IMG submission 92528) | Coral microbial communities from Lord Howe Island, Old Settlement Bay, Australia - Cyphastrea 1 metagenome | ecosystem: Host-associated > Invertebrates > Cnidaria > Coral ...
ATTGTTTTTTAAAGGGGATCAATTAAAAGTCAAATTGGCCAAACTGAAATTTTCGGAAATTGGAGATGGATGCCTGTTTTTAGTATTAGGGGGACGTTTAGTATTAGGAGGAAGGGATTATAGGTCATATTGTTTCCCCAAAATGGCTGATACGTGGGTATTGACCCATCCCCCTTAAATGATACCTTTGGTGGTGCCCCCAATCATAAGTTGGTTTATAACCTCCCATTAACTATAGATATTATATGTATCATAAACACTTGATTAGAGTTACAAAACAAGTTAGCTAACCATGGGGCACCGCCTTAGTGTTGAATCGAGGGTTTGAATCGAGGGTCTAGTCTAGGTCTAGCTTGGACCATGGTGGGACCCACGCTGTTTTTTTTTTCCAAAGGTCTGTGCTGCCACTCGCAGGTAGGACAGCAAGAGTTGTCGCGGGCGCCAATAGAAATCCAAGCGATGGCACAGCCTTGGTCACGCCCTGGTAAAGCTCCCGGGGGGAAGCTATGGCATGGTGCGGATGGCTTTCCTATAAGTCATGCAATGTATAGACCAATTTGGGATTGAAACAAACATGGTGACTTGGGGATCCCTCATTTTAGGAACCCCCCATATCTTAGGGATTCCCTAATGAATTCTTATTGTTTCTCTCATGTTATATCCCCAATATCCCACAATAACTATAGCGGCCATAGTTATATTTCCCACTAGCATCAATTAAAACAAACTGAAGTTATAACACAATTTTAGGAACCCCTCCTTAAAGTAGCCACAGATCGAAAAAGAAGTACATTAGTATAGTTATATTTTCCATACCATAGTACATTAGTATAGTTAGATAGTATCCATAGTATACCAAAGTACAGTTATACCATAGTATACCATTAGTTATACCATAGTAACCATTAGTTTTACCATACCATATACAAGTCATCACAAGTCATCGCGCCGCGGATCCAAGATATCCAAGTAACGGCTCGTGTCCCCGTTGGGACCAGGCAGCTTGGAGCCACCTGAGTAGCACGTAGCATTGGGAGGTCCTGGATGGATCTTTAGACTAGAAATATACCCTCTGGTAAACTAACATAGCAATGGAAAATCACCATTTTTAATGGGAAAACTCACTATAAATGGTCATTTTCAATAGCTATGTTAGTTTACCAGAGGGTATATTAAAAAAAAAACATGTGGAAACTACGAGTTAGTGGAAACTATAACCATACTCTGATGATTGGAAACTATTACTATAGTTACTATAGTCTGATGCCAATACCATATTACAACTATATTCCAGACTATAAACATGATGCCAATATTGGGCCGCTCTAGTTTCACCTGAGGCTTGGAGATAAGTCAAAAGCCTGGTGCCCAAGCTTCCAAAAGCATGGTATTCATAGGCTTTGACCCATCCCATGGCTTCCAAAAAGTGGTCCTCTACCAATTTGGTCTTGCTCCACTGGAAACGCCAAGCTGCTGCATCCGGATCTTTAGTCCGATGAACCAGCCCTGCAAGGGCCTGCGGCACAATGAGCCTATACAAACATATACATATATATATATGTATATTATATATATATATTATATTTATACATATAATATAGATATGCATGTATTTGATTGTATTTGTAAATATATATATATATACAAGGGATATTCCAATCATCAAATCTAGATACATCTACATGCTCCATGGTATACACATGAAGTGAAATTGAATCTACAGCCAATGATGTAGAACCGGTGAAAGTAGGAATATTGCAAGAAAAAACTAGAGGAGCATCTTGGAAGCATGGGGCAACCATGCGTCGTCTGTCTTACCCAGAACGGAATACATGTCATAAGTGTTTTTTCGCGGTGTCCAAGATGGAAACCTATGTTATTTTCATCAGCTTGGGAGGTCTCGAAGCTCTCAATGCCAACCAAAACATTGAATGCTCAACTTGCGCTGAAAAGATCTGAAAAGCCTCAAATTGTCCCATTCTCAATTGTTCTATTCAAAAAAAAGCTGGATTGCATTGAGAGTTCTCAACAAAACATCTGTAATTACAAGGAATTCGGCCCTTTTTAGGTCACAGAGATTGCCTTGGATATATCCTTTGAGATCCACTTATCTCAGTAAACATCGAGATTACAAGCAATTCTGAAGTTTGACTCCTCAAGAGAACACCATTGTGAACACCAAGAGAGCTTATGAACGGATAATCATTCCCTTGTTAAACAAAAGATCCCAACTGGAGCCATCAAGACCCTTTTCCTGCAGGACGGAAAAGATCTCTGCCGCCAGCGGCTGGGCACAGTATTGCTGAAGATACATCGAAGAACCTGCTCCACGGCGGAGGATCATCCCATACTGCTATGGATGGTGACTGCTTGATGGAAAGAAATACGCTCTCAATACGTCCCAAAAGAATGGGTGCACATTTCAATTCGAAGATTTACACAGTGGGATGATACTCCGAGAAACATTACGAAAACATATGTTCCTACGCATTGAGTTTATAACTTCCTGCTACTGCGGATATAGAACCCAAGTTCTCTCCATTGGCACGTGTGAATCCTTCTTCTTGACATGGGGATCCATCAAAATGTCTGAAACCATTCCACTTTAAGCCGCCCAAGGACCCATACCCATACCGCCCATACCCATATATTTGCTGATGTTTTGCCTCCACCAGCTCGTAGTGTGCCATGTTACAATTCTAGGTTATATTCAACAACATCATATTGTAGCATATATGAATGAGTGGGTAATGTTGACTTCCTCAATGTGTTTAAATTATTTTAAATTAGTATCAACTATTCTACTCAATCAGAAGATTGTGCACCTGGATATAGCTGGGATCGGTTGGCGTGCGTAAATCACTGTCGCGAACAAATCCCTGCGTAGCAAGTGGGGTGAATCAGGCACAGCATCAGGCGTGTTTCATCCCTGGAACACATGAATGAAGGCACTTGTCACATCCATACCACCAGGGTGGACATGGACGTGGGAAGGCCATGTTCCATTCAAGTTCCACAACCAGCTCTTCACTTCCCACCAGGTCCAGCCCTTTGGTATGTTCTTCAGGTAAATGCGACCACCATCAACGCCTCTTTCCGGATACACCGGATACACCACCCATCTGGACGTTTCCTTGAACGGGTGACACCAAAATTCGTCGGAAATTGGTAACGTTTAATCATGTCTATTGGAACATTGTTTTATAACTTGGCAAACCTAGCGGATCATTGGCAGGCCTTTATGAAACGGCCCAAACTACTTGGGGGTTGTCCAGGTCATACTGAAATCCCGATGACTTACACAGTGGGGCCCCAAACGAAACCGCTAAATTGGTGAACAGAACTCCAACCGTAAAGTATGTTTTATAATACTTACAACTATAGTATTCATGGGTGAAACTAAAGTGGGAGCCCCCACTTTGTAGGATATAACCATAGTTGCAGTGGTTATATCCCAACTTATGCGGGTTAGTACCATAGTCATACCGTCATACCCATTTGCAAACCCGACTGCACCTCGGTATTGGATATATATATATAATTGTTTATGTGTGTGAAAGATTGACTCAACTACGTGTTATAAGTCAATCTATCACATATAGCCAAAATTTTGTATATATCTTTATTTTGAGGGATATTTAATGACTTAAATAACCCCCTTTCTGATCTTAGTCGCTCACCAGTTGCACTGGAAAAAAACAAAACAGCCTCTGCCATCTCCGAAGACAAATCCAGCTGCCCGACCCTGGTGGCTATCATTGATACTATAATGATATGGATATGGGCTATCATGGGGCTATCACGGTGTATATATATATGTATACATTTAAATATATATATATATATGTAAATGTCGGATTGGCTTACAAAAAATATAATATAACAAAATTTAGCCCATAGATCTTGATTGGACATGATGTGCAATGCACTTCATATTCAACAAAGCTGGACTTTGAAAGTCATGTGTGTGTTCTTGGTTAAACAAAAATAAGTGAGGAGCAGCTGCGTGGTTCTGAGCTTTCATGATAATGTATATATTAATCAATATATATATATAATGTAATATAATATAATATAATTTGATATAATATAATATTAAATGATTTACAATATAATTTCATAAGTAAAATATGTTTATACGTACTATACTTTAGTTTTTATTTGATAAAGAAAATATTAATGCAATATAACATAACATCGTGGGATATCATATAGTATGATTTGGTATTGTGAATTATAGAATAATATTTCACAATGTAGTATAATGCAACTTAATGTCAAATATGATAATATAAGATGGTATAGTATAATATGTGTAGCCATACCGGGGATATTACCTTATTTACACATCCATTTAACAACTACCCATCTTAACCCAAATCGACGCTGCCATCTTCCTGTGCCAGGACTGACTTGGGCTTCAAACAGCATGTATGGATCAAAATTAGTTATATAACCAGCAGTTCTAAATATCATAACCCCAGCTTAGCTATCAGTGATATCAAACTAATTTTAGTTATACAGTCATATCAAAAACCATAGCGAAATTGAAGTTATGTTCGCCAACTTTGCGGTTACTGGGGCCCCATGGTGTGCTTCAATCACTAAAGAGTGGCAGCAATGGGTACGGTATGGGTCAAAACCCTGGAACCCTTCCACCCCCAAAAAGCTGCTAGATGGATGTTCCTTGCCGCCAAAGGTAACTCATAGGTTTTGATCCAACCCAAAATCAGTGCTTACTTCCCATGCGTTATCTAAGTACAACACAATAGATAAATCAAATGAAATCAACCATGAACCTATTAAATGGGTGATAAACAATGGTACACATATATCTCTCTATATATATAATCATATATCTATATATTTATATTACATTATATTATATGGTCACTATTAAATACGATATTTAAATTCCCTAGTTCACAGTTTTCTAAAGTCTCAATGCTTCGTGCGTTCCGGGCGGCAGCAAGTCCCGGAGAAGAAGAAGATCACAGTGGAGAAAGGAGACCAGTTGCAGCAGGGAGGAAAGCTCCTGTATGGTGATTAACCATTGAAATAAAATGGGAATGTCATACATTTGCTGGTGAATATTCACTTGTTTTTAATGATGATTTTATATGATTTTATGACATGATGATTTTATTGGAATCTAATGGGATTTCATGGAAAGCGAATTTGATATCTAACCAGCAATTTTATATTTGGCTTTATTTGGATGTGTCTGAAAGGGGGTATACCTACAAGGGATCTGCATGGGGACTGAAACCGCACCATCTACGCTGGAGAACTGGAGAACTGGAGATAAGTGGAGAGATTGACCTACAGTTTTTTGGGGAAAACTGGTCCTGTAGCATGGGGTTCCAGCCGACTGGAAGTAAACACATCATGAGATCTCCAATTTCGTATGCGAACTTATCGACAGGACAACGCATGGGGTGTGGACAGTTTGAGACCAAACTCGAGCCCGTGCTCTACGTATCGCACAATAATTAAAACTAGTTCGATGGCCCTTAGCCTTCCAGTAGCGTATGATCTATTTTCGGGCAAAGTTAAACCTATAAATGGTGATACAGTCTGTCCCCATGTTGCAAAATGCTTGGTGTCCGCATGAAATATGTACTTTTTATCTCATTAAATACCATGTCCATTACTTGGAGGATCATTCCACTTGGTGGTTATATAATATAATCCATTACTAACCTTGGTGGATAAGTCCTCTAAGTATCCGATGCAGAATTGGGCTATAGCTAGGGTTCTTTCAAGCGGGGCACATCCCACAGTCGTCCTGCCGCAAGACCTGTGCAATGGGAGGATCGCCGCCGAAGGGGTCCTCCACATACAGGAAAGGTCACCCCAAACAGTTGGTTTCATAGCTAATTTGTGCAACTGGGGATTTGTAGAAAATATCTCAACACTTGGCGCAGTTGATAGTTGGTTTGTCCCAGGTCATTAAATTGTTTCATGGTTGTTTCAGTCATGCGGCTGATACGCCGCCCTTGGAAGGGTTGTATGATGGGATCTCATTTCATTGCCATCAAGTTCATCCAGACCATCCGAGAAAATTGTGTATGCCTTTTGCACTATTTTGCACACAATGATTGCTACAACAATGAACAAAAAATGCTCAAACTAAGCACATCCAAGTGTGGTCGCCCTAAAGAATACACTGAAAGTAGAACATGGATATGATTCATATGGTATGGAGGATGTCCAGTTCGACGGTTGCTTCAAGCAAACTCAAGCCAAACGAATTCCATGACTTCGAAATGAAACCAATTTCTGTGCAAGTTTGCTCAAAATAATGTAACATGTGTTTATTGTCAAATGGTATTTTCAGCATGTGAACTCCCATTTCGCTTCGTCTGAAAACAGGCATCCCCCACTTTTGGACAAAGCCAAGTCGTTGACGTGCCCATATGTCCCTGAAACATGTTTGGTAATCTTGAAATATCTATAATATTCTTGAAAAAAACTATAACAATCTCATTACCAGCTTTTTGCTCCATTCATCACCATTTTCTATGATATTGAAATCCTCCACTTTGTTGAACCCAGCCACAACTTAAAACTCCTCTTGATCCGAACGTTCGATGCTCCGGCGGCTGCGCACTTTCGCAGGCTTCAACAGCTCCTGCCAGGATGTCAAGGGGATGACAGTTGGACGGGTTGAATCCCATGGATACTACACTTGGATAGGTGAAACCGGTGAAACCAACACATAACTGGAGGCCCCACCTTGGAATCTTAAGGATATCCTACACTAAGAGTAGTTTTTATTTTGGTAAAACTGCAGAAAATCATTGTCTTACGAAGCAAATGTCCGTTTGTCAAACTTATTGCAACAACAAAAAACAACTTATAGCAAATTTTGGATACCGTGCACTTTTCTTGCTGGTTAGTATGTGTTCCAATTTATATCCATTCATGGCAATAACACAAAGACATATAAAAGTTAGTTTAGCATTACTGCTCACACTATAAAATTTTCCATCTATCAATGGATTGGTTCAAGGGAACATCTGCAGGAAACCATCAATTTTCCATAATTTTCCTGTATTTTTCCCCGATCCATTGAACCTAAGAATGCCCAGAAATTACCTTCTGGAAATGTTTAACTATGGAAAATGGCCCATTCACAGATGACTGATCATAATGTTCATTGATTACAACTTGTTCAATAATAACCAAAACTTCATTCTCAAACAGTGCGGTTGACCGCTCCTCCTTCAGCTTCTCGCTGGGACGCGGAAGCTCCGAGAGCATCTCTTCCAACTGACGCGAAAATCAACGTACGGAGATCCGCTGGTGATTTAACATATGGGTGGGTCAAAACCTATGGATGTATCAATTTTAGAGGGATGAACATCCATAAATCCAAGCTATGACTTGGGGTTCACTGCCAGGCTTTTGACCCATAGCCATATGACGGAGATTTCCAAGGTCGTGGCGGTACCTGCATCTTTTTACAAGCTGTTTTTCCCCAGCTACCAGGTGAGG
>Ga0126342_10022414_pt1 | contig 10429 bp, 5 predicted proteins | sample Cyp1metagenome_FD_92528 | JGI IMG/M metagenome (GOLD analysis project Ga0126342, IMG submission 92528) | Coral microbial communities from Lord Howe Island, Old Settlement Bay, Australia - Cyphastrea 1 metagenome | ecosystem: Host-associated > Invertebrates > Cnidaria > Coral ...
CAACCACCTTTCGGTCAATCAGTGGCTTCGCTCTGCCATCCCTGATTCACAACAACCAACGTCTCCTATAGGTTTCCTATTTTTGAAACTTCCGCCACCGCCTTGTGCGGTACTACTGGTAACCCCACCACTGATGGTGCTTGTCAACAGTGTTAAGCTGCCAGATAGTATCAAGTATGTGGACTTGGTAAGGCATTCAATTATATGGAATTAGTTTGTAAGAGACACACGATTGATATTGATCTACTCAGTTGAGCCACGATTTGGCAGCTCTTTGAGCCATCCGGGTGTGTCCAAAAATAGGGCGTCCCAAAAAAACTCTGGCTGATCATCAGTTTATCATATTAGTTAGCCACTAAAATATGCTTAGTTTGGCGGCATACGATGGCATACGGCCCCATGTTCGGAGAAAGCCTTACGCATTGGCATCCAGGGCCTGGCTCCCACCATCGAGCTGACAGCGCAAGATGCGATTCCCCAGCACATGTCCGAGATCATGGATGAGGCAAAAGAAGTCATTCGCAAGGCGCGGAGTCCGCGGAGCGGAGTCCGCGGAGCGGGGCTGAGGGAGGGAAACATGATGAAAGATGTGACCCAGCTCCGATATTTTTTACGCATCAAGGGATTTCTGAATGGCATTCAGAGGGAAAACTGCCTCATTGAGCTGGGGCTTGGACGGACAGAAATGGGGATTTCACCTGATTTACGGCAACACCAGTGCAAGAAAAATGACCAGTACCCTCTGGTAAACATACAAAAACTATGGAAAATCACCATTTTTAATAGGTAAACCATCTACAAATGGACCATTTTCCATGGCTATGTTCGTCATAACCAGAGGGTACCAGTAGTTTTTTTTCAAAGCAGAATCGGGATTAAACCAGCCGGAGGGTGAACTATGTTCACACACACACACTACAGTTATGGCCATTTATTAGTTATAACTGGTTATAAATGGGATTATACATTCTATAAATGGGGTTATAAGTACTTATAACTGGTAAATGGCCATAACTGTAGAAAGTTGAGAAGAAATGGGGGGTTGGAAAGACAACAATTGGAGAAACACCGGCAAAAAGACAAAAATCAGCAGCAAAAAATAGCTGGTTGGTGGTTTGGAACATTTGGATTATTTTTCCATCATATATGAGATGTCATCCTTCCCATTGACGAACTCATAAGTTTCATTAATTTTCAAGATGGTTGAAACCACCAACCAGCATGTCTTTGCAATGATACTTATCTATGCCTTGAACTGCCTTCATATTTATATATATACATATTTATAATATGTGTTGTTTTCCCCACTGGAACATGATTTGGGCTGGCGGAAAAAAAATTGCACATGGTGGCGGTTACCTCAAACCGAAGCGTGATGGGGCCTGGGGTATCTCAAGGTGGCCTAGTCGTTGCTGATGGAATCCCCATCTGATGCGCCTTTTTCATGGTCACCCTCTGGTAATGACTAACATAGCTATTGATTTAATGGGATTTAATGGGATTTAATGGGATATATGATGGTATAGCCTTTGGTAAACATTCAGAGTTTGCGAACTGGAAAATGGACCATTTATGAATGATTGACCTATTATTAAAATTGTGATTTTCCATAGCTATGTTAAATTACCAGAGGGTAATTTGTCATAGCCATGGATTAGTTTCCCATGTATAGAGGAATATGGATGATTGACCTGTTAAACATTATTATAAAGAATTTCCATTGCAAAGGATTAACTTACCAACGGGTGATTTCCATCAATTATCCCCATGATTGTTTGTTCAACACTGCTGAATCACCAAAAACTCATATAACATCCAATTAAATTCCTTAAACAAAAAAAATCAAATCCTAATAAGTCTCCATTAAGTCACCGTTAAATCCTATGAAATCTCATAACTCCCATTATATCCCATGGAAATCCCATTGAGTCACCATAAAATCCCATTAAAGTCCAATGATTGAACCATAAACTCATAGACTCATATAAAGTTCCATTAAATCTCCATTCAACCACCAAACGAACGAACATCGGCATGACGCAGGCCACCCGCGAGATGACACAATCCTTTGACACCATGGCGCCGGCCTTGGTCTGATGTGAAAACGTTGGGTGGTTTGGAAGTACCCTATATATATATGAAGCAACTATTATGGTTATATTATACTATTGGTGAATATGAATATGACAATGAATATTAGGTGTACTATACTATTATATTTGGTTTATCAATATAATAGTATATAGTAGTGAATTATATGATATCACTATTTTACTATTATAGTGAATATCAGGTGTACTGTGCTATCTAGTTTTTTTGTTACTATCAATATATATATATAGCAGCTATTATAGTGATATTATAGTAGTGATATTACATAGCTTTAAAGAATCACTATAAGTCACTATATATATATACACCATTATATCCCTATAATATCACTATCACTATAATAGTTGCTATACAATTTAGACATAGTGATATCTAAAGCAACTGCTTTAGTGATATGGTATATATATATAATATACATTTGAAGCAACAATTATAGGTATATTATATAGTAGTGATATTATTATAGCGATATAGTGATATTATAGTGCTATAGTGATATTATATCACTATATAGCCTATATAGTGATATCGGAAATATAGTATTGCTACATGATAGAATGATATAATCTTAAAAAAATACAGTAGTGATGTATGTATACATATATATATAAAGTGACTATTACAATGATATAGTTTAACATAATATTTCAGTATAGTACCCAATATTTACATATATATATAGTGATATATAAAGCAATTATTACTGATATTATAGTGACATAATTACATACAGTGATATATATACATAGTGATATTATATAATACACATGATATGGGGATTTTCCTTAAATGCAGGTACCCCAAATGGGTGGTTTTGAATGGAACATCCTACTAAAATGGATGATTTAGATTGATTTAGGGGAAATGGTTTCTAACCAATACTGGTTGGTGGTTTGGAACATTTTTACTGTTTCATATATTGGGAATAATCATCCCAACTGACTTTCACATTTTTCAGAGGGGGTCAAACCACCAACCAGAGATGGTTTCTAACCAATAATAGATTTGTATTATAAGTCAACAATTACGGTGGTCTGGCTTAGAAGTACCCACTTTTTATACCCAATTGGTTGTTTTGACATCCCAATCATTGTACATCTACAATATGAAAAATATATTGTTTGATGTATCCCATATGCTCCATGTATGCAATATTTACCAACATTTGCCCTACAGATCGCCCAAATGTAGGTAAAAATACCATACATGGAGCATATGGGTATAGAACGTTTTTTGAGTACATCTATGGTTTATAAGATTCCATGAGTATGAAAACTTTCAGGTTTCAGCCAGGAAAATGATGGACAATACAGGGATGATATAACATTTAAAGACAAACAAGAAGGATAGCATTTCAGGTGATGTTTGTTGGTTTATAAACCCCATGGTCTGTATTGTTATTTTCTGGAGACCTTTTACAAATTACAAGGTGAGGCGCCGGTGCATTTCAATGGGTTCATGGGGGATATGACGAATTAGTCAATGGGTGCCTCAGCTTCAGTCGGATATTGGGTAGCCCCAAGCCTTTCCAGTGACTTAAAAAATGATTTTCCCAACTAAAGGATATCTGAAATTACATACTTGTTTTTTTTTGCATCTCATTTGGTCTTTGATAATTTTGATAGTCTAACCTGCCAATCTTCATGGCGTCACGCCAGGTGGGTGACATGTTCGCAAGACATGGCCATGGCTAACCGTGTTCACCGTGTGTAGGATCTAGAAACTCACCACCAGTGAGTGGAGTGTTCTGACTGGGGTAAAATCTCATTGAACTGGATCTACCCTCTGGTTATGACTAACAGTTCGCCATGGAACGATCCACCATTTTTAATAGGTAAACCCAGGTAAACCATCTATAAATGGGCCATTTTCCATGGCTATGTTAAATAACCAGATGGTAAAATAACTTACTGGTGCAAAACGTAGGGAATTCGGGAATGGTTTATACATAACAACTATTACCCTCTGGTAAACGTACAAAGAACTCTGGAAAATCATCATGTTTCATGGGTAAATCAACTATTTCTATGGCCATTTCGCCAACTGTAAATGTTTACCAGAGGGTTTCACCATCCTCCCCGCACCCATTCCCTACGTAGTTTACGCAGCAAGATGATCTCAAGATGGGCTGCTAGGAGCCAGTTCGCCAATTCTATAGCTAGATATTACTAGATGAACTGGTGCTTACTAGTTTATTACCACTACATATTACTAGATCTTTGTATTGAAAAATTCTATACTGCATTTACAATTTTACAAAGTTATTGAGCTTTTTTTTGCTGGTTTCATGTGTTCATCTTCTTTTTCATCCATATCATATACTTGGATAATGATCCGCAATTTTTCTCATATTCTGGCACGTTTTTTTTTTTTTTCAGAAGCAAGTGAACATGATACCATCAGGGACCCTCTGGTAGTTTTTTAATGTTTTTTTCTTGGCTATATTGTGTCATGTATCTGGTGTATTCTCGGATTTGGGGGAAGTATTTTTTTTTTGAACACGCTGTCATCATGGCCCATCATGGCCCTTGCGAACCTGATAGGCAGAATAAACCAAATAGAACATCGGGCTCCGCTCGGGGACCATAATTGTTGAGGGCATTGATGAATGTTTCATAGCGAAACAAGTTTGGTATTATATGCCTAGTATGGAGTTTTCATGAGCCTAAACAAATGGGGGACTGCATGTTGTCATCGAAGTGATTGGTCATGATAAGGGTCCCCCGTGTTAGGAAACCCTCACATGGCTACGGAAGAATAGCTGTGAAAATCTAATCAGGAGACCATTCTCAGGGCATCCTTAAATCCCAACTCTTTGAAAACCCAGGGGTTTTTGGCGTTGTGACCAATCGACCAATCCCCATACATCAGATTGCCGTCTGCATTGATGTCCAGTATGTCACGTCATTTTTCGCATATAGCTGGTGAATCCCATTCATATCCATCTCCGGATGTTCTACATGTCCATTTTAGGTTGGCTGGTTAAGAACGGATTTCCCAATTGTGATACTCCTTCAAAGTACTGCATAGTATAACCGCGGGTGAAAATCTATTAACAGGGCTATTAAACATTGCTTATACATAGGTGCCCCGCTGTTATAAAATAGTCTATAAACCCCATTAACTACTTCGATATACCTACTGGTAATTTGATATAGCCTATATCTATCGAAAATGGCAAATTCATGATGATTTACCTATGGGATTATGGGGGATATAACTATAATGTGCATGGGTTTATAAACATAATTTATCAACTATACTCTACTATTCATTGTTTTATGATATTCCTAGGGATTATGGGGGATCTCAAAGGTGACATCTAATACTTATCCACCACCTTTTTAGTTAGGGGTCAATATATATATATATATATATTTATTTATACACATACGTATATGTGTATACACTAATATCAATTATATATTAGGGATTATAGTTTATAAATTAGATCAAACGTCGGGGTAGCATCAGCCTGTACTGAGGATGCCAGACTAGCGACGCTGGAGAAAGACGTTCAGACGCACCTCAACTCGCCAATTCGCCGGTTGAGAAACGGCTTCCTGATGATTTGACCAAAACTTACCCTTTGGTTACTTACCCGGCCTGGTAAACATACAGAAAACAATGGAAGATCACCATGTTTATCCAGTTTTAATGGGAAAACTCACTATTTCTATGGCCATGTTCAATAGCTATGTTAAATTACCAGAGAGTAACGTAGCTATGGAAAATGGCCCATAGAAATAGCTGACTTATGAAAATTTACCGTTCTTAAAAATGGTGATTTCCCATAGCTACATGAAATAACCAGATGGTGATTTAGCCTCTGGTAAACATTCACAGCTTGCCATTGAAAATTGCCCAGTCGAAAGAGTTGATTTACCCAGCTACATAGCATGGTGATGTTCCAGTTTGCAAAATGTTAGTTTACCCCAGAGGGTAACCAACTGAAATAGGAATAAAAAACAGTACTTTGAAAGAAAAATGGGGATACAACCAAGAACAGTGGTTTAAACATACATTTGTTGGTTGGTCATGTTTCCAACCCATAAGAGGTCTACCTATTAACCAATTTTTGTATAATACTATAGGGATAGGGGGCATGTTTCGCGGCTCAAATGTACAGAAGAATTGGATGTTTGATCTGGAAAGTATGTAGTTAGTGAAAATCGTCTCAAAAAATCCTGCAAAACTTGTTTCAAATGTTTGACGCATGATCGATTAGCCCACTTTGTATTCTGATTCGGAATGACTGGCGACTGAAAAACATAGGTTGAGGATATGCAGACATGCCAAATGATCAGAATTTCTCCGAGGGAATTCAACAACTGGAGCAGGGTTGTGCTTTTGCAGCAATAATTGCTTCTGCTGAGAGGTCTGTCTTGTTTCCAAAAAAAATGGTGTCTCTCATTCCGCGTGTGTTAGCCAGATCAACGATCAACCTTTGAAACTAAAAAGTGTGCCCGCAAACTGGCCATGAATTGGGGTACCCTCTGGTAAAGTAACGTTTTGCTATGGAAAATCACAATCTTTAATGGGTAAATCAACTATTTCTATGGTCCATTTTCAAGAGCTTTTTGTTTGTTTACCAGAGGGTATCCACATTTTTTGGACAGTTGTGGAGGGCATAACATGAGCATTATTGATGCAGTTAAAAAGCTGCAGCTATAGATAGGTTAAACATTGCTTGGGTAGTTTAATTAGCTATTTATCCGGCAAGACATGGACACATCATACTGCATATTATCCATACAATTGATATCATGTTCTACATACCTAGGCCAACCTCGGATGGATACTTTAATCCGTTAGTCTTTTGGTATCAATGGGGATATCTACTAACCAGCATTTTTTTTTGCAGGCTATCTAAGATTGGCAATAATACATCCAATGTCGTACATATGTTCCCTCACAAAATGATAACATGATCAGGGTATCTGTGCTCAAAAATCCTCAAGCCGAGGAATGTGGAGAATTTTAAAGCCGCAGCTTGGTTGAGGAAGAGTTGTTTTGCTGGACACATGAGGACATGTCTGGGAAAGAAACTGGGAAATCTTACAAGATGGGGCCCCCGTTGGTTGCCGCATTCAGTTCAGATACAAGCGGCTGAATTCTATGGTTTCTGGTACCCTCTGGTTTTTTAACGTAGCCATGGAAAATGGCCCATTTATATAGATGGTTTACCTATAAAAAATGGTGATTTTCCATGGCTATGTTAAATAACAAGATGGCAGATATAGCTGTAGTATTCATGGGGTTTTTGGATCGACTGGTAACTGGGCACCATGGGGCACCATCCTGTAGTTTTTTTTGCCTTGAATTCCTTGGCATTTTTTGAGAAATTTGAAGTACCAATGTCTCTGGATGAATTTGACAATGACCTTGACCTCATCTCGTGATGTCACTGAAATGATGGTTGATTATTCTAAGATTTACCCTCTGGCTATGACTAACAGTTTGCCATGGGAAATGGCCCATAGAAATAGAGGTTTACCTATTAAAAATGGTGATTTTCCATGGCGAACTGTTAGTCATAAGCAGATGGTATTATAAGAGGAATCATCCCCAAATGGCATTTTTTCTTTTCGGGTTAGTGAATTATAATTCAATCAGACTGCTTGGTGGTTTGGAACCATGGAATTTTATGACTTTCCATTCAGTTGGGAATTTCATAAAATCCCAACTGACGAACTCATATTTTTCAGAGGGGTGGGCTCAACCACCAACCAGAGAATGCCTGGGAAAACCCACCGGAAATCTTTGCTGAATACCTGAAAAAATAGAACCTCAAGATTCAAACCAACCAGCGGGTTGAGCTACTGGACCCGACTAGTGATGGTTTTCTCCCTACAAATAAAGGATATACGGATATAGCGATGTACCCCAACATGATGTGAACAAATCGCAAGCAACATTGGTTTACTCTGGTTGTTGTGTTCTTTTTCGTGATCTATTGTGGAGTTGGAATTGCATTTTTTAATGTTGTCCCGTATGTATGTGGTAACAACCCATTATAATATTGGTTATCAATCCCATGATTTGGGCTTGTAGCCCCTTCATTCATAGGGCACGGTGAGGCATGGTGAGAACTTCACCTTTTTAGCTATCTTGGTGGCGGACACCCATTAGTGACCCGAGTGATGGGCCCTATGCATGCTCCCATGATTTATGGGGCATGTTCTTAGTGGAGATGGGATTAGGGATCAATTCGCCAACAAACCCATAGTGCAACACATCCGTAGGGATGTTCAGATTTTCAGGATCCGAACAATGGAGGTAGCCTCTGGTAAATTAACTTGTTGACCCTGAAAATAGCCTTGGTTTTAATGGACGCTAATCTTCCAACCCCGACAACTGCCAGGGTCGAACTGTTAATTTACCAGAGGGTACCGTACCATATGTTTGGCCATATGAATTGTGGGAAGCCAAACAGTTGCGGCGACTCGGCTTTGCGGCGCCGCAACGGATTGGGATTGGGTTTATCCAATTCGAAGAACAAGATGGATACTACAATCTAGGTCAATCTTAGATGGGTACGAACTAATCCTAAGGAGTCTTTTGGTATCAATGGCATTATCTACGTTCACCAGCTAAGAATTGATTTGTTTTTCAGGGTATCTAAGATTGGCAATGGATACTAATGGGGTTTCAACTATCAAACATTGGGATATAATGGGTATATAGAACCAATCTTGGCCACTGGTATTGAGAACCAACAGCTATGAATTACCATATTTTGGGAGGATGAATGCGATGAATGCCCGGATGACACGATTAGTAAAAGTGGGCTTGGAAGATTGCATACAATGTGAGGCCCCCGTTCGATAGCTAAGTTGGTGCAAAACTCCAATTTCACTATGGTTTATGGTATGCAAATAACGAACTAGTTACTGGGGCGAATCTAAACCAACTTATAGCTGGGGGGCCTCACATTGTACCTTATTTCAAACAACCATGGAAACTGTTTACATGCAGTCTGGTGGGCGTCATGACAACGACTCGGGGGAAGTGATTGGGATTTTTTATCGGAGCCTATCTATACAAGCTGTACTTCAATGAGATTCCAACAATCAGACAATGATTTGTAACTGGGCCCATGTCCCCTGGAATAACCCAAATAATTAGCTATGATCGCAGTTTAATCATCACTTCAATCGGAGAATGCCAGCAACTGGAGACTCATCTGACATTGAAGCTGGTATCGCAGGGGGGTTCATTCCATTTCCATCCATTTCCAGATATTTATATATGATATATGGTTGTTTTGAACATGCATATTGATGGTTAGTGATGCTTAATACAATGGTTTTCATGATGGTTAATAGTGGTGAATGGATGGTGAATGGTTAAGAACAACCCCGGAAAATTGTCCATCTCTGTTGCGTTTTTTTCAGAAGGTACCTCCCCGAAAAATCGTAAAACGCCCAGGCAGGCTCTGCGAATTCCACGGTGAGTGAAAACATGACCGCTTTCAAGGCACCATCTGGTTTTTAAACATAGCCATGGAAAATCACCATTTTTAATAGGTAAACCATCTATAGATGGGCCATTTTCCATGGAATACCCTCTGGTAATTTGTTACATAGCCATGGTATAGATGGCCCATTTATAGTGGATTTTCCCAGCTAGAAACCTCCATTTATGGTTGGGATTTTCCATGGCTATGTTAGTCATAACCAGATGGTAGATTAAAATGGAGAGTGAAGCAACAAATACCCTCTGGTAGTCAAAGGTCGCTAGCTGGAAAATCCCTGATATTTATAGGGTTTTCAGTGGAACAACTGAACAACCACAGTGAATTTTCATGGGAAAACTCATGTATAAATGGGGGATTGTCCATTGCCATGTTTGATATGTGCATTATTTCACAGATTCAAGCAGCACTCATTGAGACAAATGAACAATGACCTGGTTGATGAACCGACCCGGTGAGAAAAAAGTCACTTGATTCGTTTCTGGCATTGTGTAATATCCAAAGAGCATTGTTTGGGAGGGGCAGCTTTGTTGAAGTCATGTATCACTGATCGAAGGAAGTTTAGAAGTCAAACTTCCGACAATATGGACAGATGAAAAGCAGAGCAGGGCAGAGGCAGAGAGAAGAGAAAGATCAGAAGAGAGAAGAGTAGAGTAGAAGAGAAAGAGTAAGAAGAAAGAAGATGGAGATGCGTGAAAAGGTAGGAAAGTCGCGATTCACTGTGTTTTTCCAATGATTTGTGGCCCCGGAGGGTCGAAAAGTAGGCTCGCTAAAGCGGCGGGTGCGGAGCCAGCTGGCCAGATGAGAGATGAAAAATTGCACGCCGTTGTGGCACGAAGC
>Ga0126342_10022415_pt1 | contig 10428 bp, 8 predicted proteins | sample Cyp1metagenome_FD_92528 | JGI IMG/M metagenome (GOLD analysis project Ga0126342, IMG submission 92528) | Coral microbial communities from Lord Howe Island, Old Settlement Bay, Australia - Cyphastrea 1 metagenome | ecosystem: Host-associated > Invertebrates > Cnidaria > Coral ...
CCCCCGAATTTCAATGTTATGGTTTCGTAGCGCTGTTCCTGCTCTGGGGGGTTGATTTATTTCGTCCATTCGAAGGAACGAACCAAACAAGAAAATAACATTGATATTTGGGGTGAGGGGGGTTGCTCTATGTATAAGGGTTTGAATAATTCGTCCATCTACGGTATGTGTGTGTGTTCTACACAACCACAATGTTATAGTATAACTGTATAACCGTGGTGTTGGGGATGGTCCATCTGGGTCATCATTGACGACTGGGGCGACTCTGCCTCTGCTACAAGTGGATCCTGATTGAAAATCCGCGCAGAAGCGAAATCACCGATTCCACTGTTTTGCTAAGTCTTTGACGAAAACAATGCTACCCAAAGTTACCTGAGTCAAACACAAGCGACCAAGATTCAGCAGTTCAAAAAACAAACAGTTTGTGCCATGTGCTGCGTCTTGCTGCGTAGTTGATTGACAGCGTGGCATGAAAGCCAAGCTTGAAGTCAACTCCCAGTGAGCATCGCCATTTCTTGACCAGGTGCGGGCGTGGCATTGGCCAGATTTTCTTCCAGTGCCTGGTGCAAAGTTGGTTCGATTCGATCAAAGGTGTCAAGTCTTCTGGTTCGGTTTCAGGTGGAGCTTCAGCTTTCTCCATCACAAGAGAGCAAATATCTGTTCCCATGTGACAGTGTCTGGCCTGGAAAACCATGAAAGAAGATTGAAGAAGTCAATTCCCTGTGAATTCCAACATCTTACCACCAACTCGTTAGCCGGTTTATGTCAGTGCACCACATGGATTCCTTGCTGACTGCAGACATCTGCCGACCCGGCCTTGAAAATTCCCGGCAACATAGCACCATCCGCCGCATGCAGCAAAAACACAACCGCCAAGAGAATCTGGCACGTGGCAAAGCGTGACACAGTCCGGCTGATGGGACATCGTAGCCGGATCCGACTTTGGGAAAGTGAAAACGGCTTAGCCAGAGATGGACCCCCACAAGTCTGGAATTGCAGAGTCCAACTACAGTAACTGGTTGAGTCCATAAATGTGCGATGGGGGTCAAATTTTCGGAAGCCCCAAGTCATCCCAACAAGAGATGCGAGAAGTATCAAGATATCCTGCATCCATCTGCATCCATCTGCATCCATCTGGCCTGGAGAAGCTGCAAATTCGTGAGACCAAGGCTGGCAAGGATACTGAGTGAAGTTCTTCCATACATGATGAGAGGCATCGAATCCGCCTGCCTTGGTTTAACATCTGGGACTGACATCGGTGTGAGATGGCTCAGATCAGGCTCAGATCAACATGACTTAGATGGATATGGATGGATATGGATGGATATGGATGGATATGGATGGATATGGGTCAATGTTTATGGAATCCTGGAACCTCAAGTCTGTGTAATCTTCAGCCTCCAATATCCTGCAATGAGGTCTTTCATATTATTCGTGGGTAGCAGCGTCAGTTTGAGGTCCAAACACAATAGGTCGTCTGGACAATGAACTGACACGCTCCATGATTTTGAAAGGCCTCGGGATTTGGCTACCAGGCTACCAAATGGTATCAGGTACTTTGAGGTCAAGGAAAGAGGTCCTAGTGAGATCTGTGATTTCTCATCTTGTACCATCTTCCCCAACTGGGAATTCAAAACGCTGCGATTGCATTGTCACATTTTAGTGGAGAGCTGAAGATGGGACACAAGAATTGCATACACAACTTTCTTTTCGGGGGAACCAGAGCTAGTTGATACTCTGAAATGACTCGTCAGTGGGGATCTTCATACTAAAATCCAACTTGTTTAAACTTTAAACAGTTTTGAACACCTCATGCTGCGTCCATATGCCCCCAGGGCCCAGGCTGAAAATATGTTCGGTTCGCGGAGCTGAGATGAGCTGAGTTCAGTAGATCGAAGTTTCCATGGCCCAAGGCACAAGAGGTCTCCAAGAGGTTCCAGAGAAGCGCAGTAACAGTAATTGGGACAGAAAATGTTAGATAAAACTACAAGATAAAGCTAAAAATAGTATGTTTGAAGATGTTTGAAGCATTCCGAATTCAAAACAAAACTCCTAGTAATCTACCATGATGCAATAAAACTGGTTACCTCTCCCGACGCTTTCCTCGGGGTTTTAAGGAAAGCGCGGTGCGGTTGCCATGCTTGAGCAGAGATGCCAATGCCGTGCAGACTTTTGCAGATTGGAAATCCAAATCGAGATCTAAGCTTGTCATAAGTTTGACAAGAATAGAATAAACTGGATATTGGAATTGAACTCTTGCACTGATATATGTTGTAAAAGACACGAATAGCGTGTCCGATGAATTTCATTGGTTGTGTTTGTTGGGGAGAAAAGTCCCCGCTTAAAGTTTCCTCAGATTGGCCAGGCAGCACAGTTCAAAACAATCCTTGTGATGCCTTGTGGTGTTTCTCGGTGTTTCTCAACCTGTTTGATTTTCCAGGCATCCGCAAGACCAATGTTTGAGGGGATGGATTTGGGGGAGACAATTTCCATCTCAGCATGACCCAATCCCAAGAAACCCTTCCGGCACCAGCGCAGTGGCAGCCAGCTGGTGCATGGAAATCTGGACATGCCTTGAGTCAGATCAGTCCCCGAATCATAAACCACACCAGGATCGCCCACAAAAAGACTGAACATATCTTAAAATATGTCGCTGGGTTGGAACCACTTCTGAAATGGTTACGAGTGACATCAAGTGAGAAGTATAATTGATTTGATTATATTTGATTTAGCATCTATCTAATGTACCATACAGGCACAGGAGTCAGAAAGAACCTAATCACCAAGGCAAAGCTGATCGCCGTTGGAATGACTGAGGCTCAGGCAGATCCGCACCTGCAATATGTCACTTGTTTCGCTAGTGTCGCTTGTGTCGCTTGTGCAACTTCAAAATCTCCAGATTCATAGATCGGCCATGATCGGCCCAACCCTCAGAGCTTCATGGTACTCTACCAACTAAATCAGCCTCTGGCAGTTCCAGTCTGAGTTCCAACGGCCAAGGGAAGATCCTTTCCGCACTGCAAACAACTTAGGCAGTCTAGGCTCATGACTCATGGAACATCCCCCACCTCAACATCAAACTGGAGAAGCGCACAGCTTCACCTCGAGCACGAAGTCTTCGAAAACCCGAAAACCAATTCTATTCCGATGATCATCTAATTTCGACATATTTTGACAAGTATTTCCACAATTATTTCGACAATTATCAGCAAATCGATGAATTTCAACTCTCAATGGACCAACAAGAGACAGATGAATCAGACAAATCCATACAAATCCAGATTTCAACACGTAGATCCAACAAAATCGGACAGAAGTCGGACAGCATGTTATCGCACTCTGGGGCCCCCCGCGCCATTTCGACTTTCCTGGTGGTGCCGTTCGGTAGTGCTAATCAAGTTACAGAACTACCCTGGACACGAACTGGAAAGCAGCCAGTCTGGCAGGTGCTGTGCTATGTTGAGGTCTGGATGGCAAGCACTGAATCAACTGTTTCGTCAAGGACTTCAAGCGCGCAGTGGCGCATGCTGTCAGAAACATGTGACTGGCCCGTTTGGATTTTCGAGGGTAACCCAGGGTAACCTGATGTAACCTGGGTTACCCAGGGCCCAGGGTAAGTCAAAAAGTGACGTCCAACAGTCCAACTCCCATGCCTCGACCTCCTCGTTTTCCTGGATTGCCTGGCTGAAGGATGTTCTGCAACTTTGTCCATACGTGTCCTTACTGTCCACATCCTTTGGTTCCAGACATTGAACGAAATCAAACAATCACTACAGTTCTTTGATTCTTGGATCTCTACAGAAATCCCATACATCCGACCCTCCCATCCTTCACAGTCTTTTTTGGGACGTCGCCCGTGCTTGCTGGAGCCGTGCTATCTATCCTGCAGGAAGGCAGGACCCATCACAACAGTTCTGCAGCAGTAAACTGAACACTGAGAAACACATACCGTCACGTATCTTTTATTCAAAAAAAACAGTCGCAGCAGGATTGTATGATAACTTAGCAGTTTCATAAACTTCACCATGTTAAGCGTTTTCAATTGCTTGCAATCTCCGTCCAACACAAATCGCTGTCAAGAAGTCAAGTCGCTCCAGGAATTCTCGATTTCAATTTGAACATATTTGAACCATGTTTTCTGCCCACTCTAGTACTGCGCTTCATTCTGGTCATTAGGTTCCACGTTGCTTTAGCTGACACAAACAGGTTCAAACGGTTCAAAACAGCTGACAGAAATTTGCGACATTTCCGTTTCGATTCTTGAGTCGTCTGGATTTCACTCTTGAGTTGATTGGATTTCATCCTCATTTCGTTTCATATCATGTCAAAGTTCAAAAACACAGTCATAGATGTCCAGAACCTGAAGGATTCGGACTTACTGTAGCTGCCACTGTAGCTTCACTCGTCGCGTTTTTTTCGTCAAAAACCACGCATGACCACGCTGCGTTAAAGGCGCCTCGGATGTCCTCCCGTGATGCCTGGCGAAGCAGCGAAGCGGCGAAGCGGGGTTCCCAGGCGCCGCGAAGAGTACGACACGGACAAAGAGGACAACACAGGTGTGTCGATTCAAGTTACAGAATGGGGCATGATTCAAGTTGATTCAAGTTACTTCAAATTAATTCAAGTTAATTCAAGTTAGTTCAAGTTAGTTCAAGTCAATTCAAGATAGTTCCAGTGATTCAAGTTGATTCAAATTACTTCAAGTTAATTCAAGTTAGTTCAAGTTAGTTCAAGTTGATTCAAGTTAGTTCAAGTTGATTCAAGTTACTTCAAGTTAATTCAAGTTAATTCAGGTTGATTCAAGTTAGTTCAAGTTAATTCAAGTTAGTTCAAGTTAATTCAAGTTGATTCAAGTTAGTTCAAGTTAATTCAAGTTAATTCAAGTTAGTTTAAGTTAATTCAAGTTGATTCAAGTTGATTCAAGTTGGTTCAAGTCAATGCAAATTAATTCAAGTTAGTTCAAGATAATTCAAGTTGATTCAAGTTAGTTCAAGTTAGTTCAAGTTAATTCAAGTTAGTTCAAGTGATTCAAGCTGATTCAAGTTGATTCAAGTTAGTTCAAGTTGATTCAAGTTGGCTCAAGTTAGTTTAAGTTGATTCAAGTTGGTTCAAGTTGACTCAAGTTAGTTCAAGTTAATTCAGGTTGATTCAAGTTAAATCAAGTTAATTCAAGTTGACTCAAGTTAGTTTAAGTTGATTCAAGTTGGTTAAAGTTAATTCAAGTTAATTCAAGTTAGTTCAAGTTAATTCAAGTTGATTCAAGTTAATTCAAGTTGATTCAAGTTAATTCAAGTTAGTTCAAGTTAGTTCAAGTTTATTCAAGTTAGTTCAAGTTTATTCAAGTTAATTCAAGTTGATTCAAGTTGGTTCAACTTGATTCAAGTTAGCTCAAGTTAATTCAAGTTAGTTCCAGTTAGTTCAAGTTGATTCAAGTTAATTCAAGTTTATTCAAGCTAATTCAAGTTGATTATAGTTAATTCAAGTTGATTCACGTTAATTCAAGTTGATTCAAGTTGATTCAAGTTAATTCAAGTTGACTCAAGTTAGTTTAAGTTGATTCAAGTTGGTTCAAGTTAGTTCAAGTTATTTCAAGTTAATTCAGGTTAATTCAAGCTGATTCAACTTAAATCAAGTTAGTTCAAATGTTGCTTTAAGTGTTTTTCGGTCACGCTTTCGTGTGTTCATCATGACTCAAGTGATCAAATGAATACTCTTGGAAGTGTTGATATCAAAAAGAATTAGCACAAGTAGCGCACAATGAACTGTGAAGCACTATATACTTCGTAAAAAGGCTTGCCTGGAAACGTTCCTGGCTACACAAATACTCTCTGATGAGCTATGATAATCCTGCTGAGAATGACACATCTGACCAAGAGCTACAAGCAGTTATTTTTCTCGTGATTCTGATGAGTGAAGAAAACGTAGTAAGTGTATTGACTGAAGAATTTCACTGATGGAGCCTTACATTGCTCCTCATGGCCTCCACACGAGCCTCATTGAATGCAGCTCGAGACAGCTAAACAGCTGATAGCAATTGAGCCCCCCAAGTCTGTTGGATGTTGAACATCAATGAACATCAAAGATGTTGCTAACATGCCGACGCACAAACATCAGACACACGACATCCACATGTCAACGCTGTGCTTCTCAAGAGCCGGGTGGCACGATAGTCCATCACCAACTCTTGAATGCGCAGGCGGCACAGTTCTGACGGCTTCCTCCAGGCCGTGTTGCCCTGCAAGAAGAACATCATTGCATATGATAGTGATTATAATATTATGATTATATAACAAAGCTATATTCTGGGTTCCCACTATATGACCACTATGACCACATGATGACGGTCGGCAGCACGAGTTTGACTTGGCTCAGGGCTCTGAAAGTTCTGAAAGGTGCAAGACAGGACGCTTGTGGTGTTAAGATGAATCTCTTGCTCAACCAGTTCAACACAGTTCAACACCAATTCGATCTAGTTTCGATCTGCGGCGGAAACCACGCACCGACTCCTTCGCAGCTCGACCAGGTGCCATTGGCAACTCTGCGGCAACCACAGCAGCATCGCAGCTTCGGTGCGCCTGAGACTTTCGCCACCGTCTACACGGTCTACACGGTCTACACGGTCTACTGCGTCTACGGTGCTAATGCTCGACATCTCGACATCTTCCATTCTGAATCTTGTTTCATGTTTCATCTTGTTTCGGTGTCATGTGTCAACTCTGCAACTCTGTCTTTTCTCTGAGATCAGCCCCACTGGCCAAGAGCTGTCTGCGCAGCTCAAGATTTCTGGGCCAACTGCGTGCGGCTGGGAGTGTTGAGCCAGAGAGCAAAGCGTGTGCATTCAGGGCGCCTGGTTGCAAAAACATCTTCATTTCCCGCCGCTTGCACCTTGTCATATCTGGACATATCTTGTCGTGAGTCATGAGTTGTTTCCATGAGCAATTTCGAAGAGAAATTGATTTGTGGCTTCCACCGAGAGTCAACGTCATGATTGCAACAGAGGGTCACACTTCCATGAAGCCCGTGCATGGAATTCTCACAAACCATCACCTGCACGACATATTCCCTTCATGCCGCAAAGAACGACAGCTGCGTGCACAACCCGCTCTGATTCCATGAATCTGAATTCATCTGAATTTATCAAGCTCTGACAAGTCAGGAAATGTCAGGAATGTTGACAGTCACTCACACCCAAAAAAGAACATATATAGTGTGATAGTCTTTGATCTTTTCTTCAGGCTTAACGGCATAGGTGTACCAAAACATCAGAACTGAAAAGTCCAGCAGGTCCAGTTCTGCGCACATCCAAGGCACAGGATTTGAAGAGTTGTGATGGGCACCTCAAAACCTGGTGCTGACAGCTGGCAAACTGATTCCCTCCTGTGGAATGCCTGACTAAAGTACTCAAGTGCACACACATCGGTGCTCTCAACTCATCAATAATTTAAGGTGATATCGAGCTCTGACATCCTATGAGTCCCATGAGGAACGGATGGCGTTTTATGGTTGAAATTATCAATGTGACTTCCATTCTCTGAAGCAAACAAATGAAACCATCTACCCACGGGTGTTGTCACAGAGCAGTGCCAGGTTACATCCATCAGCCAAAGTTGAAGGAGACCAACAAACTCCTTCATATCCAGCTCGCCACCTGGCAGACTGGACTTCCATGACCACCACACATTACCACAGGGTCACAACAAATAATCCACGACATGTTCAAGACATTTCAAGGCAGCCCATGTCAATGCAGGAATGCAACGCGCGTCTCCCTGAGGGCGACGCTTCCATCAACGTCGAGAACTCCAAAGAGGTCCGCCATGTTGTCAGCGCTGAAATTTTCTTTCAATACCCTGCGCGGTCATCGATGCAATCACGGCAATCAGTGTGCGACAAAGCATACAGCATCCAAACAACACTTCGGAGCAATGTCTTCGTTCTGCTGAACTGAAAAGCAAAGGCTGAATTTCAAAGTCCTCCTCATGCCGATTGGTCTGAAACCTGAAGGCCTACAACTGAGTGAACTAAGCAACAGGTGGTGGCAGGATGCTGTCAAACTTCTCCACTTCATCCAAGGAAATCTGGCAACAAAAACAACTGCATATTCTGAGCAGACCAACCTTCAGGCATTCCAACTTCTGCTGGTCGTTGTGACCAAAATGCACAGTAGCAAAGATATTCTGTAGCTGCTCACTGCAAGTTTTTCCACGCTGTTGGAACGATCGCTGTCCTTTCCTATTTGGGCCAGCATCTTGGCATTGTGAATTATTGACCATCGCTGAAACACCAAATTATCCGGGTATCAAAATGTATAATCAAAATGAATTCATGCAAATTCTGTATTGACCGGGTACAGTCGGAGTGTTCAAGTGGTCTTTCTGCAGAATAGTACGCTCCATTCCAATGATTTCTGATGGTCAAGGCTGGGAACATTGCGGACCACACGCCCTGCAATTCAGACTCCGTTTTGTGGGAACCTTCAAGGGTGGGTCATGTAAATTGTCCTGTATAGCTATACATGCCATAGCCTCTAAACTGGAACAGGGACTCCTTGTGGAAGATGGATGTTCCCGTCCACGACCGCGCGCTCCCCCACCGTTGGTTCCGTGGCGGTAGGGGCCGGCAAGGGCAACTTTTCCAGCTCCTCGTCGCTGAAGAGCGCTTTGCGAAGTCCATCACGGGCACGACAGATCTTCTGGAGCTCTTCTTTCAAATCATCGGCCTTCTCCTTGGACTTTGGGCTGGAGGGCCCAATTTGAACGTCACTAACCACCTGACCAAGATCATTTGGTAGACAGCACAAGAACACAACTTCCATTCGATTCAGGAACTTGTTCATGCTGTCACATGAGATGTTCACGTGAGACCCTTTCTCATTCGCCGCAGTGTCCAGCCATGGTAAATTCATGTTTGTGAAGCTATCGATGAGTGCATGAGAGTCCTCTGTCATCTGTTTGCTCGCTTTCTGAAACAACTCTCGACACTTTTCCACGATGGTTTTCGTGAAGGTAGGGTATCGACTGAGCTGGATGAAATCATTGTTCTTCATGATCTCAGAGTTCTCCTTGAACAATGCCATGGGATTGCGCTTTCCACGGATGCGCACCATGCGCGGGATTTCTTTCTCAAGAAGCTGCTGCAAAGGCTCTACAAAGTGGGACACAACAGAGCGTGCAACTTTCTCGCATTCCTCTTTCATCATTGTTTGAATTTCTCGCAATGATGCTTGCAGCTTGCACACCTCATGGGGTTGGCTTGTGAAGGCCTTGAGGAATGTCTCCATCTTGCTGCGCAAAGCACTGAGGTGCTTGGTCCTGAAACCAGCATACAAGTTCTTCACATCTCCGTTGTCAGCATTCAGGCGTTTCTTCACCTCCTGATAGGCTAGGTCCTGAGCGTGCTCATCCACAACACCAAGGTCTTTGAACTCCTTCTCTATCTGTTCCAACTTTTGGAGAATCTTTGTCATGGCTGGTATTTTCCATGACTGGTGCAAGTAGGCCGAGTATCCTTCCTCCAATTGTTGAACTAAGCAGGCAATGCCTGCTCGCTTTTCTTTTGCCAAGGTCCTTAGGTGCTCATCTTCGCTCTCGCTGAAGAATGCTTTCTCGTTTTGGGCCTGCTGAAAGAGCCGCTCGAAGTTGTGAATCTCAAGCCGGTCAGAGTTCTGCTGTGGTGGCTTCAACATGCAGGCCACCCAGCTTTTCAAATTCACCTGGCCCAAATCGTCATCTCCTGTTGTGGGATCATTGAGCACCAAGTCACGCAAGAGCTTTGTGTTGGCACTTGCGTCGCACTTTGAAAGTACTCCAAAAGTCCTTCCTTGCAATTCATTCCTTTCAACAAAATCCAGTGCCATGTTTGAAGCTGGGCATGGCTGGGCGCCATCTCCTGGCACCACTGCCAAAAACATGTCATTTTTCCCATTCCGTGCATCATAGTCCAGTTCCCACTCCAAAATCTTGGTGATCGCAGCTGCTTTTCTATTTCTCCCTCCTACAACCCCAGGAGTGTCAACCAGGTCGATGCTTGGAACTTGCGGGTGACGAATCTCAACAACAAGGTACCTGTCCGTGACGAGCCCATCCGAGCTAAAGCGCTTCAGAAGACTTTCTGTGTACTCTTGAACATCACGCCAGCCGTTCTCATGGGGAATGGTTTTGGTATCTCCTGGCAGGGCTTTGCAGCGATGACAAGCAAAACTGAGAGATTGAGAAGAACTTTATGTCCATGGAGCGGTTGACGAAAGCATGTCGTACCATCCTGTTGCGTGATTGGAAATTAGATCAGTTCCACGCTCAGCTTCTGATCAATTGTCAGGCTTGGGTACCCCATCAAAGGGTATCTCATCAGCCATGGCTGGCCAGAATGAAAAATTATAAATCATATAAAAAAATATGATTGAAATATCAAAAAATATCAAAAAATTGA
>Ga0126342_10022416_pt1 | contig 10428 bp, 12 predicted proteins | sample Cyp1metagenome_FD_92528 | JGI IMG/M metagenome (GOLD analysis project Ga0126342, IMG submission 92528) | Coral microbial communities from Lord Howe Island, Old Settlement Bay, Australia - Cyphastrea 1 metagenome | ecosystem: Host-associated > Invertebrates > Cnidaria > Coral ...
AAAGAGAGAGAAAGAGAGGAGACATCAATCACCTTTCGATCCATCAGTGGCTTCGCTCTGCCATCCGTGATTCACAACAACCAACCTCTCCTATAGGTTTCCTATTTTTGAAACTTCCGCCACTGGTAAAGACGATAATGAACCAAGTTCTTAGAGCCAGGCACCGTGCACGATCTCATCACACCTAAGAACTGGCTGTGCCCGTGCCGTGGCCCCATGTGCAAGGTGGAGCCATAAGTGGCCATAAGATTCGGGCGCATCTAGTGGGACTCCAGGAATCTCCTTCTCCTTCGCAGAAGTCAACACCCAAAGTTGTTTGGATCCTAATTTTCATCGTTTTTCGTCCACAATTTGACAAGGATTCGGTGGAACTGCTTACCATATATACCTTTCAGGTAAAAAAATGAGCAAATGATTTCGCCTGAATGATCTGGTGTTACAAAGTCTTGCCCTCTACCAAAGCTTAAGACATCCCTACAGTCTAAGGGTTTTGGCAGCTGATCTGCATCTGCTCCTTGATACCAGTATACAATCAGTATACTCAGTCGAATGCTGATTTCCCAGAGGAGTCTCTCAAGTCACTCAAGTCCTTGTCAGTCCTTGTCAGTCCTTGTCAGTCCTTGTCTATTTTCAAGGTGAAGACTTCAATCGCCTGCTGAGGGCAACTCACTCGTTGTGGACATTCCAATCACCGAGGGCACCTCGAAAATCGGCCATCGACTGGTACAAACCTCGAGCGAGGCACACGCTGTGCCAGTGGAAACCCTACCGGTGCAGCTCTCCAAGGGTTCAACCACGTGAACGGGAAATCTGCTGGCCAAAGAATCCTTGGGGTGGTGAAGAAGTACTGCATCGTTCTTTGGATCGGGATGTCTAAAAGGATAAATTTAAATGATATTTTCAGGCTGACGAAAAACATACGATTTGCACAACTATGTATACTATGTATTATTATGTATCATTCCCATTCGATCCAGCATCATTTTGGCTTTGCAAGCCAAGTCCGCCAAGTCATAAGGGTCAATAATGTGAAAACCTCCCGGGTAGGTTTCCAGCTGCTACGTGTGCCGCGACTTGCATCACCTCAACCAAATTTGAGTCGGAGAGATCCCTCCCTTGGTGCCAAACAAGGTATGAACTGAGCTTCGCACAGATTGTCTGCTCAAGTCCTCCTATGTGCCACGAACATCCGCTCAACAACTATGTCTCTCTCATGGTTTCTGAGTACCCATGGCACAGGCAAAGCTAAATTAAATTGAGTCGCCAATTTTTGATCTGATGTTTACTTCATGGATTGAGCGTGAACTTTGAGGCCTTGTCGTCATCAAAAACCGCGGTGAAGAAGTGGATCACTGCAAGATTCAAGAGCTGGCAGCGCCAACGCAGGGACAGGCATCCGGGCATCCGGGTTACATGCACTCAGCAGCACTGGATCAAAGAACGCTAGTGGAACTTGGAAAATGTGCTTTTTCAAAAAAAAACTTGAAACCGCTGAGATTACCAGGACTAGACAGCAACTCTCCGAGCTCCCATTCATCACCAAAACAGGTTGGCAACACTCCTAATGGGCATTCCTGCACAGCTCGACTCCCAAAAGACTCTGCGGCTTGCCAATGTACACTCCGGGAAGGGGGGGAGCAAAGATTCCATCCTGTAATTGCATCACTCTACCATGTGGCGCTGTTCGCACTCCAAGCACCGCTTTTTTTGCACGCTATACTATTCACCCATCTCGCTTGGAAAAGCACTGTATCAACCCTCATCACACTGTGTACTTGGCCAAGTAGTGGGCTGAGGGTCGCTGAGTCAGGTGTCAGAAAATCGCTTCTCAGAAATCTAAATATTGTCTAGATTCTGAATTGAAGCCTCTAAGTCATGCATTGATGTCACAATGCAGGCAGAAACGACTGCTGCGCTTCCGGGGCTCACATTTGATGGCATCTGTGTAGCTACGTTCGCAGCTACCCAACTTGCATTCTGCATAGGCGCTCTTCACATTGCAGAGTCTACACTGAACGCTGTACAGACTGTACATTTTGGTGAAAGTCTCTTCGAGAGTTTCAGGTATCATTCTATTCATTTCATATCTGTCTAGATGTTTCACAGTTTCACATCCAGTCTACTGGTCTACTTCTATATCTTATACATCTAACACTTTTTTAACGCTGTCTACACGTCAGAGCGTGGAATGTTCGCAAGCCACCGAGGGCTCCGAGTGCATCGGTGGGGTGTCCGGCACTGCCGGCGCATCCGGGCACGGCGGCGGCACGGCAGCCGGTTGGCTCTTCTCTGGCGCCACGGCATCGTCCTCCGCCGGCGCTGAGCGGAAGAACGACGTGGCTTGGGAGAAGAGCCGCGCGAACTGGTTCGACTCCTTTGGCGTCTTCGGCGTCTTCGGCGTCTTCGGCTCGGTTCGATAGAGACCTACGAAAAGTGACAAAAAACACATTGTGACATTGAAATTCATTGAAAGGGATGACTGCAGGTAAATAACACTGCATAGTTGACGTCTGATTTGTGTCTTTAAAATCGATCTCTTCTGTTCCTGAAACCAATGCAAATACAGCCAAATATGCTCCAGGTTGACATGTGGAACAAGATTAGAATACCTTATTTAGGGAAAAGTAGAGTGCCCCCCTCCTTTGACTCTTGTTATGAAAGAAGACTTGCCACCTCCTGGAAGGAACTGGGAAGCTGGGAATACTGCTCAGAACCCCGCAACCCCGGACGCCTGCAGCTGATATTGGTATCTTTTGTGCCTGCAGGGGACCACGCGCGAGATCTGCAATCCAACTCTGGCAAAACTACTGTCTACCTTGAGCCAGTTTGTGAAACTTGGTGCAAGAGTGGGGGGCTTCCGCCAAACCTTTCCTTCATTGTGTCAGGCCACAAAAAAACTTGAGTTTGTGAGGGAGCGTAGGCGTATATCAGCTCTGACAAACAGCCTTTCCTAACAGGAAAGGAAAAGGGCTCAACTGCTAAGTCTTTGGCTGCATTTCAACCTTTTCAACCCCGAGAGCGCCTCCGGCTCTTGTGATGCTTGGCTTTTTCGCAAGTCATCTGTTTCCGCATCATCATCGAGTTTGCTCTTCAGGCTCAAGCTGCTCTTTCCGCTTTTTGTCCTTACTTTGGGAGTCACAGGCGGGTTTCAAGGTAACGGGCGCGCTGTAATACAGTGAATCTTATACAAATGATGTCCCTTGTCACCAGCATATTCCCAAGCTCGTCCAAGTCACCCAGCCATGGATCAAAATCCCTTCCAAATCTTCCAAGTAAGTACAGCATGCTTGAAAGCCATGATAACTTGTTGCCAGCCAAGTACCAGGTGGATCCAGGACGTGCAATTAAAGGACCAGATAACCCCACATGTTAACTACTTCCAATAAGCACGAAACAGATGTGAACATGGGATGGAAAATGCAGGAAAAAAAGGAGATGCTGGAAGACAGACTGTGTGAAAGAGCTGTGTGTGACAGAGTTGTGTGTTTGTGTGTGTGGAAGTTTGTGTGTCAAAGTGTTGTGTCTGAAACAGTTGTATTATGTCAAAAAGTTTTGTGTGAAAGGTTGTGTGTGTGTGAAAGAGTTGTGACAAGGTTGTGTGTGAAAGGTTACGTGTGAAGGGCGTGTGGGTAGAAGAGTTCTTTGTGAAAGGCTTGTGTGTGTGTGAAAGTGTTGTGTGCGTGTGAAAGAGTTGTGTGTGTGTAAAAAAAAACTGGTGTGTGTGGCAATGTTGGGTGAAAGTGCTGTGTGTTCAAGCTTGTGTGTGTGTGTGAAAAGAGTTGTATGTGACAAACGAACTTTGTGCGTCCAAGTTTGTGTGCGAAGGAGCTGTGTGTGAAAGTTGTGTGTGAAAGTGTTGTGCGTGTGTGTGTGTGTGCGTGTCAAAGAGTTGTGTAGTGAGTAGTGGCATCGTGAAAGTGTTGCGTGTGTGTGTGTTTGTGTTTGTGTGAAAGAGTTATGTGTGAAAGAGTTGTGTGACAGGTTTGCGTCTAAAAGTGTTGTGTGTTGAAGCTTGTGTGTGTGTGCGTAAAACAGTTGTGTGTAAGGCGTGGCGACAAAGTTGTGTATGACAAAGCTGTGTGTGTGAAAGAGTTGTGTGTGAAAGTGTTGTGCGTGCGTGTGTGTGTGTGTGTGTGAAAGAGTCGTGTGTGACAAGGTTGTGTGTGTGAAAGATTTGTGTGTGTGTGTGACAAAGTGTGGAATGGTTTTGTGTGAAAGAGTTGTGTGTGTGTGAGGCGGGGCGGACGGGGGGGGGGGCGGACGGCGGGCCGGACAATGGACGGGAGGGCACGACAGAAAAACAAGAATCCCACACAAAGATGTGGGGAAAAAGTGGTCAAGAAAGCCTCAAAAACACAAACCCAAGGCATCCAAGGCACCTGTGAGTTCGATTCGTTCTCTCGCTTCGGTACAGGACCTGCACCGATTCGGCCACGGCGCCATCAGGCAGCGCCGGTGCATGGTATCCTCACATGCAAGTTGAGAGGGGCAAGGCATGGATCTTGGCAACACCTCATTCTCAAACAACTGTCATTGGGCTTGGGGTTTTCTTATCAAAGATCCAACTTGTCCACTTCGAAAAGATCAGTCCTTCTGACTTCGCTTCTGACTTCGGACTGCTTACATGATCCCAACGTGGACTGGCTGCATTCTCTTTCTCCTCCAGGGCCAGGCTTCATTGCACTTGCAAAAGGAATTGGTTTCTCTTCTTCATTGCTATGCTATTGCGTCAAAGTATTGCTCACAAAATTCGAAGATCTTGCACGTATGGTCATCCCATCATTTATGTCTTCGTTCAATATGACCCCAACTTCAATTTATAAAGAAAGTTTCCAAAAAGCATTTACTAGTAAATGCATTTTAGTACATACACGTATATATACTGTGTATATATATATAATGATGTCTATCAATATGTATATATAAATATATACATATATAGTATACATATATACACATCATATAATTATATATATCATATAATTATATATATATATATATTAGTATTATACCCTATATTATATACGTCATACCTAAATAAATTCCATGTTCTTTGTTCATTTCCAACCTGCATCTCGTCCACCTCGATGACCCCGGTGATGTCCAGCTCCGCTGCTGGCGCCGCCTCCGACACCACCGCCGGCGGCGCCTCGGAAATCGCCACATGCTGGGCGGCCTGGCGCTTGCGCCTCAGGCGGACCAGGGATACATGGAGATATCACAAACAAATATGGATCGTGTATATGTTATATATGAGTGATATGCAGTATGTTATATATATATATACGTAATATCCATGTTTTGTTGAGAAGAAAACTGGAAACTGGGACCCTCCCTGCCCAGTTTTCGGAGGTTTAGATACACCTCATGGCATCAACCCCTTTCACGCTTCGGTGGACAGCGTGTAATCCCAATTTCACTTCTGTCTCCCAGCCCTTAGCCCTTCTCTGTCCAGCTACTTGATCTCCTTGGCGGAAATGCGGTGAATAGTTGAGGCCGTGCCGGTTTTACTTCCATCCGGCAGGATGTTCCCATGACCCTTGAAGGTGAGGATGCCACCATTGAAGTATCTCCACGCCAGCAACTGGAACAGATAGGCCAAAGCTGCCAGAGGCACCACAGCCCAGGCAGTGGCCTCACCTAAAGATCCCTTGCCCGAGATGGGTCGATCCAAGGTTTTGGTGTCCACCAGGGGTGAGGTCCGGGTGGCCAACAAAGCGATCCAGTGGCAAACAAAGGGCGACAACGCCGCACATGTACTGATCAGCGTGAGGCAAATGTAGCAGCCCTTCAGTGCATACCACTTGTTCCCCAAGATGGTCATGATGGAAGACCACACTGCCGCTCCCCTGGCCACGTCCAAACCAACAGAGACCAAGATGGCAAACACGAAGATCTCTGAGCGAAAGTTCAGATATCCCAAGTCCCACAAACAGAGGGCTCGAAGCAAAGAGCCAGGTGGAAGAAGGCAACTGAAATCTCGCATGGCCCATGGGCCCCAACGGTTCATCTTGGTCATCATGCCAAAGATAATGAAGAGGGCTATAGGACTCACAAGGCCAATGGCCAAGGCAAAATAGGAGATCTCGGAAGGCTCCCAGCCATTCAAGGTCCACCATGTAGCATAACTCTGGGCTGGATACGATGCCAGGGTGTTCAAAGACTCCGCAATGACCAGCATCAAGAAGGACGTGTGAGTCAAACCTTCTTTCAGGCCAGTGGCTGGCAGGACGTAAGAAGCATAGCAATGGGGCGCTTTGAAGAGAAGCACCAAGGTGGTTAAGGAGACAACCAGCACGACTTGCTTGTTGATGTAGTCTAGTCCTGAAATCACTATCTACTGTACCCTTCAGAACTTCAGAATCGCTTGGTTTTTGCGGGGTTGGAGTGAGGGTTTCTTCAACCCATTCTCACCAGAAGATTCCATTTCAAGCCGCAGGGAATGCGGGTTTGGTGTATATTTTCCGCAGATCTTGTCTTATGTTGGGAAACAATATAATGTGATGCGGCATCTCTTCATCCCATCCACTAAATTTATAAAACATGGGACTGCAAGGTGTTTTCGAATCATGTCCTGCGTAGCTCAGAGTCACAGCTATCCACGAAACGCCAGAGCGAAGACTTTCAAGCACTCCAATTCTCCGTGCTGCCACCTGGAAGCCACCATGGAAGTCTTCGTTGAAGTTCCAAATAATGAATAGCATGCGAGAGGTGCTTTGCAAGCCACAAAGCCCCAAATATGTCAGTGAAACAACTGCACTGTCAAAGAACTCTTGCGGCAAAGCAGGAACAAGTACAAAGAAGAGCATGTTCATAAGCTGAGAGCTGGCCATCAACAGATTTGGAGGAATACCACCAGAAAGGAACAGCCAAAGCAAACATCCGCAAGCAGATCCTGCATAGAAGACGGCCCACAAGGACTCTTCCGATGCTCCAGACTTGGAAAGTGCTCTTGTCTCCAATGTTTTCAGGAGTGCTTCACCAACGGGCGAGAAGATGTACCCAAGGGCAATGACCACGTGAATTCGGAGGCAAACACCTCGAAGAAACGGTTTCATCAGGAACAACGACAATGGGCTCTTCTCTGTCAAGCGCTGCTCTGCTTGGCAAATGTGACTCTGCAATGTCTCAGCATCCTGACAGGGAGAAAACCTCAGCACCACCTCCCAGAAAACAATAGTAACAATAGATGACAAAAGTGGATCTCCAGTTATTTGGCACATGAAATTCAGGAAATGCCCGCGTCCTTGACCTTCCCTTGAGTCTTCGCCATCGCTTGCCTCATAATCTCATGGACCCGTTCTTCGCTGACGCCTTGGGTGAGGAATTCGGCATCCTCGGTGACGTCCAAGACTTGCATTCGGTGCGCCACCTGGAGCGAAGCTGCGATATTCTGCTCCAGTGCTCCAGTGTCAAACATTGAAACACTGTGAATCAAAGACTTTGAAACATCAAAACATCTACAGAGATTCTGCTCCATGAGATTCCAATAAGACAAGCCAAGCATTGAAAGTGGAATTGACACACCTGACCGCATGTGCCCCGCGGAGTGGCCCAGTTTCCCACCTGAGCTGTTGAAGACATCCTCCTCAGCTTGGTATCTTTGCGCGGAGCCAAGGCATCAGCAACCGCTTTGGTGGCACCCTTCCTGACCCAGAGGTGGTTCAGGGTAAGCGACCTGCCCTCAGAGTGTTGGAACATGGTGACCGCCTCGGTGTAGGCGCCGATCAAGTTCTCCCGCCAGGTTTCGAAGGGGAACTCAGCTGTTGTGGCTGCGCGTGCCATTTCCCAGTAGTCGTTCTCAGGCAAATTCAAGGCATAATCCACTGCACAGAAGAATGAGTCGATCAAACTCTTGGCATCGTCAGAGTTTTGCTGTCGGAAATAGACTCCCGGCATCTTTCCTAAGCCACCAATGGCGCAACCAACTGAAGGGACTCCCAACAAGCCAAACTCCACGTCCACGTAGCCGAAGGGCTCGGAACAGGATGGAGTAAAGCAAAGATGAGCACCACGACGCAAATCTTCCGTGAGCTTGAAGAACCTCATATGCATTGAGACTCATTAAGATAGTGCAGGATTATTCCGATCATGTTTTTCAATGATTAGAAAATCATCCCCAGATCCACCTTTTTGCTCTGTGAACCCTTGGCAGTATCACTAAGTCAAGTTGGCGGGCTCAAGCGACACCGGCCGCATCACTCCCATCACCAGTCAGACTGCTGAGCTGTTGTTCTTCCACTTTGAGGTGGTCAAAAGCGATTTCTCAAGAACCTACGAATTTGTCTGGCACTTCAGTGAGACACAAGCCTGTGACCGTGAGAAGCAGCCAAGAAGCTTGGTGCAAACAAAGAGTCGGCCTTTGAATTCATCTCCCAAGCCTGCCAGAAGCTCTCCAGCGAACAAACCACAGGAATCATCCGGAGGTCCTGCCAGGACAAACGGTGGCAAACTACCAACCAGCACACGGTGGTCCCAGAAAAATGCATTCATCATCCAAAAAGCTTCCGGAAGCCAGAGCCCGTTTATATCCTTTTACATCCTTTTACATCCTTTTACATCCTTTTACATCCTTTTACATCCTTTTACCATCAGTCACCAAATGTGGCACCTTCCATTACTGCCCAAGGCACGCTCAATTTCCAGGATGGATTCCCGCCTGCCAAGACAATTTGAACTTCAGGGTGACTCCGCAGGAACACTGGAGTCAACATCGCAATGTGATCCACACCCTTCTGCTTCACCCAGCGACCAATGAAGATCAAGATCTTGGCTCCTGAGAGATGGTCAAGGTTCAAGGTCCCTTCACAGTAAATCCATGCAGACCTCAACCTAAACACTTGCAATGATTACACCGGTACATATATTGCATAGGATTCATCAGTTTGACTATCAGTTTCACCAGAACATGGACCCAGGCCTGGATCTTCATCCAACCCACAATACTTTTGCAAGGCCGCCTTCGATTCAAAGCGCTGAGAGCGCAGTTTATCGATCTCTGCATTGGCATCGTCAGAGGGATCCGTGGCATTGTCCAGGGCAATGAGGTGTGGTAAGCCGGCAAACAAGGTTTTCTCTCGCTCCAACTCAACGGCATAGTTGTAGGCCACCCCACAAATGCCGTGCCCCGCTTGCGTTTCGCGGATGTAGGTCACACATGCCTTCAACATATTGAAACGGCCCTCAAACATGCAATACTTTCGAATGGTCGAGATCTCGACATTGAAGATCAGACTGAGTCGCCGCAGGTGACTTACTGTCTTCCAGAATCTGTCGCAGATGAAATCTGTTTCGATCACTCCTGGGTGTCAGGATGCTACTCATGCTGATTGCTAGCGGGTTAGTCTTTGAGAAGTTGAATCTACAACTAAATAGAGCAGATTCACAGAGTTGACCACACTCTGAAAGATTGGGGTCAAAAAGTGAAATTTAAATAGCTTGGAAGGGTTTGCCAAGACTCCCATATAGTCTGCATTGTGCAACACCAGAATCACAGGCAATTGCGTCTCAGGAGAAAGATAGAGTGGTGCCATCGCAGCATGATAATCCATGCAGTGGTACACATCAGGGCGGAGTTCGCTCAACAAGAGAGCCACCGCTTGATTCCACAAGGAAAAGTAACGAAGGGTCTTGACTTTGGTCATGGAACTAGGATAAGGAGCAGTTTTCACACGCTCGTTGAAGAGTTCATGACTCAAAATGTACCAAACCCGAGTGATTCCATTGAGTTCACTTTGCATGGTGTAGACTACAATCTCCTGGTCCTTGCCATCCACCACAATGGTGAAGCGGGTATGTTCATCCAGGGGCCCATAGTCCACATCACCAAACATCGGATGGACCAAACTCATGATGCCAGGCGGATGTTCTCGCAGCATTTGATCCAGCACCTTTCCAAGGCCACCAGCACTCACCTGGACTTCGTGACACCACAATAAAGTTTTAAAATACACAATATCTATGTGTTTATTTAAATTATACATATGTATATAACATATACCATAAATATATATATATATATATTATATATATATATATGTATATACATACTATACATACATACATACGTACGTACGTACGTACGTACGTACGTACGTACGTATGTATGCATGTCTGTATGTCTGTCTGTATGTCTGTCTGTATGTCTGTCTGTATGTCTGTATGTATGTATGTCTGTATGTATGTATGTATGTATGTAGAAAGATAGACATACAGACAGACAGACAAACAAATAGAATGGTAGGTAGATACTGTAGATAGGTAGGTAGATAGGTAGATACTGTAGATAGGTAGGTAGGTAAATAGATAGATTAATGGATATGTACGTAAATCCGCCCGCACCGAAGGTGCTGGGGCGTGATCTTCCGGATGGCACTCGTAAAAGGTTACAGGTTTACCTGGGGGGGGGGGCATTTTTCGGCCAAAACC
>Ga0126342_10022417_pt1 | contig 10428 bp, 9 predicted proteins | sample Cyp1metagenome_FD_92528 | JGI IMG/M metagenome (GOLD analysis project Ga0126342, IMG submission 92528) | Coral microbial communities from Lord Howe Island, Old Settlement Bay, Australia - Cyphastrea 1 metagenome | ecosystem: Host-associated > Invertebrates > Cnidaria > Coral ...
CTCCCAGACCTTCTCCGGAACCTTCTCCGGAACCCTGTTGAACCTGACCTGGCTCTGCACCAAAGCCTCCCCGACCTTCTCCGGAACCTTCTCCGGAACCCTGTTGAACGTGACCTGGCTCTGCAACCTCCGCAACTTTTTCCGGAACCTATTGAACCTGACCCGGCACCTGCACCAGTGCACACCGGAGCTATTCTGGGCTGAAGACCCCATTAGCTTACGCTGTTCGGGAAAAGACGAATTATGCGCTGACTGACACAATGCTTTCTCTGCAACTTTGTGCTTTCAAAACAGCAGTGCAAAAGAGCAAAAGAAGGCCAGATGGACCCATGTGAACAGTAGCTCGATACCTGGCTGTTGCTTTGTGTGTGTGTGTGCTGGAAACTGCTTTCAAGGTTCCAAAGCAGAAGCACTGCTGCTGTGGCCCAAAGAAATGCATCCCTGTCTATGTCTATGCCTGAAAGCAATACAGACTTGAAAGCCTGTCCAGTAGCCCTATGGCCAGATTTCCTAGCCTATGCTGGGGGTGGAGGCGTGGTTTCACCTCAGCAAATATGAATCTTTTGCAGATGTATTCTTCGTTTTGATTCGTTTTGTATTCGTTTTGTATCCTTCCTGCCTCTTCTTGCCTCTTCCTGCCTCTTCTTGCCTCTTCCTGCCTCCTGCCTCCTGCCTCCACATATTCGGCAAATCACAGTGAGAGTCCTTTGAACAAACCAGGCTCGACCAGGCTAGGCCAGGTGGCTGCGCCCACTCCACTGCGGCCAGGCCTTGAGATGTTTTTGTTCACAGGGAGATGGGAAGAGCTAGGAAGAGATGGAAGAGTATGCCAGGCCTATCTATCTGATTCTATCTGACTCTATCTGTCTATCGATCTATAATCAATGGATCCATGTATGTTCCCATCTACGTATGTAAGTACTGTATCTATAGCCTGATTGTAGGGCGAGTCGCAGAGTACATACAGGAGGTTTCTTCAAAGACAGGGGTCTTTCAAAGAATGGCTGGCTGGAACAGCAAATCGCTCGTATCGCAAGTGATTCGCATGATCCTATGACATGGAAGATGAGGAGCGACAACAGCAGCAAAATTGCAGTAGCGCACAGGTTGGCGGATGTAGGACATCGCTTCAGAAAAACGACCGGAAGTGGTGGGAAGATGTGGGAAGTACAAAGCGTTTCAAGATTTCGAACCAGACATGGCTTATGACCGTGTCACCGCCCCGCTTGGCTTCGGACACAGTGGCACCGTAGCACCATTCTTTCCCGTAGACCTGGGGCAAAATTGTGAGGTTACTGCCAGCAAGTAGCCTTTCTAAGTCTTTCTACTCAAAGCTGTAGTGCCCACTCTGCGAGTGCCCAATGCAGGAAAAGTCTGCCTCGACGCCAGCATGAAAGACTCCTGGCAAAAGCAGGCTTGGAAGTGTGCTTGCAATGCAACTGGGAAGCGGGTCAACACGCAGGGGCGAAAAGGGGGATCCAATAGCACCCTTGGGTTGTGCGGTTGCCTAGTTTTGTTGTTTTTGGGAACCTTCTCCTTTCGGTGATGATACTTGGTTTGGGTTGAATTCACAGTAGTCTCCTGGGGAACGGGGGTAGAGCGGCGGAGTGGCTTCATGATGTCACATTAGGGCATGTGGTGCAGGAGTGCAAGTGGGATGTGCGGTTTGTTGGGCGATGGTCCTAGACTATTGTAACATACTTTTGAGATTGAGTCTCTAAGTTGTCATGAGTTTCATGATGTTGTGATAGAGTTAGGATCTCTATGCTGTCATGAAGGTTCATGATGTCACTGACCATGTGGATTCATGGCAGTTGTGCTAGCTGGCCACTAGCGGTTGTTTTAGCGTAACGGATTGGTTGCGCGATTGGCGTAACGGCTTAGTTGCGCGATACTTGGTGTTCGGTTTTCTTGAGCATTTCGTTTTCTGTTTGCTGCTGGCGGGATGGACTCCGACACTGAAGCCTCAGAGTTGGATCCTTCAGATTTGGAAGAGCGGGATTTGTGGGCAAGATTGCCCAAGAAATTCCGAGAACAGGTGGGAAAATCTGGAGGTCAGTTGCCACGTGATGAAATTTTGGGATTTTTGGTGGACAGCGAAGAAGAAGCATTAGAGTTAATGGCTGGCTGAATTTGCATCAGATGATGGGCTTGCAGGCCGTTGCTTGGTGGAGCTTTGGTTTGACTGCATGGTTTGATTGTGCAGTGATTTGTTCTGCATGATTTACAGTTGCAGAAATTCTTCCACCACACCTCCGAATGAAAACAGAGCGCCAGCTCCGGTTTGTTCACCAGGGTTTGCTGAGTTAGGACAACTTTCCAGTGATGATGGATCCCTTGGTTCGGAGAATTTGAATGAAACGTTTTTACTTATGGACTTATTGGTTGTAACTTGGACTGGGAATACCTGTGCCAGGGTTGCTAGGATCACTGTGCGGTAGGATCCCAGCATCAAGCTTTGCTAGAGTTTCAATTCCTCCAGCAAGGACATTGTCATCAGCCGTGAAGATGCGATTCACCCTCTGGATGACATCACCTAGGCTCAAAGGTCTGTGAGTCAAATCTGGGGACTGAATCGCTCTCTACGACCCTCGGAGTGGGACTCAAAATCGCGGAGTGCAAGATACTGAAGCAAAATGGAACAATCATTTTGCACACGAGATCTGTATCGGAGAGTCTCACAGTGAGCAGAAGAAGCCAGGAAAACTGACGTTTTCGGAAGTCCTTAACAGTCCAGGGTCTGGCATGGCCACGTTCTGAGCCTCACGCTGTCACTGACATCATACCTGTTCGCACGCTTCCGCCCATTCGAAGTGCGACAATCGACAAAGATTTGGATGCAGCAGTGCACTGGCAGTGCACTGGGGCACACGTTCAGAAGAACGGTATTGTGCTGAACTTGCTCTTCCACCCGGCGACCACCTCGGGCTACGGCACTCTGGCTCAAAATCCAGCAACAGTGCTGAAACTAGGAAAGCAAAACAAGGACATGGCAAGACGTTGAAAAAGTACACTGAGAAAAGTATCGAAGTATATCAAAAATCAAAATGTATTTAATGTTTCAAAATGCTTCAAAATGGTCACAGTCACATAGCCCATGTTGCGACCGTATAAATGAGCGTCACGCCTACGTTCTCCAGCAGGCCAGTGATGCCCTTGGAGGCCCACACACGCTGCGGAGCCTCACTGCCTTGCACAACCAAAACTGGCAAATGTCAATGAAAAATCATCCAAACAGAAAAAGAATCAGAAGGAGAGAAACATCTAAATGCAATCAGATCAGTTGGCCAGGGGAAAATTCTTCACCATGGCGTTTCTCTCAGCATCTCCCAGCATCTCTCATCATTTCTCAGTCTCATCGAGGCTTCAGCTTTCAGGTTGCGGTGCACTCGCAGGTGCAGCGCGCGGGGGTGAGTTGCCTGGAACCAGGAGCACAGGAAATGGCAAGACTCAGCAAGATATTTCAGACAATTCTGATCCTGCGCGAGTCTTGACAGATTCGTCTTTCAATGCCCAAGCGCAATTCTGTCCTTCGCTGGCGCTGTCGTCGTCCAAGGGCACATCCTCAACCTGCCAATCAAAAAGGTGCATGTAAATATATATACATATATATATATATATATATATTTATCTATATATGTATGTATATATATATATATATATACGTATGTGTATATATATATATAATTAAATATATATATATATATGTTAGTAGTAGTTAGTTTTGCATGCAATATTTTCCCAGCGATGCAAACTAACTCTGTCGTCTTTCGCGACTTCTCCGCTTCCCAGGCTGCCTCCGTTTCAGGCTGTCGAACTGCCGCTAAAGGCCTTGTCCAGCAAACTTAAGCGTGCTTGCGGTCAGTACTGGTCTTGTCTAAGCTCTATATCCGCAGACTTATATATATATATATTATATAATTATATATATATATATTGTATATTATATATATACTGTGTACATATATGTATGCTGGAATGGCACAACGCAAGAAAACACATGTCAATGTGTTCACTGAGAGTCACTCGCAAGCATCGGCCAGAAATCCCAATACCCTTCTGCGTCACCGCATCTGCTTCAAGCCGGTTTAAACTAAGAAGACCTTTTCATTGGAGCTGCTTGAACGGGAATTATCTAGTAAACGATATGAAAAGTCTCTTCCCAGAAACAAAATATGGCAAGTCCTTTTTCTGATACTTTGCATTGCAAAATACGAACCCTACTTTCAAACAAGAAAAGCAGCGAAAAAGGTTGGGCTGAACTAGAATAAATGTCAAGATGGTACGCCGTACGTCTGAAAGCTATTGAGCCAAGTGCTGCAGCATGCGAGAAAGCAATCTCGCATTGCCGGAGTGTCGGCAGAATGGACTGAGTACGTACAGTACAACCACATCTATACACAAAGGGCGCGGGTGTTGACCGACCAACTCACAGCCGGCAGGAAGGAGAAACCAGAAGGACATACACAAAGGGCAACGCAGCAACAACTTCATCTTGGAGCAGTGAAACTAAGATGAATCATAAGACAACCTAATGATTGCACTAAAAGGACTGTCTTCCTTCTGAAACAGGGAGTACCAGCACCTTGAGCTTCTCCTCTGAGTCATCCACTTCCAACATGAGGCTCATGCCTACACAGGAATGCGATGAAATGCTAAAGGAGCTGAAGCGACCACCCTGCAAATAGATCAAATCTACAAACGACTTCAATGCTCGGCTGCAATCACTCTGCGATTCTTTGCTAAGAAAGGGACAGCACTCCAGTGTGAGATTTATGAAATCTGGCACAGACTTCACCAAGAACTTGTTCCTTGCGCCAATCAATCTTGATGGTGCGAACGGAGGGATTGGCCGACTCGGGAAAAGATGAATGTGGTACTGCGGGACCATGGGACAACAAACAGCAATCAAACTAGTGATAGTAAGCGCTCGCCATAGATTTAGAAAGACCACAGCGACTCAGATCAGGTACCGCGGTACCGCCTCTTCTCAACATAGCTCACAAGCCACTCAATGGCCAATCCACGCAGGCCCGAATCACAAGCCTGAGAGTCATTTGGTTTCGTTGCAGTTGTTTGGGATTGGGACCCTTGGGATTGCATCAGCAACATTATAATGTTGCACAAGAAACGGATCGCAGTGAAGAGAATGCGATATCTATGTCCAATTTCCGAAGGTCAGACTGCTGAGCAGGCTTTTGCTTTTAGCTGTTCTTTACAATTGCAGCATTCACGGCGTTCACATGAAGTTCAACTTGATCGAATGGAGGGGGTTCACCAATCCACCGGCCTCTCGAGTTCTTGCCACCGTTGCCATGAACTTCGCAGGCTCCAAGCTCTGCTGGAGCTGAGCCTTGCCACTTTGCAGAAATCGGAGAGGAGTGCCATTCTCTTTGGTGGCAAAATCACACACTGAACACGGATCACTGTCACAGACCCTGGCCTTGAAGAAGTCAGGTTCAACTGTTGCAACATCTGTAAAGGCCTGAGACTTGCATCATTTTTCTGTGCCAATGCGGTTTGCACCCTTTCACTTATTCACGTTTTTTAATGTTTCTGTCCAGTTTCTTTCAAGTTGTCGGGACTAGACATGATTAGAATGTCCCGTATCCCATGCACCTGAATGCACTCCTGTAGGAGATCTTCCTCTTTGGCCTGTGCCAAGCCGGTCAGCACCTCATGCACAAGAGTCACTTGCAATGTGCTACTTGGAATGCCTCCACACAGTAATTGGAGGCTTCCTAGACATATTCTAATTAGGTTCGACATAAAGTCGCTTTGCTTTTCACAAGCAGCTAGTACTAGGCTAGTACTGTAATTGAGTGGGCTGCTTGACAAAAACAACAAGCAGCTGAAAACTGTTTAGAGACTTCTAGTGACTGCTTGGCATTCTAAGAAAAGCAAATTCCAAGCATTCCGGGCATTCAGCTGCAACCCTCTCCAGCGGATGGGTCTTTTAAATCCACTGCCGAGCGCTGAGTGGGGTCAAGAGCGGAGTTCTTTTCTCCGGAAAAAGGTCGCAAACATAATAGCAACGAAAATAGAATACAAATGAAAATGAGGATTGAAAACAAAGCTGTTCCTTTGACAGCCAATCAAGTTGGCTCCATGCACCACATTGGATTAAGAATCTTGCAAACTCCTTTTTCAATACAGGTCTCTTTGTCTTGATTTGACTGTCGAAGCTGTGGCAATCCTTGTGGTGCAAACTATGTACTGTGCCCTCGATGGGTGCAGGTGAAACAAATCACATCACAACCATCATCTGTTGCAAGCCGTCAGATCAACGGTTAGACACCTATGGTCCTATGCACCACGAATGGTGTCCTCCATAGGATCATCGTGGGCTCCGCCATACCAGGACCTTCACTCATTGCAGGACATCAAAGTGAAACTGTGCAAGCAAGAAATTCAGAAAGCAAGAATCGTTAATACACACAGAAAGAATGCAAGGTCAAAAAGGCCTTTTCTGTCCAGTGCTGCCAGTGCTGTAGCCACCTTTTCCTTTGCCCTTATCGCGGCCCCATCGTCCTGACAGGGTTATCGACAGGATGGCCTGCTGGAATCTCTTGCAAAGACAAGAATAACATCCCTTCAGTGTTTGGTAAGTAGACTCTATAGACTCTTCGCATGCGATTTGTCACCTCCCAAGACCAGAACCGCGTGGATTCGCAATCTGATGTAGCATGAAAGTACCTTTTCCCACAATTTTATATATAGGTATGTAATATGTCTATGCTTCCTTGCTTGTCTGGGCAACTCTGTCAAAATTGCCACAACAACAACAACAACAACAACAACACCACCAACACCACCACCACCACCACCAACAACAACAACAACGCAAACAACAACAGCAACAGCAACAGCAACAACAAGGCGTGTTCCAGCGGCTAGCGCGAACTTTGTTTCATTTGAGATTGGTGCTTGATGATGTCAAATTTGACAGGTTGCCTTCTACAAGTGGAGTAGCAAACCTGTGCAGCGGCACCTCTCTTTCCCTCACCTTTGCTTTTGCTCCCAGGTTCTTCCTCCAGAATTCTTGTGCACAGCATCACTTAAAAGCAGGAGAGAAACTACATGCATTGTAACTATCGGAATCAATAGGTATGAAACTTTGCTTGCGTGTTGTCTTGTTGTTGAGAATCAGTATCAAACATCTCAGGTTCTGGGCCTCTTTAGCTTTGGCAAAATTGAGTTTCGTCTGGATCTGTACCTTTCGGCCATCACCCCGGAGCCAATGATTCACATACTCCCGCTGAGGATCCTTAGCAGTGCCGATGCAGCAACGAAGTAGCGAAGTTTGGAGCAGGCGCTGTTACAGCCCCGTTCCTGCTCCATATCTTGTTGCCATTGTGCCGTTTACGCAATTCCCTTGAAAGGCCACCTATTTGCAGCCAGGTAGCGTAGTCCGACAGCTGCTTCCTGCTAGCAAGACTTTGCAGCTTGGGACAGGTTTAGGCTTAAACGCTTGCTGCAAGAAGGCTCTACTGAAGAAATCCAAGCCCCAAAGCCTTGCGGTCGAAGCTTTTCTGGAACGCAGGAAAAGTACATGTGTATGAATATTAATTCATGTGCATATACATATATATATACATACATACATACATACATACATCCATACATACACATACATACATACATACACATACATTACATTACATTACATTACATTACATTACATTACATTACATTACATTACATTACATTACATTACATACATACATATATATATACTATATACATGTACATATATATATATATACACACATACACATACACATACACATACACATACACATACACATACACATACACATACACATACACATACACATACACATACACATACACATACACATACACATACACATACATACATACATACATACATATATATATATATACATAGAGATATATATATATATACATATATATATATATACATATGTGTATATATATATAATATGTATATATATGTATGTATATATACACAGTATATACAGCGTCTTTATAATATTACATATATATTTATATACATACATGTGCGTAATATGTGTTCGTATATGTATATGCTTCCTAAGCCGCTTGCCACCACGGCGTGCCTGGTATTGAACTTGTTGATGCGCTGACCTGTGAGGCCGGCAGCTGCGACCTGTCAGGACTTCAAGTGCTTCAGTCATGCAGGACTGTATCACAGATTGGGGTCGCGAAGCTGCCCTTCCGCATGTCAGTCGGATTCAGTCCGTGGGCATTGCTAACTGTGAAGTGCTCTGGATTCTAGTGGAGATTGGCTGCTGCTTACAAGTGTGCAAATCTTCCACTGTCTCAACAGGCTGCGGGCACCCAGTTCCCCCAGTTAGAGCAGGGATCATAGTCCAGCAAGAGTTCCTCAAAATGAGCAGCACCGTATCGCCAATCCACACCCAAGTCAAAGATCAGGAAACTAGCCTTGGAGTGAGAGAGGCAAAGGTTTGGAAGCCCAAACGAAGTGTACAAAGGAAGTAAATGCATAATAGGCGTACCTGCTCCAGTCCTTTTCTTCTCTTAGTAATTCTGATCAACATGATTAGCAGACTAATAAGATAATCGATTCACATCCAATCTTCCGACTCTAAACCAATTCATCAGATACCCCTTGGATTGCGGTGCAATGTTGGAAAGAGTCCAAGTCACCACATTTTGTCTTCCTCGATTGCTCATGAAGCCCGTAGCCTTCAGCTCTCGCATGTTGGCATCCACCAGTTGATCTCCTGTCTGTCCTTCCTTCCACCTCAACAGAGTCGTCTCAAGACACGCAAGAAACGTGCTAATAACGTGGATATTTCAGTGCAATCACCTCGTTTTCATAAAATTAATTTACTATGTACAAAGCTTTGAGGATTCAAAAAATATGGCATCCATTGGCATCCCATATCTGTCATTTCTTGATATTTCTTGGCCGAAACCCTTGGCACCTCTCCAGCTTGTCCATTGAACCTTTCCAAGCAGTCCTGGAATGGGTCGATGAGTCGTCAACTTTGCCATGCAGTGTCAAACCTTACGGATCCTTACCGATCTGATCCGATCTCCAATGGTCCTGTCTCCAGTCACTCCACCGGGAATGAAGATCTTGTCTCCTTTGCTTGGTGGGGAAGAAATGAAAGCATTCGCACGGATTGCCTTATTGATCCTGAAACTTGCAGAAACATCTAATGTCTTTGTGCGCACATCTGCCCCCAGAGCCCGTTGGTGTCAATTCCTTTGTTTTTCTAACGGTTGCTGAGGCAAGGGACCCTGACTCCATGCCATGTAGATGAAAAAGTCGCGCCAAGTCAGCTCGAAAACGAGCCTAGCTCAAAAAAATGCCAGGATGATCAACCATTCTCTGCTCAATCATGCTGTCAGGAACCACACATTGCATTCAAAGGAACCAATAGGTGGACTTGTTCTGTATGCGCCTCTCAGTCTCATAGCGCTTCGCCTCCAAGGTTTTAACAAGTGACGTGTTTCTGTTTTTTTTGTATTGCCTGATCCATGACATATCCACACAAACAAAATGTAATATAGTCTGTATAGTACATAGGTCGAATATGTGCATATCTATCTAATTCTGTGCATAGTATCCAACACTTTTGTATGACCTACAACATCGTTGTAACATGTGTAACATCATTGACAATCGCAAACAATCGTAGACGATCATAGAATCATCTGAATTTGCTCCAAAAACCGTATGCCTCAGACCAAATGCGACGTGGCGAGATGCAGCCCAGCGCCAGCCAAGGGCTGAGCTTTGACGAGTAGCCTTCACCCAGCATGCCATTCCTCAAGTGGCAAACAAGGCATCACAGAGCGCAACGAATGTGCGACAAGGTTGAACTCAACTTTTAAGTTTCACCACGCCACCTGATATCAAAGTACTCTTTCAAGTGGTCATCATCGAACATCCACTTGTTGAGTCTGGCCAACGCCTGATCAGCACAATCACAAGACCACAAGAGGTCACTGAGGCCACTATTTAATCACTATTTGAATAAGATCATGTTGAATTTAAATCAAACTTGATAAAACCATAAAACCATATAAAATCTGAGTCAATCTGAGACCATCTGAGACCATCTGAGATCTGTCTGACATCTCACTGAGTCCACTGAGTCCACTACCGCGTCTTCGCCACCCTGGAAGGGAAGGACACCTGGGAGAAACAACTTGAACGAAATGAACGACATGAACGAGGAAAAATGAATATCAAAATATCATTAAAATTAAAGGACCGGATAACCCCACAAGTCAATTTCTTTCAACAGTCCAAAAAAAAGTGGTTGAAGCGGCACGGAGAAAGAAGAAAGGACAAAGGAGATGGTGGAGGATCGAAATTTTAAAAGTTGTATGTGAAGAGTGTGTGACAAAGTTGTGTGTGTGTGTAACATCTAAATAGATGTAAAA
>Ga0126342_10022419_pt1 | contig 10427 bp, 10 predicted proteins | sample Cyp1metagenome_FD_92528 | JGI IMG/M metagenome (GOLD analysis project Ga0126342, IMG submission 92528) | Coral microbial communities from Lord Howe Island, Old Settlement Bay, Australia - Cyphastrea 1 metagenome | ecosystem: Host-associated > Invertebrates > Cnidaria > Coral ...
TCTTTGACTAACTCTTTCCCTGACGAACTCTTTCTTTGCTACCTCTTTCTTTGACTAACTCTTTCCCTGACATTCTAAAAGTCCGTAACACGGAAGTTTCTCCCCCTAAACTTCCTTTGATAAACAGTTTTACCATTATTTATGTGGAGGTTTCCTCTAAATTGTCCCTTTTTAACCAATCCAATGACCATTGAAAAGAACATACCCTCTGGTAATTTGTTACATAGCTATTGAACATGGTGATTTAGTTCGTGGATTTTCCCATGAATAGCATGGTGGATCTTTCCATAGCTACGTAAACGTTTACCAGAGGGTATCTCCATACATCCCACTATATCCATGATGGTTAAATCGCTGGTAAATGGATGTTCATCCCACTAAAAATGGTATTAATAGGTATTGATCCATTCCCAGACCATCCCAGACCCCACCAAAACCAAAAGCGTCCTCTTTCTCCTTCTCGTAACGCGAGAGCAATCTGGCCTTGGGTCGTTGGGTCATTCCACAGCCGCAGTTCCCTCTTAAAAAAAAAGTACCCGGCCTGGTAAACAAACAAAAAACTATGGAAAATGGTGTTTTAATGGGATTCAATGGTGATTCAATGGCATTTAATGGGATTTAATGGGATATATGATGATATACCCTCTGGTAAACACACAAAAAACTATGGAAAGATCCACCATTTTTAATGGGTAAATCCACGAACTAAATCACCAGTTTCAATATCTATGTTAGTTTACCAGAGGGTAGGATGAAGCACCAAGTATAGAGATTAAGTAAAAATAGTCACATTCAGTCGTCAGTCGTCACATGTGTCAATTATCCAGATGTTGTTTGGGGAAACATGCATCTGTAATGATATGGGGATGGGTCAAAACCTTGTACCCCTGGTGAACATCAAAATAGCTGGTAAATGGATGTTCATCCCCCTAAAAATGGTATGTACAGGTATTGATCGTTGTATGATATAAAAACATGAATAATGCAAACACTGGAAGCATCCGCCTTTCACCCACAACGCCGCCATGAAAAATACCATTTGCCCTCTATTAATTTGACATAGCTATATCAAATTGCCTATCTACTTCCATGATTTACCACGAGTTACCAATTAATTAAGCATTGTGATTTTCCAGCCAGCTATGTTCGCTTACCAGAGGGCACCCGCAAAATGATGACCACAAACGGGTTGGTCAGGTAACACATCAAAAAATGACAGTTCCAAACCATCATTTTCCCAATTCAGTATCCGTTTTTCAGGCACTCCATGTTCAAAAAACATCCGTTAACTATCTGTATGTTTGTATGTGTATATATATATATATGTATATGATGATTTCCATAAATGGGGGTACCCCAAAATGGTTGGTTAATAATGGAAAATCATGTGAAAATGGATGATTTAGGGGTACCCCCATTTTAGGAAACCTCTCTATATATATATATCCCCATTACCTCGCAATTTCTTGGATCGTTCAGCCATTTTTCGATACCCCAGCCATGATGGCCTGTTCACTGGAACATCTCAAGAGAGCCTGGCACAGATAAGAAGTCGTCAAGTCATGTTTCTCAAAGACGTGAATATGATGGATATAGTTGTATAAATATACAGCTATATACATAATATGTATATATATAATATAATATATATATATAAATGTTATATAGAGTTATATATATAGGAAATCTCCATGTAGAAGCATCAATGATCATGGTTTATGGCTACAATGTGGCTATAATGTGGATCAAATGTGGATATGATCAATATGATACTTGAAAGCAACAACATGTTTCAAAGGGTGACCTATGCATGAAGCACCAAAAGTCACCAAAAACAAACATAGATACTCCAGAGTAATGAAAGTAGATCATGTTCGGAAGGAAACCATAGGTTTTCCGACGTTTTTTGGGTTCCTACTTGGATTCCATGTCTCGTGGATTCCTGACTGGGATCCAACCACCATCAGAGAGTAGGCACCTTACCAACTCAACGCAACACTGGTTGGTGGTATACCTACCCCTCTGAAACATATGAGTTCGTGAGTTGGGGGTACTATTCCCAACTGAATGGAAAAATCATAAAATTCATTAAAAATTCCATGGTTCCAGTCACCACCAACTCAGCGCATCTTGGAAAACCCGCCCAACCAACTCAAAATGCCACGACAACAGTGGACCCGCCGATCCAATGGGAGGCGACTTGAGCTTTTATGGTTGGGTCCCAGGGCAGTCCCACAGCTATGGCGTATATCCCATGGGGGTTACGCCAGAGCCTAAAATGCCTCTGTTGGGCACCAGCTTTTGTGAGAAAACCCCATGATTTCGTGTTTTTAAGCGATTTGGGAAGAATAACAACGCACCTGTCAACTGCCGCAACATGCTACAAGTTCCTGTGATGATTCACAATGAATCTCCCAGATCAATGTATTGACACATACTACAACCATTGTAAATTACGAAACTACCATGTATGTTCATATCCATAATACATCATCCATTGCCAATCTTAGATGCGCTGTTTTCGTTTTGCATCTTTTTTGGTCAGCACATCCGAATCAAATTATATCAACATTCAATGGATTGGTTTAAGGTATTTTTTCAGGAAAACCCCGTATTGAATGGGAAAATCGATAGTTTCCAGTTAAGATTTCCCAACAAAACCAACCCATTGAAACGTGGCAAAAGATGAAGTCGTCCCCATAGCTCCAAATTGCTAGCTCTATTCTCCACAAGGTGGTGCCTCCCAGTGGAATGTTTCTTGGTGCAAAAACCATGGTAACTATAGAGATTTATGCATACTGTATGTATGTATATATATAAATTACAGTTGCATACATGTATATATATATATATATACACTGTATACATATAATATTTAAAATGATAAACAATATAATTCCAACAGTTATTGGAGTTATGCTTACCAACATTGCTAACTTATCTTGGGCATTACCGCAAGTACTGGATAGTGCATTAACCCATCCCGACAAAACCCGACCTTTTCGTATCGGGCGGTCAGACGGGCAAGTTCTGCTTGGTGAAGGGTTTCTTGGACCTAGCGGAGGTGCAAGAGCTTCTGCTTGCTTTGTTGAAGCGTCAACTTAAATGGCCCTTTCGGACTTTCGGAGACAAACATGGAAAACATGACGATTGAACATCAATGCTTTGGGTGCCCCATCAGAAATTATTCTGATGCATTTTGGGTATCCCATGTTCATTTAGTAGGGTTCATTGACCCATGATCAAGCCACATGTTAGTAATCCATGAGTTTCCAAGAACCAGCTGGGATAGAAAGCGTCAGCCAACTGAGATCCGAGTTTGCTCCTTAATCAGCTCAACAGCCCAATGAGTTTCCTCTTGATCGTAGAAGTTAGCTAAGTTGCTGTAAAAGTCCAATGTCACTCTGGTTTTTGTAGGTGATATACCGAACTAATTACATCTAATTACTAGTTTTCATGGGATCATAATCCATTTATAACTGGGGGGGCACCACCTTGTACAAAAAATGTTCATGCTTTTTAATAGTTATGTCCCAATGATTCATCCAACCCCATGATGAATAAGACCTGACTATTAATTGACGGGCTTACCCTCAAAATAGTCTACTCTGGAAAAAAATGGTACCCCACCTGTTGTTGAACTGCAGCTTTCAGCTCCTGCGTTGATACTGGTCGAAAGGTTGGGTACGTTCATAAATCCTCCTGTCTTTGGTACGGTGAAACTTGAGGGTACCCTCCATAGCACTTAAGAACCCCAGAGTAGGCTGGAAAATTCTTAATCGGTTCTTATCTAACGGTTCTGCTGTAGTTAAAACCCTATAAAAACCATATAAAACCCACATATAATGTCAACCCTGGACTGACAAACCGCTAGGCTGCGTGAGGGTGCCATTTGAGTATTATCATTGTCTTTTAAGTAGCTCCCTAATTGATAGACCATGGTTTATCAGTCCAGGGTTCACACTACGGGTTTCAATCAGGGTCTGAATAAACAGTTGGATATGTTTTTTTTGTTGAGAAATGATGGGTGGTGCATGATTTCATAGGGTGTTGTTGAAACATGGTTGCTTAAATCCTACAATGTGAGGCCCACCAGTTATAAGTTGGTTTATAAGCCCCAGCAACTATAGTTATAAGTACCATAAACCATAGTTATTGGAGTTATGTTCACCAACTTAGATATCTTGGGGGCCTCACATTGTATAGTCATGACCCAAATCCCGGCTTCTTTTAAGCTCCATCATCTCTTGCACGGCTTGTGCCTGACACCTTTCTTCAGCACGGATGGCGCGTAAGCGTTCCGCCTAAGACCGGAAAAGAGCCCCCAAGGATTTGCTGATGAACACAGCAGCAAATCAGCAACCCCAAATTGACATTGCCAATCTTAGATACCCTGCATAAAATGACAAATTCTTTGCTGGCTAGTAGATATTCCCATTAATACCAAAAGACTAAAGGATTAAAGTATCCATGTAAGATTGACCTAGTTGATGGCAACCCAAAATTGATGGCAACCCATCAACATTTTGGTTACGGCACACCCTCCGGATGTTGGATGAAGTTGATTGAAGTACTGGTACTTTCGTAAAAACCCCGAAAAAGATGGGCCCAAGTTATGGTAAAATCCTACAAGGTGGTGCCCCCTAGATAGCTAAGTTGGTTTATAACTCCAATAACTATGGTTTATAGGTGATATATCTATAGTTAATGGGATTGTAAACCAACTTATAACTTGGGGGGCACCAACTTGTACTAAATATCATGGTAAATTGAACATGTTCCATCTTTTTGCGGGGTCCTGTAATGGAATGGTACTGATTTTGGAATAACAAAGCTTAACCACGCAATGTTAAGATTGTGTATGACAAAATATGCACCACCAATAATGGCTAATGGAATGGGTAATGATTTTGGTGATTCTAATTTTGGATTGGTTGAGAACCGTGGCAATAATTCATCAATAGGTTCGATGAACCCTTTCGCTCTATCTCGGCTATTAACCTTGGAAGAGTTCTTGGACACACATCTAAGTTGATTCTCTACTGCTTTACCCTCTGGTAAACTAACATAGCATAACATAGCTATGGAAAATCACCATTTTTCATGGGAAAATCCACTATTAATGGCCATTTTCAATAGCTATTTTGACATAACCAGAGGGTAAGTAAAAACGGGCATCATATGCTGTCCCCAAGCTTCCAGACATATGAAAATCATTATCAAGGTGGAGCCGGAAATACTAAAAAACGTGGCAAAAAATCGCGATTTCAAACCAACCCCAAAATGATATTCATTCTCAATCATACCCAAATATGGATGGGTGAAATTCGGAAGATCTTTGAATTTGACAACACCAACCAAATGGATCCAAATGGTGTTGTACTTCCTTTCCCCTACAAAGTGGGGCCTTCCAATCGTGTTTGTTGATTTATAACCTCATGAAGCTATCACGAATACTATAGATATATCCACTAGAAACCCAACAGTTATTATAGTTATAAACTAAGTTAGCTATCCAACGGGGTTCCCACATTGTAACCCAGATGCAATAACTTAGATTTCACATGAAATCTTGTGAAGGGAGTCTGAAAAAGCAAAGATTGCCCCGGGAGGGTGCAAGATCTGCTAGGAACGTTTTCAAAATCAACAGGACCCAATTTCATCCTATGACCCAAATGGTGTTGTCAAACATGTTACGGGAAACGTCCAAAAACTTATGGTCTAGCATAATGTTCCTCATTAGGACCAACTTCAAGTACCTGAAAATGTTATTTTGACTAAGCAACAATCATCGTTTGCCCGAAAAAGAACTGATAAGTAATTAGATTCCGTTTTTGTTGGCTACATCTATCCCATTCTTATTCCAAGTATATTCCTGTTTATGATTTTTACGATGATGTTTACCCTCTGGTCAACATACAAATAACTATGGAAAATGACCATGTTCAATGGGTAAATCCACTATTTCTATCTATTTCTATGGTCATTTTCAATAGCTATGTTAGTCATTACCAGAGGGTAAGCCACCATTTTCAGATCCAGACTACGAATATGTGGCGAAGCATCCCCGGATCATCCCCAGGTGGTCGAAAACCAATCTTTGGTCGTCAAATCATCTCTTGCTCGTTGGTGTTCGCGTTCAAACACCACACGGATTCAACGCTTTTTTTCCCACTTGGGGGTGATCATTCTTCAACAAAACCCCATTTGGAGGTTTCCTACCATGGGAGGTACCCCAACAACTCATCCGTTTTAATAGGGATGTTCCATCATGAATCATCCAGCGATAAAGGAGTGCCCCCACATTTATGGCCCTTAACAATGATAAATGGGTTTATTTCATGATATATGAATATAACCAACCAGTTCTAGAGGAGTTGTGTTTTTTCCATTTATAAATTTTAAACAAATATAGCATATAGATATCTATAGTTATATCTTAAACTATAGCTGGTTGGTGGTTTTAACCATCTTGAAAATCATTAGTCAATGGGAAGGATTATCCCCTATATCATGGAAAAAATCATGTTTGAAACCAGCAACCAGATTATATTAAACCACCTTTATACAATGTGAGGCCCCCAAGATATCTAAGTTGGTGAACATAACTCCAATGTCACTATGGTTTATGGTACGCAAATAACGAACTAGTTACTGGGGCTTTTGTTAACCAACGTTCACATCACAACGGGGGGCCTCACTAATTGTAGCTATATACTTAAAGGGCCACAATTGCCGAGCCTGAAAGGCCTGTTCTTGTGCCGATTCGCCTTGCGCCACCTCGGCTTGCGATCTGTGGAAGCAACATTTCTACGCTGTGAAGAGCGTTCAGCCGATGGAAACAACATCAATATGGGGCCCCAGTGATGTTTGATGGTTTGTAAAGCCCATTATATAACTATAGTATACTATAGTCATAAGTTATAAGTATTATAAACCATCGTGTTTTTTTCGGGTTATTATAAACCAACAAAGGCCATCTAGAGGGCCCCACATTGATGGTGAACCACCATTTTGCTGGTGAAAACAGGTTGGATCCCCTTCGAGATGTGACACCAGATCATCAAAGTGCCAATTGCCTTGGTCTTTTTTTTAAGGTTTCAAGCTACTTGGATGACCATCAGTCCATATCAGTCCCACCAAACAAAAGCAACGAAAAAACCGTTGTTTCATGCTGGTAAAGCAATGATAAACCACCCATCCATGGTGGATCCGCCATCCACCGAAATGGCACTGCTATGGGGATGGTGGATCCTATGACTCCTCTGCTCTGACGAACAACTTCTCGTCCAGTTGGTGGTCCCCAAAAACCGCACAAGTTGATCCAGTTTCCTTCAGTTTGACCTGCCTTTGATAGTTCAACACTTTCAGGTGAAATGTTCGTTGGTTTCGATTCACCCCATGAAGACGAGTTCGAAGTATCTTTCATAAACCTCCGTAAACCTTGTATGTTCGCGTTAGAAACCAACTTAGGAAACTACATATGTGGGGGCCCCCAGTTTTGATAGCTAATATTGGCTTATTTCGTTATAAACAAAAATAATGGGATTCAGAAAACTTCAGCAACTGCTAAGTTGAAGCACTTCTAACTGGGTGAATTCTACGATGAAGGGGGGATACCAAGCACAGTCGTATTCATGGGCTGAATCACCTGCCTCCGGCCCAGTCTAGCCATTGACATGTCAGTGGCCATTTCAGGAACCGATTGATTGGAGGTACCTACCATATATAAGGCCTATATAAGGCCTATGTAAAGAATTATCCCTACAAAATATGGCCTTATATGGTACAGTACCTCCATTTTAGGATCCTGAAATTCCCATTGAACATGGGCCAGATTATGATGGTGACATGGTACGGGCTTGACCAACAAACACTTGTACATCTGATGGCTATCTCAAAATGCCTATGAACATGATTATTATATCAAAATGATATCCCATGATACTGTGGATGGGCCAGCGAAATCCTGCACCACCAAAAAGATGGTTAAAAACCTATAAAAAAAATATTATGGTTTAAATATATGGTTAAAAACCTATAAACCTATTACATATTAATGGATGGCCAATTAATAAATGGGATGTTTACCACCTATCAGATCCATCAACTGGTGTAGGATTTCGCCCCATCCCATGGTGGCTCACATCCCCCAGGCCTTTTCCAGGAGCTTTCGCCTTTCCATCAAGAACTCCTGCACGGCAGATTCGGTGGATTTGACCTTGCCGTAATAAACATCATAAGAAGAAAATATGTACTATTCATATACCTAACATATGTATATATATAGTAGATAAACATATACTACAATATATATATAATTACATACATGTAATTCTATATATATATGTAATCATCTATATATATATATATGTAATTATATATATACCACATGCGTCAAAGGCCTCCTTTTGAAAGGCCAAATTTATCGGGTTCCTCTATAACCCTACTAAAATGCTGGCCTCCGGTGGCCATTATGACCCACAGGTTTCACCAAGATATGTTCATTGGGAGTTCTTGATTTCAAGAACTCAGACCCCATGACGGATCCATGGTGCTGCTATATGGCTGCTAACATAAAGGGGGTATATTGATGGGATCCATGTTACCATATATAGCAGCACCATGGATCATATGGGTACTATAGAGTATAGAAATCTGGGTTTATCGATTATCAAAATTGCAGAGGCAGAAATGATGTTGGGCTATTTCATGTTGTGTTTTTCCGGAAAAAAAACAGGTATATGTTTCGAAAACAAAAAAAAAAACACATGAGCCATGGAATGGCCGTGGAAGAACCGTGGGAATACGTTGAAATGCTGTGGAAACACGTTCAAAAACATGGAAAGGTGTAAAAAAAGCGTGGAAGGCGTTCCCACCAAAAATTGTATTTTTTGTTGTGCTGGATATGGAATCACGAACAAAACAACATAATTCAGATGTGCAATTTTCTTATGCGTGATCGACAGTGCTCAAAACCCAGTGTAGTGGAAGTATGTATAGATTATCTGGTTGGTGGTATACCTACCCCTCTGAAAAATATGAGTTCGTCACTTGGGATTATTCTTCCCAACTGAATGGAAAATAAAATTCATGTTCCAAACCATCAACCAGATTATATACCACCAGGGTTATTGTTAGGTGTGCTGTTGGAACTTATTGAAACAATAATTGAGGGTTGATCTGATAGGTGAGACATTTGGGGGCTACATAGATGTAAGGCCTTTGGGGGCCCCTTTGTCCAAAGGCCTCCATTTGTGAGGCCTTTGGAGCCTTGGGGTATATGGTGATTTAAAAATATATATATAATATGGATCTGGTATATATATATATATATATACACGTATAATTATTATATATCTATCATATCCCTGTGGATCCAAGTACCTTCTTAGGAAGTGTTTGGGGTATGATTTGGAGGGTTAAGTACCTTCTCAGACAGTGGCCATGGATCCAGAGGGTATGTATATATGCATATGATTTCAATATATAAATATAAACCAATAAACATCATATTGCGTGGGCCTCGGGGCTCCCAATCAGCCCACAGATTTGGGCATGAATCCCAAAAAACTACTAGAGGGCTAGAGGCGATATTTTGCATACACGACAATACGAAACATGGCCGCATACCCTTTGTTTTGGCACAAGAACAAGTTCCTGAAATTTGCCTCATTGCCACTGCAGAGATAACCAATCCTCCGTTACTATTGACACCCCCATGGGCTGAACGGAATGGATTACCATTCTGAGACCACGACCACTTCCGTTGAACCAACATGTTTTCTGGAGCCCCTAAGTTTTGCTGGTTGAGTTTTGTTGGGTCCCAAAGAAGGAATCTATGCAAAAATCCAAGATATGGCTGTTTGCAGAATTGAGGTATACCCCCACAGCTATGGCCATTTACCAGTTATAACTGGTTATTTTTATGGGATTATACATTCTATAAATGGGGTTTTCTTAGTACTTATAACTGATAAATGACCATAACTGCAGAAAAAACCTCTTCTCTTTTATAACTATAGTTAATGGTACCTATAAAATGGGATACCCCAGTTAAAAGTTGGTTTAATTGTGGTATACCCCCAGAAAACGCTGATTCTCCGGAAAAAAAAAAAAAACTGGCAATGAACCACAGGCCTGCTGTAGCTCTTGACCCCCCTGGACCTCGGAGAATGATCAAAGCCACAGGCAATTTTTATCCGCTTCAAAAAAACATGTGGAAACCATCACAATTTCACCACACATATATATATATATATATACATAATGTATATGTATATTATATATATATATATTGACATAAAATTCTAGAGGCAACATTCCCATATTCAGAAAATCTTCGCATACCATGTTTTCATCGTACTCCAGACCTGGGTTTTGGTATGTTACTTTGATAGGCATTTCAGCTCAATCTGGAGGGAACA
>Ga0126342_10022421_pt1 | contig 10427 bp, 7 predicted proteins | sample Cyp1metagenome_FD_92528 | JGI IMG/M metagenome (GOLD analysis project Ga0126342, IMG submission 92528) | Coral microbial communities from Lord Howe Island, Old Settlement Bay, Australia - Cyphastrea 1 metagenome | ecosystem: Host-associated > Invertebrates > Cnidaria > Coral ...
ATATATATTATATATATACACACCATATATTCGGCCCGCGGGTTAATTATAGTGACCTCACTGTGACCGAACCCTGGAATCATGCTTAGGATTCGGGAATCATTCCCACATGGCCGCAAGATTCAGCTTAGTGAATTATTATGACTTACGCATGAATATTATGTGTAGGAAATCTACATCATGTATACAATGAGATAATCATCCAATCCACTAATTGGTTTAGGGGAAACTTTGCTGGACCCTCTATCTGGAGGTACACTGGGTACATATCACATATAAAAACATGGTTTCCTGCAAATGGTGCATGGAAAATCCATCCACTATCCACTGCTCCGTTCAATCCATTTAGATCTTTGAAACAATGTTGGTTGAATCAGCTCAAACCCACTTTTTAGTTGTTCAAATCAACTTCAAATCCAGATTCGGGGTAGTTAAAACACAATGTTTTGCAACTTCTGCCTCGAAAATTCCCATGTTCAATTGTTGAATCACCAGTTTTGTTGGTGAAACCACCTTTCTAACCATTTTTCACTCAGAATCATCCAGAATCACTGGTGTTGAGTGGTGAAATCACCCTTTTTCCTGGTTTTCACTCCCGTTTTGCTGGCGAAAAACCACCTGGAAACGGTATACTACCACTGTTATGGCCCTTAACAGTTATGGGATTATTTCATGATATGTAACCAACTAGTTGTAGGAGTTAGTTCATCCCATTTATCACTAAGGTTATGGGATGAACTAACTCCTACAACTAGTTGGTTACATATCATGAAATAATCCCAGAACTTTTGCTGTAGTTGGATTATTTTCACTGTTAGTTGGATAACATGTTATGTATATATATATATATACATAACTGTTAGTTGGGCCATGCACCGCTCCTCACGGTAGGTGCTTTGGCCCTTCCTGTCGATCTCTTCCTCACTGGGCCGTCACACCTGGCTTTCCACGCGAGCCCTGCTGGAGGACGCGGGAGGAATGCGGGATTTCTTGGTGAAAGATGGTTATGTTAATGTATCAACAATGTGATATGTATACATAATATACTTATATATATATTGTATACATATATTTTTTGTTTACATATATTGTATACATATAACTTTATCATTGATATGTGTATGTATATATATATGTGTTTTGCTATTAAGTGTTTATAATCTATAAGTAAAGTAACCGCCAAAAAGATATCAACATATTTCCCAATTTCCAGTTGTCCGACTTGTTGTTCTCTTTTTGGTGGGTTGCATCGGGGTGAATTTCATAGTTGGACGGGAACAAAACAAGAAACAAACATGGGGATTTCACTGGTGAGATATGGGTTTTAACTGTTATGTATATATATATATACATATATATATATATATATATATATATTATCATGGAATACAATGAAAAACATAGGCAAATGGTGGTTTAGTGGTGGTTTCATGGTGGTTTAACCAACAAAATGGCGGTTTTAATGGGATCCCGATGTGGCCAAGTAACGATCACTCCCTCCGGATGATCAAACAAATGGATGATCAAACATTGACAACAAATTGATGATATATAGATAACATATATAAATAACAAATGGATAAAATACAACTCAAACATATGTAGATAACTTAAACGGATGATCAAACGTGATGAAACACTGATGAACGAGAAACATAGATGGATAGTAGTTGAAGATAGAGAGGCTAAGTCCTCGTGCTTTCCATGGGGATTTCCATGGGGATACACCCGTTTATGGGTAGTTCATAAATGGAAAATAACTGGTTGGTGGTGACTGGAACATGGCTGGATTATGACTTTCCCATGATATTGGGAATTTTATAACCCCAACTGACTTATTCCATCATTTTTCAGATGGGTAGATATACCACCAACCCGATATTTTTTTTTTTAACATGGATGACTTGGAGGTAGCCCCATGACTTAGGAAAGCTCTAGATGTAGCAACATGCATAGCTTTTCGCGGCAGGTGGAACTGGGTTTCGCAGCTGATGGTTTCATTTGTCACACGCAGTTGAAGGCGGACGGGGAGGTTGGAGGTGATGGGACGATGGGACCTTTGAAAGACTTGGCGACTTGCTTAAGGTGATCCCTTCTTTTTGGGAATGTTATTGGTGAATCCAATAGCGGAACTCTATTTGTAGCTATCAGTTGTCATTTTCCTAGGGATTGGTGTTGCCTCTGCCTTTGAACCGTTTTGTGATGTTTTGTGTTTCACTGATATTGACCGTCCAACTCTGCTTTTTGTATCTTTTTGTGGTCGCGCCGATCGTGCATCCACCAAGTGATAGACACTGATAGACAAACGGACAGACAGACACACAGACAGCCAGACAGGCTGCCAGGCTGGCAGGTAGGTACTGTAGGTAAGGTAGGGTAGGGTAACGTTTGGTTAGGATAGGGTAGGTAACCAATGATAAACAGATGCTGGATACCCTCTGGTAAACTAACATAACTAATGGGAAAATCACCTCAATGGGTAAATCCACTATTTTGACTGGGCCATTTTCCAGTTCGCAAACTGTTAGTAATTTATACAGAGGATAGGTAATCAATGATAAACAGATGTTTTTTCTAGATATTCAGTTCGCAAACCAGGTCCGGTGCCTGGAAGCTCATCGCGTGGCACATCGTGGCGCTGCCAAGAACTTCGATGTGCTGTACCTGGCGGCGAAGGCGGGGTGCGCTCGCAACCCCAGACATGGCATGAATTCACAGGGGAAAACTCGCTGAAATCACACGGAAAAAAAATACATTAAAAATGGTGATTTTCCCATTAAAAAATGTGATTTTCCATAGTTATATATATATGGGATAATAGTATATAATCTGGTTGGTGGTTTGGAACATTATAATCCCATTTGACTAATTTTTTGTAGTTCATAAATGGCATATATCTGGTTGGTGGTTTGGAACATGGCCGGATTATGACTTTCCATATATTGGGGATAATCATCCCAACTGACGAACTCCATCATTTTTCAGAGGGGTAGGTATACCACCAACCAGTATATATAGCTGGGTGAGATGTTGTTTTCTTCATATGTTGGTGGTTTAATATCTGTGTCAATACATTTTTTTCGGGATATGAGCATGAGACATCAACATATTCTAGAACGATCCTGAACTTAGCATCATATGTTTCCTTTTGGGTGACCGTTTTTTTTTATTGTTCACCTGCTTCGAAAATTCCCAGGATGACGATGCTGCGGAATGGCTCGGGGATTCTGTGGAATTTCAAATTCTCGGAGACGAGGCGGCACCCATGGCTTGGCCATGGCGAAGCTATTCTCTCACCCATTGGGATATGGTTACCCTCTGGGAAACATACACATAACTATGGAAAATCACCATGTTTAATAGGAAAACTCACTATACGTTCTGTAAATATATAGCCATGTTCAATAGCTATGTTAAATTACCAGAGGGTAGTTAATGGGTATATGAAAACCCAATCTATTAGGATCACAGGTAAAAAAAAACAGTTGGATTCTTGTTTCACCAATTTGTTTGGAGCCAGGTGGAATCTGGGAAGATGTGAAGTATCTTCAAGAGCCCGCCTATGATAGACATGCATACATATCTTCAAAGAGAAGATGATATGGAAGGGAAAACAGTGACATCGAGCTGCAGTTTTTTTCGAAGTTGGAAGACTTGTGAACCATGGAAAATCCCAAAAAGTGGCGGGAAAATCCACCATTTTTTAGTGCGTGGATTTTCCCAGCGCACTAAACCTCCAATTTAGTTTGGGGATTCTTGCAGCGTTTGACCAGAGGCTAAATCCCCAGTGATATTTGTAGAGGACTCTCTAGGAATTCAGATGTCCAATCGTCCAATCCCCATTTCTTGCTTCAAACATCTTGCAACTCATATGTTGTTCTTGACCGCGCTGGACTTATCCAGACGCTTAAAAAAGCACTGTTCATTGCTCAACTCCATGTTTTCTGAAGGGCGCATCGGAATCTCAAGGCCTAGGCCAATTCAAAAGCCATAAATCATCGCGCTTTTCCGAACCATTGAAATCCCATGGTAAAACCATTAAACATTGGTGGTTTGGAACATGGCTTTTATTTTCCATTTCATATATGGGATAATCATCCCAACTGACGAACTCCATCATTTTTCAGAGGGGTAGGTATACCACCAACCAGTAAATGTTGTATATTTTTTCCTATGGGAAATTCACCATCAGTATCCGTCACTGGGAAATCCCATGGTAAAAACCCACTAAACAGTTACTATAATATATAGTGATAGTATAACCAAGTATACCCATACTATATCATATATATCATATAACTGAATATTATACAAATTATACAAATTCTACTAATTATGAAACCCATCTGTTGATATTGGGATTCCCAACTCAAAACACTTCAGACATCACAGAATTTGAGTTGGCCTCAGATTGACTTCGAAGAGTACGACGAGTCCGGCGCAGCGCGGCAGCGCTGGAGAGCCGCCGTGGATGCCGTGGATGGGACAGCGGGCGGTGAGGGGTGAGGTTCCGCAGTGATGTTTCTCGGTTTACATCCATATAGTTTAAAAGGGGATATAAAGGGGATTTATATGGTATATAACTATATAGTTTATAAATCTGGTAACTATATATATATATATCTATATCTATATCCCCTTAATCAAGCCGGTTGTCAAGCAAGTTCTTTGCGTCAACTTAGCTATCGAACAGGGGCCTTACCTTCCCCAGTTCTTGGTTTGTCTTAAGAAAAGTGGACATGGTGTAGCCCAAATGTGCCAAAATCGTGGAATTCAATGGATGTCCTAAATCATTTTTGGAATGGTATTCAAACATGGAGGTATAGAAACGCAGACATCCATTCTATGGGGACACACACACATATACATATATATATATTGTAAATGGAAAGCAACAACAGTATGATAAGGGCATACAGCAGGGGATTTAGTCAGCAACGTAACAATTGACAATGGAGGGCTATTTATTTTGGGAATTACTTTTTTCCCGTTTTGTTTTTTTTTTAGATTTCTGTTTCCCTGCTTCTTTGCTTTTCAGCTTCTCTGCTTTTTGCTATTCTGCTTTTCCCTGCTTCTCTGCTTTTATACTTCTTTGCTTCTCTGCTTCTCCGCTTCTCTGCTTCTCTGCCTCTCCGCTTTTCTGCTTTTCCCTGCTTTTCTGCTTTTCCCTGCTTCTTTGTTTATCTGCTTTTCTGCTTTTCCCTGCTTCTTTGCTTATCTGCTTCTCTAGTTTTCTCTATTTTTTTGTTTCTCGTAGTGCAGATAATCCTTAAGACACATCATATAAATTCATATAAATAAATAAACCCCAATTCAACCATAAAAAAAACAACCAAAGAAACACTAAAGCAACTCAAAGTAAACCCTAAACAGTCCCTAAATAATTTTGAATGTAATCCTGAATAAACCTTGCACAAGCCCTAAATAGATCTCAAACCAAACCTAAATAAATCTTAAACCAACGCTAAACGCACCTTAAACCAATCCTGAAGAGGTCCTGCACCAACTCTAAATAGATCATAAACCAACCCTCAACAAACCTTAAACCAACACATATCAACACAAAATAGGTCCTAAACCAACCACAAATAGGTCTCCAACCAAGCCTAAATAAACCTAAACAAACCCTAAAAGGATCCTAAACCAATCCTTAAAAAAATCCTACATAAACCTTAACTCTAAAACACTAAACTAACCCTAAAACCAACCCTAAGTGAACCCTAGTCAAGAACTACCATGTTACGTGAACACTTCGAGCACCAAAATGTTGCAAAATCCATCGAAAATGAGAGGTTCGAACTCCAAAATGCTGTAAATACCCTTAAAACAGCAGCTTCCAGCTCCAAAATGTTACTAATTCCACCAAAATGTTGCAAATTCTATGGAAATGAGAGGTTCCAACTCCAAAATGTTGCAAAGACAGTTGAAATGGCAGCTTCCAGCTCCAAAATGCTGCAAATAGTAAGGAAAACGGGCAGAAAAACAGATCAAACAAAAAAAACAAAACGGGAAAAAAATAACTCCCAAAACAATTCCGGACCCATTGACAATTTGATGGGATATGAATTGGATGCCATATATATATATATATTATAAATAAAATTTGATGTAACCTTCAATGAGTTTGATGTTGTGATGGATCGAAACCACTGACCAAATGGTGGATACCCTTTATATGCTCTCAAGATACTTCAAGTTATTTGCAATGTCATTTTTTTTGTTGGGGATGTTTGGGTTTCTCAAGTACTACAAGTATTGGAAACACATGTTTACCCAATGGAATCAGTCAGACAGTTTTCTTCAAATTCACATGCCCTAATCCATTCAGACTTTGTTTAATGACCATCCCCTATTTTACCATAAATCGGTGGTATAAACCATCAGCATATGAGTGGTGTATTATTGTTTTACCTACATGACAGGCATCAACAATGTGTCGTTAGCTAGCGGAGTCATCACAGCCGATGGACGAGACGGTCCTGTAAATAATGGCCTTTTTGTTAATGGCAGTTATGTGGCCAATGGATGTAAAGATTATAGCTGATTATGGCAGTTTTGTGTGAGTATATATTTGGATAATCTATGGCCATTATTATACTGGATTTATTGATTATAGCTGATTATGGCCAAATGTATCTTTATATTTGGATATACTTGGCTGATTTCCAATTTGATGAACTTGGTGGATCATCCTATGTAAGAAGATGAAACTTGATAGATTGTCCTAATGAAATTGCACGTGGACTACTCCTACTTACCCAGCTCAGAATGAGGTGTACAATCTACTTAGTAAGTGTGATGAATCACCGAGCACAAGATGTTCTCAGCTTCAATGAATCGTATTTCATATTTTGGAAGAGTAGGGGGGCCTTTCGCAAGAAATCGCTGCGACGTTTCGAGTTCGAGCCAACAAATCGCTCAAGGCAAGCTGCGTTAAACCAGCCGAGTTTTACTCACTGAACTCGCTGGAATGATGGTTAGTAGGGGTACCATCTGGTTATTTAACATAGCCATGGAAAATCACCATTTTTAATAGGTAAACCATCTATAAATGGGCCATTTTCCATGGCTATGTTGAATAACCAGAGGGTAACTATCCAAACTCACCTTATTTCAGGTCAGTGAATTGGTGTAGGGCAATCTTAGATGGCTAGTTTAGTCCTTCAGTCTTTTGGTATCAATGGGATTATCTACGTTCACCAGCAAAGAATCCATTTTGTTGCAGGGTATCTAAGATTGGCCATGTTATAATTAAGACATAATCATGTTGGATTTTGGAAGCACCCATCACTTCTTTGCAGGATGGACCACAACGAACTGGTGCGTATCCTTTGTGGTTCCTTGGGTGAAACAAACAGCATTTAATGTGGGTAGTATGAATGATATGCAATATATGTATATATGTATATGTATGTGTATAGATAGATAGGTTATCTCAATAGTTGTATATAGCTTAATATGAATCCTACATTAAGACATATGTATATCTTAAGATGGAAAATGAGAAACGAATTAATTCATTTCCGAAACTAGTTTCAGATTCTGGCAGGTTCGTTGTATGACCTGCTTTGAAAGCAGAATTCGTTTGATCAGATCAAGCCTGCAAGATGAATTTACAACTGACGATATCTGGGTGAGTTCAAAAATATATACCCCAAAATCACCATCTTAGGGAAAAGAATGACAAACTGCTGGATTTTAAGGTACATCCATATCAATTTGTGGACTCACCATTGTTGGCTGAGGATCTCAAGCACCGGCAGTCAGAAATTGCTTAGATTTTCAAGCCATCCCCATTAAAACCGAGCTTGCTGTTGGCCTTGTGGTTGATCTTCCATGATTTATAACTGAGATATGTCTAACATGACATTTTCCCTACTGAAATGTGATAGAATCTGGATTTTTTGCACCCCAGCTGAGGATGGAGGATGTTTTTTGAACCTGCCGCGCTGCGCCGATGGTTTCAGGTGTGATCCTCCTTGGACAGATTCAATTCAGCGATAGCCTGCAATGTGAGCCTGCAGGCGCGGTAGCGGCTATCCAATGATGGCCATGTTGCTTTATAAAGCCATGACAACTTCATTATATCCCCCATTCATCAGCCCTACTTACCAAGTTATTTCGTTGTATTCCCCATTCTTCCCCTACATAATCAACCCAACACTTAAGCAAATTATTTTGTGTCAACTTAGCTACCGGGGAATGGAGGCCTCACCTATGGACCATGTAACGGGAGATTCCATAGTGTAAAGGATTGATGTAAGGGAATAATAGCGGAAACCATGGTTCCTACCACCAAGTAAAAGGGTTTTCTGCACTGCAGATGTTGCCTTTATTCAACTATATGGGAATAGAAGGGTTTATTCGACAAGTATATATGAGAAAAAAGAACATCACGCATGGTTCAGAAAATCACATGTCCTCTCAAAATCGCAATTTGGAGGTACAGTACACACCATGTTCAGACACACCCATATTTGTGGCATATAATATATATATATATATATATATCATATCATCATACGTATACATATGTATATATATATATACTGTATACATATTGACAATGATAGTTATTGATAGTAATAATGCTAACAACATTATACTGTACAATATTGTAATAATTGTAATAGATTTCAAACAACAATTGCAATCATGACAACTATACATAACATGGAAGTAAATGAGCATAAATACGGTTTAACCATCAATGATATGGGAGTGTCTGAAAATAGTGTACCCCATTGTACCCAATGGTTTTCATGATCATTATCCCTATTAAATGGCTATAATTGGGAATATACCCAACATTTTCAGACAAACCCATATAGATTGTTGCTTGTAAGTCCAAGCCGTGCGGATACACCGCAGGCACCTTGGATGCAGCCTCGAAAGCGCTGGGTGTGAACTCTGGAGCTCTGCTTGGAGCCTTGCTGCAAGGCCGCAGCCAACAGAAAGGATGACCTCTTCAGGATTTAACTATGATCTACCATCTGGTTATTTAACATAGCCATGGAAAATCACCATTTTTAATAGGTAAACCATTTATTTCAATGGGCCATTTATACCATGGCTATGTTAGTCATAACCAGAGAGGGTAAGCAACAAGAATGCTGGTATAATGCTGGTACCATGGGAATAGATTGGAAGATGATTTATGGATTTATGGTACTTGGGTAACCAAGCACGGCTGGGAACGAACTCAAAGGGCAAGCCATGTCTACCAGAAGATAATTCTTGGACGACACCACAACATGCGGTTACCTCAGATTCTGGAATTACCCCAATTTACCTATCATAATACCAAATGATGTTACATAGATTTTGTAGCAACTATGGGTTGTTCATTTTGTCCAGATTCCAGGAGGATAGAAACTATGACAAGGGGGACATTTCAGCAGCAATGATTCTCAGTCAAGGATTTGGATAGAAAGAATGGCGTTTCTTCGAACTGCACACGTCATAAGTGTTTCTAAATGCGATTTGTGCCATAAATGGCCACTTTCAATCACTTTCTGGTTGGTGGTTTGGAACATGGCTTTTATGACTTTCCATATATTGGGAATAGTAACCCCAACTGACGAACTCATATTTTTCAGAGGGGTAGGGCTCAACCACCAACCAGCTTTCAATCAGGGACCCTGATAATCCATTGGGTTAATAGGGATAGCCTATTTTCAGACAACCCTCATATTCATCAGGGAAGATTTACCGCATTTCAGGGCGACACCTCACGATGAGCCGAGCCGCTGCCTGGCTCCGACCTGGCACTGTGTAAGGAGGTGGCTCGTGTAACCACCAAGCGTCCAGCGCAAGTCGTTTAGTCTCGTGATCCCCAGGGTTTAAAACCATAAAAAACACCAGTACAACCACCATGGGAATCCCACACCATCATAATCCCTTCAAAAAGACCCCTGATCAGAGCTGGAAGAATCAACCATAGAATCATTTCAAGTACCCCCAAATATCACCATGTCTTCACACTCAATAACTAACCCTCTGGTAATTTAACATAACTATTGAACATGGCCATTTATAGTGAGTTTTCCCAGTAAAAATGGTGATTTTCCATAATATAGTTATGTTAGTTTACCAGAGGGTAACCCTTATGATTTTTCGCCACGCCATCGCGCTATGGCCCGCCGCATCACGGTGCGTCAGCCCAGCGGCGCATGCTTCGACCTGGAACTGCCGGAGGCGAAGAGTTTCAACGCGCTGCAGACGTTGAAAGCGGCCATTGCAGCGAGGAGAACAGCGCGGGGCCGTGACAATGTGGGGCCCCCGTTTAGAATAGCTAAGTCGGTGCAACTAACTCCAATACGTATATGGTTTATGGATGTTTATGCCTACGGGTTGAAAACCGAACCAGCGTTTTGCATGTTTTTATGTCATTCATGGGGTTAACGGGGTGGGGTGGGGGGAGGTGG
>Ga0126342_10022422_pt1 | contig 10427 bp, 9 predicted proteins | sample Cyp1metagenome_FD_92528 | JGI IMG/M metagenome (GOLD analysis project Ga0126342, IMG submission 92528) | Coral microbial communities from Lord Howe Island, Old Settlement Bay, Australia - Cyphastrea 1 metagenome | ecosystem: Host-associated > Invertebrates > Cnidaria > Coral ...
GCCCCAAAATGGCTAAACAGTTATAAGCAATGATTGATGATCAACCATTGACTTTAGGGGTACCATAGGGGTAGCCTATTTTCAGACAGACCCATGTAGGGTCATAGAAATGGCAGACCGATTCAGCAGCATTCAGCACATCAACTTTTGGTTCCAACATGTTCCAACATCATATCACAATTATTCTCAATTCTTCTCAATATCCATGGTGCATACTGTAGCTATAGACGGATCTTGTGATATGGGCGTCTGTGAGAATGGGGTATGCCCCCCCAAACTAGGGAATTTACACCATTGAGTTGAGTTTTTCCTTGAATATCTTGAATGTTCAGAGAAAATGCATGGTTTTTCCGTGCATTTTCGTTAGTACCGAGGGAACCATTTTGGCACATATCCACCGAGCTACCGATACAAAGCGTGGCACCATCGTGCACGTCTTTCAGCGCTTCCTGTGCTGAAGCCACCACCTCAAATGACGCTGAAAACAGGCTTTCTGTCTCTGGAAATGGGGAATGTGCTAAACAACATGACCATGGAAAGAAAAATAGGGAAATGGTCGTTGGGGAGGTACTTTCCAGAGATTTTCCCAAACGGCTATGGACACAAACCTTCTGTTCACATCAAAATAGCTGGATATAGCCCATGTATAACTGTGTAGCTGAATGCTTCCTTGAGAAAGAGAAACACCATTGGAATCTGTTGGATAATTGTAGGTGTTGACCTCACCAAAATGGTTCCAACGTGTGGTTCCTTTTAGGCTTCAGTGACTTGCCACATCCGATGTTTCCTCATCCTTGGGGATCATTGGGCGGACCATCATCCAAAAAATGCGTAGTTGAAACCACCAAGCAGTTACAGTATGTTACGGTTATCATTGGCTAACCTACATTAAGCAATCCCCTATGGTTGCTGAAATCACCAGTTGCCATAGCGAAAATTCCCATCTTCGGTGCTTAAAAAACCCACCGAATCGCGCCTTGCTCGCAGAAGAGAAGCTACGGCGTCTGAGCCCTGGGATTTTTTCGCAGATTGCGTGGCGATGTTCACTGAGAGTTCTGTGTAGGAACCCTGGATCAAGTTTGATACATGGTCATTAGCAATGCTGCATGTATCTACATGTATCTACATGTATCTGGGTAAATTATAATATTTCATTACCCTGAATCTTGCGGCCATTTGGGGATCATTTCCCTTACGCCTTACGATTTCCCTTAGATTTCCAGGCTTAGGGAGAACAGGGTTCGGTCGTGATGAAATTTACCCAGATTGATTAACCAGCTGGATTGATTAACCATTAACCATTAAACACTATTAACCACGACATTAACCATTAACCATGTTAGATGTTCATACATATTTTCTTCGATCGTTCTTAGAGATTTTGATGAGAAATCCACCGACCATCCAAATGGTGTCTCAAAGGATGATCCAGAAGCTCTCCATGTTTCGAGCCAATCAAAGCATATCGAAATGACCAGTATTAGCATATCGAAAAGGATCTATAGAACGTGAAACAAAAGATAATCATTGGTCATTGAAAAAATCATTTTATCATTTTTTCTAACATATGGAACATCACCAAATTATGGAACAACAATAATTATGGTTAATTACCATATGTATTATATTGGTGATAACCAACTATTTTATACGGGTAAGTACATTTAAATATACGGATTTTGAAATATATGAACTGGTATTGAAAATACTACAGGTACCTCCTGGGCCTCGCGGTCTGGCCCGCCCTCCACATATTTAAATGTCGTTGCCGTATACCCTCTGGTAAACTAACGTAACTATATGGAAAATCACCATTTTCAATGGGTAAATCAACTATAAATTGGTCATTTTCAATAGCTATGTTAAATTACCAGAGGGTAATTAACATAATATCATATGGAAAACACATGGATTTCCAGTAGCAACACCTTCGAGAAAATCGCCTTCAACCGGTAGGAAACGCCACTGGAAACTGGCTCCTCTTACCTCAGCGAAGCGATGGCTTTAGGATGAAAGTTACATCAAGTGACTGTGGATGTTGATGATGCTGATGTTAAGACAAACACAAGCTTTCAGACTCAGACATGTTTCAGTTTTTTGTTTTCAATATTGTTTTCATATATCTTTATAGGTGGGTCCATATGTGTCCAGCATTTTCAACCTCTGATTTTCTACTGACATCTACTGACATCTTCCCAAGTCATGTTCAGCAGCAACTCTTTGTGGTACCCTGACGAGGTGGGGCACAACTTGTCGGATCTGCATCACTCTGTCGCACCTGCCGCCACTGTCAACACCACGGAACTTGGGAAAGGAGGCGGAGCTACCTTGTTTCATGGAATATCATGGGAATAATGAAGCATGGGGATTGACTGGGATACGAATGGGATATACCCTCTGGTGAATTAACATAGCTATGGAAAATGGCTATGACCAATTTCTAGTTAATTTCCCGGGCAAAAATGAGTGACAGCATGCCGCCTGTCAGCCGCGCGTGCTGCCGAAAATTGCCCGACCCGGAGACAAAATGGCTGGAGCCCAGGACAATCATGGGTGTGCGTGAACATGGGCTTTACCACAATAATAATATAGTTTGTGTCCATCAAATAAGGGGGAAATGATGATCAACCGGCAGTTCCAGTTCATTCGTGTTTTTTTTTGTATGTCCATAGGGTCCATAGGGTCCATAGATATAGAGGTTATGTCCCAAGCTATGGGGATTAGAATTCGTCAAAAAATCATAAAGAGATAACCTAAACCCCACCAAGTGGGTCCCGCCGCAACCCTGTCGCTGCTTTTTTGTTCTGCAGGGCCACCTGATCCAGGCGTTTTTCAAATGGTGGATGGGGAGACAAAACACACCATTTTGATTAAACATGGCGGTTTTACCCGATTTTACCCACACAAATTGGGGTTGACATGGTTTCACCATCACATATAGGGGTTTAATTGGTTTCATTTAAGGGCAATATAAATTATGTAAATAGTTTTAAAATGTTTTAAACACCCTGACGCTGCTTGGTTAAACATTGTTAAACTTGGATGGTGTTTTTTCGCCATCGGGTTTAAACCCACCTAAAGGTCCCTATTCCAGGGGTTGTTCCGGGAAATTTTGAGCATCCACCTTAAAGCATCTTTGGGATCGCGACGGCTAAGATGAGGACCACCATAGCCACACCTGGAGAGCGTTTTTTTTTTTTTCCGCCCCCAATTCTGGGATTTTTCATGATGCTTGACACGTCAGTAAACAGACATAATCTGATTCTATCTGGGCTTTATCAGGTTTTATCATGTCTTTATCGTCTTTTTTGGTGCCGCAATTCTTGGGACAACAAAGTAGGTGTAGATGATTGAAGTTCATCCAGGACTTGGAGGATCATCCCACAGCTTGTAACTGTTTCATGACCCTGGTTACTAAGTCCGTATTCAGTAGCTTTTCCCATTTATAACTGGGTAAACTAAACATACCCTCTGGTAAACTAACATAGCTATTGAAAATGACCATTTAGTTCGTGGATTTACCAATGAAACATGGTGATTTTCCATAGTTACGTTAGTTTACCAGAGGGTAACTCAACTATCTAACCACTTAAAAACGATGCATGGGATGATCCTCAAGTTACCATTAGATCATCCGGAATCCTAACCACTATTTACCATGATTGACCATTAAATAATCCATTAAACATTGTGAATCTTAGATACCTGTCAAAAAGTCTAATGTTTAGCTGTTTAGCTGGTTAGTACATTTGACCATTGACAGAAAAAAAATACAGTACCGTCGATCTACTGTAGTTCGTATTTAACCAGTCGGTTGACCCAGTTTGATGGCCTAACATTTCCAGTTAATAATGAATACCCTCTGGTAAACTAACATAGCTATTGAAAAGTGGATTTACCCAGCTACAAAATGGTGAAAAAAAGGGTGGATCTTTCCAGTTCGCAAACTGTTAGTCATTACCAGTCATTACCAGAGGGTAATAATTCACCTCAGATTTGTTCACCATGAAATCATCCATCCAATCCACGTACCATCCGAATTCCGACTTCGGCACACGTGGTCAGCGCCACCGGAACTCCGGAGCTGCCGGAGCGTCCGGAACTTCCAGAGGTGGATGCCTTGTGGCGGCAGGTTCGGAAAATTCATTGGGGTGAATGGGGAAATGGTCATATCCCGTCATGACATGAATATTGGAATATATTGGACATATATACAATGGACATTTATAGTATTTTATAATGGGATATATGATGTGTAATGATCTCAATTTACATGAATAAACCATGAATTATCATGATATATCCGAAGATTGTTGAGGCTATCATGGAAAAGCTGGGTTCTGGCGCCAGCTTTTGAATCAACTTTTGACGGCTTAGCCACCAAGCTGAATTGAAAGCAGCTCCACCCGCCAGAAACCACGGTTTAGTCAGGGAGGTTTGATATGAACGGGGAATGCGATTACCTAAGGGGAGACACATTGAGACCCGTTTCTTGCACACAATTTTCACAGCTACAACATGACAAAAAACGTTCATAAATCTGAATGCCTGAAGTTTGTTTCATAAATTCGTCGAACACGAATTCGCTCTGACTGCTCTGAACATTTGGAAAAAAAACAGCCCAGTCCCGTAATGATTTGAATGAGATCTGATTTCAGATGATTTCAGCCTAAAAAAAACACGTCATCATTTTCCCGCCTTGGGAGCTTTCCCTTGAGCTCGGTCGCTTCCAGGCTCCGGTCCTCCAGTTTGAGCCGATAGGGATGGGTGATAGCTCTGGATTTATGGAGGATTTATGGAAGATTGTGGAGGATTATGGCTGATTATGGCTGATTTATGGCTGATTTGTGGATTTATGGTTGATTTATGGATATTCATCCCCTATGCGATGAATCATAGGGTTCATAGCAGGGTCTGGATCATCGTCCCCCAAAACGATGATCTCATGGTGCTTTCAACCCAGAAAAATGCGATTTCACGCAGCCGGCCAGGGCAAAAACGTGGGTTTTCACGTGGGGATCGAAGATCTCGGGAACAATAACATCAAAGAAGGATAAAGAAGGCAGGATTGACTCAAAAATGCTGATGTATCCATTTTTATCCATTTTTAAGATGCACATATGAAGAAAAAGACTGGCTTGAACCCTTGGGATATCTTGGGATTACATACCATCACACCCTTGAAGCGATTTGGACCGTTTAGACCGCCACCCACAGCGGCGGACCATAGGTGCCAACATGTGCTGTAAGGAGCTTGTGCTCATCGAGGAAGTCGGGCGCCTGCGCCAAGGATTTCAGTGGGAATGAGAGACCACTGATAGCAAATCAATTTCCATTTTTAATGGGTAAATATAGGTAAATCAACTATCAATGGCAATTTTCAATAGCTATTGTTCTCTATTCTGGACATATTGATTGAACGCAGTGTGCCAAATCTACTGAGCGTTCCCAGCTGAAAAGGTGGCTAGTACGCATGGCTTTGTCGGAAAACGAGCTACCCCAAAATTTGATTCTTAGGCATGGTGAAAAGACTCATCTTTCCCATTGAAACGCCACACATCGGGGGATGCATTCCTCATTTCAGGACCCAAAACATGACTCCGACCTGTTCCAGAGCTTCTTCCTGCACGCCTTGGATGGGGGTAGCAGCCGGGGTAGCAACATGGATGAGATCTGGGAAAACCAACCACCAACCTGAAGTCATGTTGGGTCATTTCGGGATGATTCCACCAATGGTTTACAGTAACCAAAATCTTCAGCCAGAATAGCATCAATCTCTTTGGGCCTTGAGGCCTATGAAGATTGTCCAATTACTCACAGCCCACAGCCAGCCCTGTGCTGTGCGAGATGCTGCTAGAGAAAAGGAATTCTCCGACATCTGGGCGATTCAAATAATTCCCAAAAACCCAGGTAGTACAACTCCCTACTATAACTAATGTAACTTATCCGCCAGGCTTCACCAGGATATTTTTTGAAGTTCAACTCATCTGGGTTCCAGACCCAGCAGCTGTCCCAAGCGCTCTTTGGCAGCTGCATGGGACTCATCCGGCATCAAATAATCACCAAGCCATAGCGGAAACCTGAGACATGAAGTGATCGGAGGAACCCCAACTTGGACTGGGAGCATCTTCGATACTTTTGGTCAGTGACCCAGTTTGACCCAGTGTTTGTTTCACTTCAAGATCTTCAAGTTGGATTGGCGACGAATCAACATGTCGTTTTTTTTTTTTTTGAGGGGGTTATGTATGTTATGCCGGATCTGAGTAGTGTTCAAAACCCTTGTTGCTTGATTGTTATGGGGAATTATACTACGTATACCTAATATTTTTGTATAATAACATAAGATATATGAATATATATATATATATACATATTATAATATATATACATATTATATATACATATTATATATACATATTATATATATAATATATATATATGATATAACAATTATTAAGATATATCAACCTATATTAAGCCAGCTTTGCAAAAAAAACAACGCCGCAGCACTTCCAGACGGTCGCTGAACTTCACCCGTTTCCGTCGCTGAGCATCCGAGCTGAAGGTCCTGGCCGACAGGATCTTTTCGTCAAAGATATAGAGCCCCATAGAGCCCCCAAAAGAGACATCAATTGATCAAACACAGAGAATTTTTAGCTACGGTTTATGGATATTTGTGGATATTTATGGTTTATAAGATAGCTAAGTTGAGATATATAACTATCTCTTGGATTCTTTTTGAGATACTCCAAAATTTGAAGAAGTGGCGATGGCACGGTGGCCACCCTGCATAGCCACAGCCACGGTTCTGGACGAAAGCACTAGGCTCATCGTAATCATCAAGGCATGTTAATCTGGCTTGCGATGAGCAAAGTGCCGACCAGACTTTCTAATAGAGCTGGAATGCGATACTCTATCTCTTGTCTGGAAGTGATCATTCTGTGCTTGATCTCTAGTGTTACTGTAAGTGGGATGGCCATCCAAATTTTACGCTGTAAGCTGCTTCAAAGCTCAAAATTTGGCCTAGAAAACCCTGGGACCAAGCTTCACGGTGACCATGGGTGACGCCAAATGAAATGTGCCATTCATCAGCTGCGAAGTTCAATATACAGTTGCGGCAGGACTGACCCTTGAATGATTTAATTATCGCTATTTTTCATTATTTTTCCACATTCCTACGAGTACTATTTCTTACTTGCTTACCCTCTGGTAAACTAACATAGCGAACTGGCAAATCACTATTGTAATGGGTAAATCAATGTAAATCATCTATATATGGTCCATTTTCCGTAGCAAACTGTTAGTTTAATGGAGGGATATGGAGGGTAATCTCTCTCATCGTTGCACATTTCTGACCCACGTGCTCCCCTGGCTGGCTGCCAGCCTCTGGGGAGAAGAGGCCCCGCCAAGGCAAGTTCAAGAAGCGACCTACACAGATCTCCAAAAAACCTACGCAAATAACATGTTAACTGGTTGGAGGTATACCTATCAACCTACCATGGTGGTTAATATACTATTAATAATGGTTAATGATGATGGTTAATGATGGTGAATAATCATCTGGTTGGTGGTATACCTACCCCTCTGAAAAATGATGGACTTCGTCAGTTGGGATGATGAAATTCCCAATATATTGACAAATAAAAATCATGTTCCAAACCACCAACCAGAACATGTTAAGATCTGTGAGTATTGAGATCTATACATCCAGATGCTGTATTAAGAGCTATATATCCAGATAATATCACTCTAGGATTTTTCGAACATCTATTCCTTAGTCTTGAGTTCCATTTCTGCATCAAGAGGAAAAAGTCCATCACCGCAGCCTGGCTTCTCACATTCCTCCAGCGCCAAACGCAAACGCTCAGCCGAAGAGGAGGCGATTTCCTGCATCGGGCGAAGATCCCACATATTCCCAGAGATAGGAAGGTTTACCCTTCGGTCATCAAGCCTGGCAATGGAAGATCGCCTGTAAATTTGAGGTGTTCATCTGTTTTCCACGGGAAAATCAACACTGAATTTTCCCAGCAACCTGTGGAGATTCAGTATCAATGCTCCCATTTTGACCGGTGAAATCAATGCCCAGTTCCCATGGGGACCTCCATGAGCTGAGCGACTGCCCGGCGGAGCTCTATCTGGCATGGGGAGTGATTGTCTTATTCATCTTAGTATATGAAGGGCACGCTAATTTTCAAAACTGCTTGATATATATGTATATATATATATATAATTTTGGGTGGATATTTAGTGTAGTTAATTGTCATCACATGAAAATTATGGTTCGAACTGATATCCAATTGGCGTAACTATCATAATGTGGGCGAACCAGTAAAACTGCCATCACTTCTGGTGGGTTGGGTGACCAATAAAGATATTGCCAAAGTAACCATTTTCAAAATAGCCAACTTGCGGACATTCTATGAACACTTTATGGGACAATCACGATCCACCATGAGAATTTTGGGTATCCGATTTCATATTCCATTTTCAAACAAACCCATGGTCATGTTATTAATACTCGCTTGGAAAATCATGAACCATCATCAAAAACAGCAAGATAGAGCAACCCATGGTTGAATCTTCACGCAGCCAGGAAGAACCATGGTGGTACACCTCATCTTCCACCATTTGGGGGGGTTGACCATACCAAACAAGAAAGAGGTTCTGGGGTCATGGCCCTACAAAAAAATTGACCCATCAATAAATAGCTCAAACTTGACGGCGGCTCGTTTCGTCGAAGTAGCAAAGCACTGGAAGTCAGCACACATCTCTGCCTGGCTTTCTGGCACTTGCAACCCGCAGTAAAGATATCATGTACACCTCTTAAAACGAGTTTTCCATCATTTTTCCAGACGCCAGTGTCGTGTTGCAGTTCCATGGTTTCACAATGTTTCACAGCAACCTGAGGTTGACCATTTCAGGATGGAAAATGAGGGACAGAACAACCACCAGTTGACCCCTGGATGACCCCTTTGACAAGGTCACTGGATATCATCGCCTCACAGGACCATCGCCAGCACGAAGCACTGATCCGGGACCTCACCGGGACGACTGTGAAGCATCTGATCGTATCCTCCAGATCCTGCTGGATGTTGCCTTTTTTTCTTTGCAGATATCATATATATAAAGGGGGACTAATAGGAGTGTGAAACTATTCATGGGATAGTCGTTTTTTATGAGTTTATACCATTTTATACTGAGATGAAACTCCCATGAGATAGTTTGATTGCCAGAGTTGACCAGTCATCTGGATATATATTTTTACCATTCCACCGCAGTGAGTGAAAGTGTGTGGTGATGCTGGGTCTCTTGAATTGAAATGCCTCCAACACATATCATGAATGAGGACATCTGGATAAAGATTCAGTGTCTGCATTATTCCCAATACCAAACATTGAATCTTCATCTGGATACTTATTGAATCTGGATAAATAGTAATAAACTCTGGATGTTTATCATCTGAATAATGAATATCTGGATAAATATGGATAAATATTATTGACCAGCCATCTGGATAAGCAATAGTTAAACACACTCATTCAATATTATATGATTCTTCTACTCCAATTCCCATCAATCCATCGTGATGATAGCACTGAGCTTCCAGCGCAGGAAGGAAACCTTCAGTTGGTGGCACTCCTGGCTGAGCCCCTGGATGAAGAAACAAGGTGGAATGATGAAGTCACATTTATGTATAGTTAATTATATAATTATATTGTAATCTCCAACAGATAGAATACGTTCACTATTATCACTATTCTAGATTTGGATTTTGCCAACTTCTATCTTGACTTGGGGATCGCTATAACTTAACCCATCATCACACTTTTTTTTGGCGATTCCAAACATCGACCATGGCGCCTGATGTTGGGCCTATGGGGATGATTCCCCAACAATTCCCATCATTTCCCTCGGGAGAACAGGCTTCGGTCGTGATGAAATTTACCCATCATATGTATATATACATCTATATACATCTATATATATATATGTCATGATTTTCCCTAGCAAAATTCTCAATGATTATCCTACACTATCATGGATGTTCATTGATTGTTACTGTGAAAGAGATGAACCAAAAGGGGAACTCACCGATCCTTTGGCGTCACCGTCTCCACGAGCAAGGACTCACTCGCCAGTTCTACGACCTGCCGGGAACACCCGGTGGCTGAAAAAGGGGAATTCCCAGTTGATAAAAATGGATGCGCATCATAATCGAAGGAAGTTTAGAAGTGAAACTTCCGACAATATGGACAGTTGAAAAGCAGAGGTGAGAAGAGTCAGAAGAGACAAGATCAGAAGAGAGAAGAGGTAGATGCGCGAAAAGATAGGAAAGTCGCAATTCACTGTGTTTTTCCAATGATTTGTGGCTCCGGAGGGTCGAAAAGTAGGCTCGCTAAAGCGGCGGGTGCGGAGCCAGCTGGCCA
>Ga0126342_10022423_pt1 | contig 10427 bp, 9 predicted proteins | sample Cyp1metagenome_FD_92528 | JGI IMG/M metagenome (GOLD analysis project Ga0126342, IMG submission 92528) | Coral microbial communities from Lord Howe Island, Old Settlement Bay, Australia - Cyphastrea 1 metagenome | ecosystem: Host-associated > Invertebrates > Cnidaria > Coral ...
CCATAGGAATTTCGGGTGTTTTGACCTTGTTTGTTTAATAGTCCCTAGTACCTTTGTTATTTTCCCCATAGGAATTACGGTAATTTGCAACATCATTTGTTTGTGAATGGGAAACCTCTACGCGGCAACGCCTGGGCAAAACCCAGGCCTTGCGCGTATATATATATATATATAGATAGATAGATAGATTAGATAGATAGATAGATAGATAGATAGATAGATAGAAAGATAGATAGATAGATAGATAGATAGATAAAGATAAGATAGATAAGATAGATAAAGATAAGATAAGATAAGATAAGATTAGATTAGATTAGATTAGATTTAGATAGATAGATAGAATATACATGTATATAGTCATATAATATAAATATAATATATATATATATATATTACGAGATGTATATGTTTTTCGTGCATAGTTATAAATGATATAAAACCATCTGAGCTACCCAAGGAAGGTTTGCACAGGTCTTTCTGGGATCTTGGTGAAGGCGTTTCTCAAATTTTGATCTCCCCAATCTTTTTCCGATTCCAATCGACGAGTCAGAACCGGACGCTTCAATGCATCGAAGTCACCCTGAAGAGTCTGGAAAGTAACGAATCTGAATAGCCTACCATGGCTTTTCAAACTCCTTCAGAATCTCTCGATGAATAATGAATGATGGTGGTTAACATCAGGGAATCCATTTGAACTTTGCGGTGCCTTAAAGGCAGCAGTGGCAGTGCTGCTTTCAAAAGGCCTCGTGCGGCGAGGCCTCGAGGCCGCCGCGAGGCAGCTCAGAAAATATGGAAAACTGAACACTTAATTTCCATGGACAAATCACTATATGTGTACTATATTATGAATCAAGTTATGAAACTATAATCAATGGAAAAACAAAGAGTCAAACTCTAATTTTTCAACAAACCATCCAAGTTTAGGGGTCAGCCCAACTGGATTGAGGCGGGTAACCCCAAAACCCGTAGGTAGTCTTCATAGTTTCTTCATTTTCCGTATTAAACTACCAATTTTGGAGATATACCGGATATACCAAATTTTTACACATCCATATCCAGATCATTGAAGCCAAAATACTTCAATTTTGACCAAGACCCAATTGGCAAAATTATATGTTCTGCTTCCTAAGGCCCAATGTTCGCAGGGTAGAACTTCATGTTTGATCTGGGAAACTTCAATCTACATAAAAACTCCATGTACCTGGTCATGTACCTAGTGATTTTGTTTGTTTTGCTTTCTCTTTACAGTAGCTCCCTCACATATGGGCTTGTCTGAAAACTGGGCACCCCAAAAAAAACAATGCTTTCCCTCTGTCAATTTAACATAGCTATGGAAAATTGCCATTTATAGAGCATTTACCTCTTCAACAACGATCATTTTTCCCAACGCTGGTAATCCACGGTCATCCTGATGTTTCAATGATTTGTGCATGGATAAATGCAACTCAAAAACCACTCCACATATATAGATGTTCCCCAGTTGTGGCCCCAAAAATCATCCAAGTCACCAAGTTTTAGTATTGAAACCTTTGGTGAATTGGCGATCCCCCATTTTAAGAAAGCCCCAAATCACCATAGATTCCATTAAATCACCATTAAGTCTTGGGGGTACCCACGGAGTGGTCCAGTTTTCACTGGTTTGATGTCCCCCCAGCCCTGACATGAACGCTGTTTCACCTGATGCCGTCAGCGGCGGAGCCAAACAGCGACTTGATGCTGGGCTGCGAAAAGGGGCACCTTGGAGTGACGGCGGCTATGGAGGATCCTCCCACCGAGTTAGAAACTCCGAAACATGTCGAAACATGCGGGAAAACCTGGAAATATGTATGGAATATCATCTAGAGCCGAATGGAAGCACTTTTTCAGCATCATTTTCGGGGTTGGCGAACTAGTAACGATGATAAATAGATGGGATAAGCCACAACGGGGACAGCTCCGGTGCCTCCGTCATCCAAGATGGGAACAGCTGGGAAATCCCCGAACAGCTGGGAAAACCATCACAATTCTGGATACAAATTCTGGATTCCAATGTATCCCACATGGTATAACAATAACAATTGGTTTTCAATATGTTGATATAGTGGCTTATTGTATGAAAATTTGGTATACCATCGTTGTTATATGGTAAATATTCTTGTATTTAAGCTGATATACCAATATGTTGATATATGGTTTTGTCTGAAAATTTCAGTTGATATATGTTAATATATGGTTTTGATATATGTTAATATATGGTTTTGATATATGGTATACCCAAATGGCCAGTTTCATAGGGATGGTTTGAATCCGGAGAACAAAATGGGGCTCGCCCTGAGTCGCCACAGCACGAAAAGAGCTGACTCCAAGCGAGCGATCGACATGGGCGACCTGGCAACCAGACAGCGTTTGAAACCTTTTTTTCATCCATGTTCCATGTTTTTCTTTGGGAAACACATTACCATAAATTGCATCTATGTTTATTAAAAAAAAAAACATTGATACAAAGTTTGTATGAACTTGCCTATAAATCATTGATACAAAGGAATGTAATCTGGTTGGTGGTTTCAACCCCTCTGACAAATATGAGTTCGTCAGTTGGGATGATTCTCCCCAATATATGGAAAGTCATAAAATTCCATGGTTCCAAACCACCAACCAGTAATATATATATACACACCATCGAGAATTGGCATGAACAATGATGGTCAACGATAGTTGTGGACCATTTTTAACCGGGACCCGCAAGGACCATTCATGAACCCATGGGGCGATGCGTAAAAACATGTAAAAACTGACGACCTTCGCAGGCCTAACAATTGGGTAAATGTGGGATGATTTACCCTCTGGTTATGACTAACATAGCCATGCATAGCCATGGAAAATCCCTTATAAATGGAGGTTTATAGCTGGGAAGGTCATCTATTTCTATGGGCAATTTTCCATGGCAAACTGTTAAATAACCAGAGGGTATGATTTTTCATTAGGTTTAGTAAATAAATTAAAGCATCCTCAATATTGTCATTTGGGGATCTGTTGCTTTAAAGTTTTGCTAACTCTTGAATAAATCATGGGTTTGATGATTATGATTGGGGTGATTGTATTTATGATCATTATAGAAAAAACTTACATACACTGCCATGGTCCAATGTATATATATATATTCTCGCTTCCTTCAGCATAGATACATAATATTCTAGTAAATGATGTCCATATCCACTGCATACGCAAAAACGTACAATTGTGAATGTTGATGTATGCATACCTTTACATAGCGTGGTACTCATGGCATATATATATATGTGCAATCAAAAGAAAAACATATATAAATATATAAAGGTGTACTTCCATACGTCATATTATAACATATTATACATCAATGATCATGCGGGTGCTGTATGTATATATATATATATATAAATAAATACATACGCAAAACTAATATAAAGGTCCCCGCCATTCTTCCCATCCATGTTCCCTAGCCTCATTGGTTGGAACGATCATACCATGCTGGGCAAGCAAACAAACTTCAATGTCACTTCCAAGGCGTGTGTTTTTTCCTGCCCTCTTGTTTGCTGATAACTTCGGATGGTTGTGGTGCTAGAGGGTGCTCAAAGTTCCTATTGTATGGACCACCCACAACTTAGCTTTTGAGCCTTGATCAACATTCAACCACCTAGCAACATTCTGATCAATCTTGAGAATGATTGTCAAGCTTCGTAGCTTTGTGTCAGCATGATCATAGGCTGCGAAGACAACCTGTCTCAGCTCTACCATGGAAACAAAGAAAACATGGTAAAACTCTAAGGCCACATGAGACCTGAGGCTGGATGCTGAGGTGCTGCGCCCTTTGAACACGATCCGTCTTCATAGTTTCATGTGTATAACTAGTAGCATCTAAAAGAGATATATGTCAGTGGTTCCAGGATGTAATAAATGATATTTCACTTCATGTTTCCAGGTTTCATACTTTTCGGCATCCTTCTTGGGGGTTGCTGTTTATATAAGGGAAAAAAAACTGCGGGTTTGAGCAAGAGGCCGCGCCAAAACGCCAAATTGAAGTGTGATCTGGTTTCTGGGTCAGTCCCTTGAAGGGAAACCACAACAGTTGAAGATCGAATGAAGGCAGAAAATACTTGAATACAATCAGCCAATCTCAAAAGATAAAAACAATCACCTGCTAAAATGTGTTGCTGGACTGCTGGGTTTCAGATCAGTAAAAATGAAAGTGCCCTTTTTTAACCGGAACAAATGGCTTGAAGCTGTCGACCGATCCTTTAGTTGCCCCCCAAACCGCAAAACTCCAGAGTTTTGGTCGTTGACATCATCTTTTTTCTGAGTCTCCTCCCTTTTTCTGGTCATCAACAATTTCAATTTCATAGTATTTCAATTTCAAAAAACACATCTAGAAGCCATCACCCATAACTTCACACCATGTGTTTTTTTTTCGAAAACTCCGACCTATCGATCTGGGGGGCACCTGGCGGCACGTATGAGAAGTTCCCGCAGGCGCAGCCTTGTTGACGGCACCTGACCAGCAGCGGACGCTAGCGATCGAGCCGTGGGAGGTTTTTTTACAGGGAAACCATGGGGTTTTACAGGTTTTTTTTTACCATGAAACAAAGGGGGGTTAAACCATGGTTAAACCATGGAAGTAAGTTATTGTCCCGTAAACCAAGCCATTGATAATGGATCTAGTCATGGATAGTACGTAAATAAATGGATAGTCACGAATATGGAATAGTAATATCGATGGATATTGAAATATATCTAATAGTAACACTATAATAGCAATATCAAAATTGAAGGGGGCAATTCACCATTTTAATATTAAATGGATAGTAATGACATGTAATCACTAATTCAAGAGGGCATACCACTTTTCCTTTTTTTAGTGGATAATAATTAAATGCTTAGTCACCATTTAAAAACACTAAAAATCCAAGGCGTAAAAATTGGAGCTGTATATTTTCAGACACAGCCAAGATATTGAAATTATCAGGATTCAACTGCCGGGAGAAATTCCCCAAATTATATGGGTGTGGGTCAAGATTCAAGACTCTGAAAAAAACACATGTTGCTGGTCATTTCCAGTCTGTCGAAAATCCCAGATCATTTTGGGGTATAAACAGATATTGATCTTTGGAAGGGTAGCTGTAGCTGAGGATGCATGATTGACATCGATGATGTGTCTGAAAACTTGGCGGTAACTATACCCCAAAATGACAACTTGCACATTCATATATATATATATATATACATTAATAAGATTTAAAATAAGGAAATTTATGAGATCAACCCCACTAACATCTACTAAGCTGGTGGATTGTTGGGTACCCAACAAAAAGACAAACAAGACAAACTGCCACCGCTTAAACCCCGGGTCATCCCCCTGTCCCGGCTTCTTTCGCATTCGCGAAGCGGTGGTCCTGGGCTCATGTCACTTTGATGAGCCTGGCGTGCTGGCCTGGTCAACAATTGCACAACAACCTGGTTGCTGCAAGGGCATCCCAAACAAGAATTTGGCACTTCTTTAACATCTTTAACCCCCAGTAAGGCCATGGTGAAGTGTAACCCTTCATGTCACCGACATGGCAACTTTGAACATTGCTGACTGGGCGCCCTTCCGAAAACCGGAAGTGTTGTCCACTGGAGCATCTACCAGAGAGCTCTGGTTGGAGCTCGCCCCCTTTGGGGGCGCCCACCAGAGCTCGAGAAACGAACAGAGTTTTGGACAATGGTTTTTGATGGTTATGTTGAAGGAACAGGAAGGAACTGTTCACTGACTAAATGTGGCAAACACACAAAAACATCACAAAACCATATATATTCGCGGTATGTGTGAAAAAATGCATGTGATTAGACCACAACGGGATGTCAACAAATCCTAGATCCTCTCACCACATCGATTAATCGCCCCTTGCAGCACCATGGCGCACTGCCGGGCCCACCTTCGTCAAGGAATGGGTGATTTAAGCGTCAGTTAAACTGATTTACCATCTGGTTATTTAACAGTTTGCTATGAAAAATCCATTATAAATGGAGGTTTATAGTTGGGAAAATCATATGTAAATGGGCCATTTTCCATAGCTATGTTAAATAACCAGAGGGTAAATCATGAAATTTGTGGGATGTAGTTGTAATAAATCATGGGTGGTGCTTTGAAGTACCAAGTTGTATATTCTACAAATCACATATGTAGAGAGAGAGGGATTCATAGAACCCATTATGGGAGCCGATGAAATATGTTTAAATGGGGATTGGTCGACACCTATTATTCCATATTTGGGGAACCAGGTATTCATTCACCGCTATTTTCGGGTACCATCCGCCCGCCCAACTTCTCACAAAGAGGTGCAAATGGATCCATGCCATGCTGAAGGTTTATACCATCCGTTGCTTGAACCCATCCCAGAAAGATGTTAATATGACATAAATTTACATAATATTACTATCTGAATCTACTTGGAGGGTTATGGTCATCCCACACACTTTGTGGTTTAGAAGCCTGGTTCCTCAAAAACCCCCGTTCGTTTAGTGTGGGTTAACTCAATCCGTGGGATGGTCCTCCAAGTACCCTTTGGTAAATCATCCATAGATCCCTGTTTTCAGACAAGCCCATTATGAAACAGTGACCAACAACCAGAGATGGAAAACGGGACTTTTTCTGGGCAGTTGAGTGGAGATTACTGTTATCCACTATCGTAATGTCAACCAACCAGAAAGAAACATTTCGCCAGGTTTTTGCCGATGCGAAATGATGGGATGTCTACCATTCTTAGTGGCGATTTAAGCAATAAACAAGGTGATTTAATGGGATGTTAATAGGGATTCAATGGGACATGATACCATGTCAATTTTGTGTGGGTCTCAAAATGAGGGATCACCAGGATGGTAGTTGTAATGGTGAAGATGATAAACTACCCTCTGGTAAACGTTTACATAGCCATGGTATAGATGGCCCATAGAAATATATGGTTTACCTATTAAAAATGGTGATGTTCCATGGCTATGTTAGTCATAACCAGATGGTATAAACAGCAAGATTTGGGGTCTTGATTCTTTGGGACAGCACTGACAAGCCCATGTTTTTTTTTCAACCAGATTTGGGATTCGTATGACTTTCTGGAATCGGTATGTCTAGTGAGTCTAGTGGTAATTTTGGGGTAACCCGCATTTTTTGGATAAGAAAAACCATCATAAAAACCAGCAGTGCCGTCCCCCGCTCCCAATAACCAGCTCCCCCACACTTCTTGAGAGGTTGAAGTCGTGCGATAGAATCTCCCAGGGAGCCACTGACCTCGGTAAGACCAACCGTTTGGAATCAAAGGCGGTCGGATTTCATGAAATTGGATGTTGTATTAGCATGTATCAGCTATATATATATATTATACCCATTTCCAGATGCCTAAACCATATAAACCCTCAAATCATCCGACAGTGTTTTGCAGGCCAGCATACCTCCAGGGGCTCCGCACTTGCCGCTGTCGAAGAACAAGTCCGCTTCCTCTACGTTGGTCTTACCCGCGGTCTCCGGCCTGGTGTGTCCATACCCCACCTGGAATGCAACGATCTAAAAAACAGATTCCCCAAAAAAACAAATTCCATGATATTCCCAACCAAAAAATCCAGATTTCCCGTACTCCAATGATCTATAGATTCCACAAAAAATCCATCCAGATTCCATCCTATTCCCAGCAAAGTTTCCCCATGGGTGGATTTCCTATTCAAATCATGGGACCACTTTGGTTGGCTCAAATCAAGGATCTCCAGCAGATTTTCTCTCGGTGCTTTCCATGGAAAATGAACACCCAAACCACCAGCGGGATATGACAATTCAACCACACCTGCAGGAGATTCAAATGATTCAGTCACAAAAAAAGACAAATGAAATTAAATGAAACAACAAAACAAACATGCTGCATCTAAAGTTCCAAATGTGCTGGTGAAGCCGGCAATTGAAAGCCTCACAAATCTAGATGCCAAGCAACTTTTATCTTTTTAGTGTGGGGATGTGGGGGGTTCTAGGTCGGTGTTGTGGTGTGAGTGGGAAATCGACATGGCCGAAACCATTGATGTACAGGGGAAAAGCGGAAGCTATTTTGTTGACATCAAGCTGTCAATTCTTCTGTTGGCTTCCAGAATGCTTCCCGTAATTTTCCAATGCTTGGCTATGGGATCTATGGTAATCTATGGGAATCAACTCTGCAGCTTGACCCCAACACCACATTCAACACCACGAAACCATGGCAAAACGTATGGAATTTCCATGGGAATTTCCACATATTTCTGGGACCATTTAGGGAGATGGGAGTAGATGACCCGGCCATGTGTTGCAGTGTCAGCCAGCGGTTGATTGGTGTACTCGGCCGCAGGAAAGGCATCCAAATTGCTTGGCAATTCCCGAACTTTTGGCAATGTTTTTCCGCAGAAATTGGGTAGAACTATAATTATAGCACTTTATTTCGAAGACACATTTCACACAAACTGTCGGTATGGACCATACTCTGAAAAATATCAATCATTTTGAAGCCCCAAATCCACAAACACTCAACATAAAACCACAATTTTCCATGGAAAAATGGATGAATCATGTCAATTTGTTTCCCCCAATCGACCAAGTTTTTTTCTCGCCTCCATTGGTCCAAGGTCCCAGGCACCTGGGAGCGAAGCCCCAACAAATTTGGAGAAATTTGGAGACTCTGTCGCCCCTGCGCTTCAATACATCAAAAAAAAATCTGTAAGCGGATAGCCCGGAGAGCTCATAAATTCTGTCAACCACTTATTTGGTGTCTGAGATTATCTGAGTATCTGCCGTCTGCATATTGCCCACTTTAAATATCCCATGGAAAATGTCAAGATGTTCCTGTTGAAGCCTGGGACTTTGAATTAGCTGCTTGGTTTTTTGCTATGCTTCCTAGCTCCACCTGGTGAAGAAAAATGTCCCCCAATCATATGGTTTCATAACATGTTTCAGAACAGGTGAAACACCCATCCCCATGTTTCTGTCCTTGGGGGAATGGTAGGGAACTGCTACCAATTGCCGTCCTGAAGTTTTGTTTTATGTTTCATAATTATACATAGATATAAATAGTATCATTTCATCACATTAATTACCAGATTCGCTGGTTTTGCATGGTTTTGCGGCATTCAATCCATGATTACCTGTCAAAGGGGTAGACCTGGGTTCTCCAGCCATTAAAAAGCCGCGAGCTGCGTTGCAGGAGGCGCTTTTGCCTCGACAGTTGGAATGCAACATGGGGGAGTCAAGACCCAAGGAATCCCGTAACATCAAAAGCCAAGTCGTTGCCCATTCTTTTTTGGGGGGATCCAAAATACAGCAAAAAAAATGACATCAAGTGAACATTCTAGTACCCCTGGTCCACACTCTAGATAGGCCCTTCCACGCCCTGGATAGGTTGTTCCAAGGTTTGTCCACGGTCAGGTCTGAAATTGTGCATAAATTGTGCCTCAAAATATCTGGTATTATCTGGTTATTCTCGTTTGGTTCTCTTCAAGAATTTGTGAACATATTGAATAAAATGATGTTTCTTGGCCATGGACATCTTGAACCCTTGCTGCAGCACCCTTCCCTTGCTGGATAGGTCCCAAGATTCACGTTTATTTCTCGAAAGACCTATCCAGAATAGGTCTATGACGCACAGGGTACATTATCATTATATATATATAGTCTATATCAAGCCCCACGGTGAATTTGGGATAGGTTCTTTTTAATATTGCCATGCTAGACTCACACAACGATATGGAAAATCAACCATGAACCGTTCGATCATTCCCGGAAAACCCATGGATTTACTTTTAAGAAGTAGCCTCTGGTAATATGGCGAACATGACCATAGAAATAGTAGATTTACATATAGTCAAAATGGTGATTTTCCAGCAAACTGTTAGTATCTCTTAGTTTGCCAGTGGGTAAACCATGTAAATCACCATGTCAATTCAATAGTTGATTTCCAGTCAACTGGTGGGTAAAAACATGTCAAAGCCCTGTGTTTTCGTAGCTACCCTCTGGTAAACTAACGTAACTATAGAAAATCACAATTTTTAATGGGAAAATCCACTATAAATGGTCATTTTCAATAGCTACATTAAATTACCAGAGGGTAACCCATGAAATCTGGGCTGAACCCCAAATGCTGCCTGGACCACGACACTTGGGCCAAGCCGTGTGGGGATCCTGCCGGAGCCGCAGCTGAGCCGCTAGGACCTGGAAAGTGGGGCAATCCATGGGGAAATCCATTGGAAATCCAAGGGAAATATACCCTCTGGTAATTTAACATAGCTATGGAAAATCACCATTTTTAATGGGAAAATCCATGAAAATCCACTATCAATGGCCATTTTCAATATCTATGTTAAATTACCAGAGGGTAGTTTAGTGGATCAACTTGGATCAACCCTATTTATCCCACTGAACAAACACCAGGGAC
>Ga0126342_10022424_pt1 | contig 10426 bp, 11 predicted proteins | sample Cyp1metagenome_FD_92528 | JGI IMG/M metagenome (GOLD analysis project Ga0126342, IMG submission 92528) | Coral microbial communities from Lord Howe Island, Old Settlement Bay, Australia - Cyphastrea 1 metagenome | ecosystem: Host-associated > Invertebrates > Cnidaria > Coral ...
AAGCCATCATCAACTATCATTAACCATTATAAACCCATCATAAACCCATCATGAAGCCATCATCAACTATCATTAACCATTATAAACCCATCATAAACCCATCATAAAGCCATCATCAACTATAATGAACCATTATTAATCCATCTTAAACCCATCCTAAAGCCATCATCAACTATCATTAACCATTATTAACCCATCCTAAAACCGTTGAGTTCGTGGACTTTGCAGAAACCCCTCTTTTTGGAGCTTGTGCTGAGGTCTCCTGCAGACGGAAGCGATGATGAGGTGCACGACCGCAGATTCTGTTCATCCTTAGGGAGCTGGAGCAACTGATTCCAGTGATGGTTGAGATATGCTGGTTGGTGGTTTGGAACATGAATTTTATTTTCCATGATATATGGGATAATCCTTCCCTTTGACTTTCATATTTTTCAAGATGGTTAAAACCACCAACCAGATAATGTACTGTTAATGGTAATGGAAATCCAATATTTGTATAGATGCTGGTTTGTGGTTTGGAACCATGGAATTTTATGACTTTCCATATATTGGGAATAATGATACCAACTGACTAATATTTTCCAGAGGGGTTGAAACCACCAACCAGTAGGGACACGAATAAATCTGTATAAAATATATATATATATATACATTCAGAATTAACAATCCAATTTTGAGTATTAACTATCATTCCAGATCTAATAAATCTAATTTTGACTCATACCCATATGGGTGGGTTCAAGAACAGGGCATGTATATTCCCATTATATCCCAATCATACAACATATGATATATATATATATACATATATATATATATATACTATGTAAATCACATCCCTGATAAACCAGATAAGTCAATAGTAACTTGTAGAGGTCCCCAGATGCCGAAGATTTTTTCTAGGATGGTTGAGACAAGTTGAGACGATGGTTCCAGCATAATCTCCAGGTTTCCAAGTTGTAGGCATCTATTTGGGGGCTGCTATACATACATTTTCCCCCTTTCTGGACACGCTGAGTTGGAAAGGGGTTAAACTATCTATACATCCACTGCATCCACTCCATCCACTGCATCCACTGCAGCCTCGATTTTTTCTTGGCGAGTCAATTCGTATTGAATCTATGGATGTCCATTTCCCACTGGTTGGTTGATCAGGCAGAGGGGTCCTCTTTCAGAATCAGGCAGCTTATGTGATAATAGATGGTATACCAAAGCGACCCATCTATTTTGATATCGATATTTTATTGAATCTATTTCATTGATATTTATTGATTTCAACGACAGTCCTGATTTGTGTTGGCCATCACCCGAGAGCTGCTTAGACTGGACCCTTCCCGACATTGCGGGACTCGCAGACCCAGGAGATCCCAGAAAATCCCAGAAGATGGAGGATATTTATTAGAATAATACATTCTATTAGAATGTTCTATCCTTTTTAATAGTAGGTATGTGACAATACATTCTATTTGATAATAGTAGGTATGTGACAATACATTCTATTTGAAAATACAGTCTATTTGTCACATACCTACTATTATCAAATAGATCATGCTAGAATCAATGATCATAGGTAAACCTATGATCATAGATAGTTTAATCAATTCTCCACCCATGATCGAAAGAAATTCAGGCGGAAGCGGAAGCGCCGCTGGCGGCACCTCCAGCGCTGACTTTTGGCGGGCCCTTGGAGGAGAAGTTCCTTGGACCCTGGAGGAGAAGTTCCCATTAAGTCCCACTATTCCCTTAGTAACTTTGTGACCAGTGAATAGTGGGACTTAATGGGACTTAGTAACTACTGAATAGTGAGACTCAGCGAGACTTAATCACTTTCTAGTGGAACTTCATCACCTATTTACATCACCATACGTGAAATCTGATGATAAGCAGTAGATTATTTGTATGATAAGTAGTACCCAACTAAGTTAGGTATCCAAGTTACTAGGGAAATTAATAATTAATGGGTATAACCAACTTAGATCCAACATGATCCAACTTAGTAACTTAGCACCTGATTACTGTTTGCGTTTTTTTTTTTTTCCGGGGGGATGACCCTCTGGTGTCATCAAATATGGCTGGAAAATCCATGGAATTGCCGGAACTCAATGGAGGTTGCACCCTAGACTGCACCGTAGATGTGAGAAACGAGGTTTTGAAGTGATGCCAAAGAAGCCAAACATGCTTAAAGACATGTTGACAGTATTAGAAACAATTGATGAGCATGTGCTCGTTTGATAAACTACGGGTAAATGGTGTCACTACACAACTTGGTAGAAGGTGTCTCTGCTAAATTTGGTGTAGGCTGATGCTTACACGCCCCATGATGCCAGGTTTGATACTTGCAATTCATGAGCTGAGAATCCAACAATGGGCGTGCAAAAAAAGGGGGATACTCCCAACCATTCCCAGAAGTTGCCATATTCACGGTAGTAGTAGACATCAATACAATAATTATTGAACCTTGGTAGGCCTCAGGACCTCCATTTCTGGGCAATGTGAGGCTCTGAGGCATCCAGACTCGGTCGTATGAAGGGACTATTTTTGGAATCTCTGTTTACCCTCTGGTAATTTAACATAGCTATAGAAAATGGTCCATTTATAATAATAGTTGATTTACCTATTCAAGATGGTGATTTTCCATTGATCCTCCATAATTATGTTAGTTTACCAGAGGGTAATGATTACAACCAATGCTGGTTGGTGGTTTGGAACATTTTTTATTTTCCATATATTGGGAATAATAATCCCAACTGACTTTCATGTTTTTCAGAGGGGTTGGTCAACCACCAACCAGAATGTTTATATAGATATTTTTTCCAGCTATCAACCTCCGTTCAAAGATTTTCCAGCCATGTTATGGTAAACACCGGAGGCTAATCCCTTCCGAATATTAAACACCACCTAAACGAAAATGGTAAACACCTCTCATGTTGAAAGGGAAAACCCCCATGCTTTCCCCCATCTCCAATGGTCCAATTTCATCCAATTTCTCCCATCTGAGGCCGCCCGAGGATTTTCCACCTCCCATGCCTGAGTCGGCGCCGATGATGTCGTCTTGGCACTTGGAAGGGGAAGCAGGAGGCTCCGGGAAGCTGGGTATTAATATGTATTAATGAAGTTTACATATATATATATTTATATATGAATAAATATAAATAACTAAATAAATAGATAAATAAATAAATAAATAAACAAATAAATAAATAAATACATAAATAAACACGTGAATGAATGAATGAATGAATGAATGAATGAATGAATGAAATGAATGAATGAATGAAATGAATGAATGAATGAATGAATGAATGAATGATTGAAATGAATGAATGAATGAAATGAATGAATGAATGGAATGGAATGGAATGGAATGGAATGGAATGGAATGAATGAATGAATGAAATGAAATGAAATGAAATGAATGAATGAATGAATGAATAAATGAATGAATGAATGAGTGAATGACTGAATGAATGAATGAATGAATGAGATGAATGAAGTGAATGAAATGAATGAAATGAAATGAAATGAAATGAAATGAATGAAATGAAATGAAATGAAATGAAATGAAATGATATTAAATGAATTAAATGGAATGAAATGAAATGAAATGAAATGAAATGAATGAAATGAAATGAAATGAAATGAAATGAATGAAATGAAATGAAATGAAATGACATGAATGAAATGAATGAAATGAATGAAATGAATGAACTGAATGAACTGAATGAAATGAAATGAAATGAATGAAATGAATGAAATGAATGAAATGAAATGAAATGAAATGATATTAAATGATATTAAATGAATGAAATGAAATGAAATGAAATGAAATGAATGAAATGAATGAAATGAAATGAAATGAAATGAATGAATGAAATGAATGAAATGAATGAAATGAATGAAATGAATGAAATGAATGAAATGAATGAACTGAATGAAATGAATGAAATGAATGAAATGAATGAAATGAATGAAATGAATGAAATGAAATGAAATGAACTGAACTGAAATGAAATGAAATGAATGAAATGAAATGAAATGAAATGAAATGAATGAAATGAAATGAAATGAAATGAAATGAAATGAATGAATGAATGAATGAATGAATGGAATGAATGAATGAATGAATGAATAAATGAATGAATGAATGAATGAATGAATGAATGAAATGAATGAATGAATGAATGAATGAAATGAATGAATGAATGGAATGGAATGGGATGGAATGGAATGGAATGGAATGGAATGGAATGAATGAATGAATGAAATGAATGAAATGAATGAAATGAAATGAAATGAATGAATGAATGAATGAATAAATGAATGAATGAAATGAATGAAATGAATGAAATGAAATGAAATGAATGAATGAATGAATGAATAAATGAATGAATGAATGAGTGAATAAATGAATGAATGAATGAAATGAATGAAATGAATGAAATGAATGAAATGAATGAACTGAATGAACTGAATGAAATGAATGAAATGAATGAAATGAATGAAATGAATGAAATGAAATGAAATGAATGAAATGAAATGAAATGAACTGAATGAAATGAAATGAAATGAAATGAAATGAAATGAATGAAATGAAATGAAATGAAAATGAAATGAAATGAAATGAAATGAAATGAAATGAATGAATGAATGAAATGAATGAATGAATGAATGAATGAATGAATGAAATGAAATGAAATGACATGACATGACATGACATGACATGACATGAAATGAATGAATGAATGAATGAATATATATATATATATATATATTGAATATATATATACACATAGTGGATCGATTATGACCTATTTGATTCTACTTTGGTTTAAGGAAGCTGACCTACTGGCTTGAAATGGTTTGTTCATGTTTGTTCTTTTGTGCCATAGATTTGGAGTTTCCAAGACTTAAGACTAGATTCATGAGGAGGATATCCGATCCATACTTTGGGATAATTTTGATGAATGCCAGATCCATCAAAAATAGTATATTAAGATGATATATTTAATAACAACAAACCACCAGCTGTCTGTGGTTCTTATTGTGGATACCACCCCCCAAGGGCCCCAAGGGGATAATTTTTCGGTGGATCATGTTCTTGAAATGGCCATCTCCTAGGTACCAGTTCGTTGCTTTCAGCAACACCTTGGCGAACGGTTTTGGTTTTCGAGTAGTGGATGGAAAATCACCATTTTTTATAGGTAAATCAACTATAAATGGGCCATTTTCAATGGCTATGTTAGTTTACCAGAGGGTAATGGATGGAAGCAGAAAACCTGTTTTTGTTAACATCGTCGATGTTATTGTTTCTTTCCAGGAGATCAGAGGGTAGCCATCAGATTTTTCACGAAATTTTGTGGATCGATAGCAAACTCAAACCTTGACAATCGACGACTTCAAGAAGCAAAACATGGAAAACGTGCCGCACGCAGCGCATGTGGATACGAGCGCAACGCGAATTCCTGGGGTTTTTCACCACCCGGGATGGTCGTTGCCAGGGATGGCGGGTTTCTATGGAACACCATTGGGATATCTGTGCTGTAGCTGATGTAGGATGGGATGATCTGTGTGGCCCAAGGTGCCTTGAGGGGTCATTCTTAACACAAGAATCATTGCATTTTGGGATATTTTGGGGAAGTCTAGTCTGTAATCTTCATCTTCCTGTCTGCATCCCTCTCTTTGCATTGGACTGGCCGTGCATTTATGGATTTGGAGTCGGACGGTTCTTGCACATTGTCCAGCCGTTTGGGTGTAGAATCTACATGCCAAAAGTGTAGTCAATGACTTCTTGATTTGGTGTTGCAACGCGGCATCACAAAACCACACTCCCGTGGCCTCTAAGACTGCAGCATTTGTGGAGCCCGCTTTAAGGTCAGATGCGGCTACTTCGCCTGTGGCCTGTAGCTTAGATCAAAGGTTGCTGCCTGTGGCCTGGTGGTTCCACTGGCCTGGTAGAGCATAGGGATAATTAGGACCAGCATTGGGAAGAATCAACACGTATTATATAAGTCAAACGTCCTGAGATGACTGGAAGATGGCACGTTTGAGCTTGACAAAGCGCCAGTTCAGGAACCACCTGTGCCGGTGGCAGAGGAGGCGAGGGAAACTGCCAACCTGGGACTTCGGGTGAATGTTTGCATCATGGAAACATGGCTCGGGTATCGTTTGGGTACCCTCTGGTGAACTAACATAGCAATGGAAAATGGCCATTTATAGTGGATTTTCCCATTAAAAATGGTGATTTTCCATTGCTATGTTAGTTCACCAGAGGGTATGCTTTTCAACATTTCCTGAAACATATTGCAACTTCTTCAGGGAGACCAGCTTTTTTGGCAATGTACGCGCTTTCATAATTTGCAATTTGGGTTCCCATGGCAATGCGGAAGCGTCACTCTGTCTTGCACACGCGTGACATCGTTCAAAACTGTTCTGAAGAATTTGTAAGTGTCATATTTTCATGGTTCACTTTTACAATCACATGATGCGAACCCAGTGATCCCAAAAATCGAAACACATCTCTCGGTTATCTTGAAAATTGGCCCCTGCAAAACACAGTGGAAATTATTTGACGCTTATGACATCTTATGACATTACAAGAAGTTTAGCGTGCAACCCAAAATGTTCATTTTTTTGGGTGCAACTGGATGCGTGTGAGCCATGTGGCATGATGTGGCCGAATTGGTTGACGGGGATGAGTACTGGGTTCTTTACATCTCTTTACCATCAGCACAAAATACCCTCTGGTAAACTAACATAACTATGGAAAATCACCATTAAAAATTGTCCACTATAAATGGTCATTTTCAATAGCTATGTTAAATTACCAGAGGGTATTGATCATACCTCCTCGATCAATACTTCGGTGTGATGTTCCAAGGGTTGCTGGTTAAACCTCAGGTATGTTTGGTTCCTTTTCGTCGCCCATAGTTGCCATAGTTGTTCTGGTGGCGCCCGGTATCCCTATAATTTTTACCTTTTGTAAATCCCATCGTGTGAAAGTCACAAGGTCCTAGGTGATTCTATTCGGCCATTCGGCTTGTGGATGGATGATTTCGAGATGGCCAGCGCCCCTGCTGGTCTTGTATACATGATATACTGTATTTATGTTGATTGGAGATCAATTTTCCCTTGCTAAGTCCCTTTTCAATAGTTGGTAACACCATTTTGGCTTGTGTAATTCGCATTAATTCGCATATTCATTTTAAAAAATCATCATGTGCATGTTGAATTCCAGTTTTGTTTGCATGATTCCATTTTGTTGTTGGTTACAAGAGTAAATCCGATTCTTGGTGGCTAAAACCCTCCACTTTCAAACAGGTGTTTTCAGCTCGCATCCAGGCGCGTTCAGCACCCGTTTCAGCTCGCCTTAGTGCCCCCATGTCCTCTGCAATGTCGGGGAGCCGGGATATGATTTGATTCCCCTGCCAGGTGAGGGTCTCTAGATTTTAACAGGTGCACCTCCTTCACTCCTTCACTCCTCATCCTTCCGCCGGGTCGTCACTGAGGGCAGAAGTTAAATCGAGCTCCACAGCAGTCACACAGACCGGAGTCTCATCGCAAGCTCCACAGCCTGGACAGATAACCCTATCGCGGGCTCCAGATATCCTGCCAGAAAGATTGTCATAGAATTGCCAAAGAGAGAATGTCAGAATAGATGCCAGAGTATATGCCAGATAGAATCAGAGTAAATGCCAGAAAGAATGTCAGAATACATGCTAGAAAGAATGCCAAACAGAATGTCAATGGAATGTCAGAGTGCATGCCAGAGGCACTGTAAGATAAAATGTCAGACATATATGTATGTATATATATACATACATATATATATACATACATATATATACACATATATATATATATATACATATATCATATATATATATACATATATCATATATATATATATATGTGTGTAACAACTATATATATATGCACTTCCAGCTGATGTATGTCTGCAGCTATGTCAGAATGATTTGTCAAGGTGGAGATCACTTGAAGTATTTGTTTTTCTGTTTTTAGTACGTGTACGCATATAATATACAATTTGGGATGCTGCAATTATTTTGATCGTTGTTTCCTCGGTTTTGTTTTTTTTGGGAATCCAAAAAAATCGCAAACAAAAACACATCTAAGACCATCAGATAGATTCACTTCGTGACAATACCGGCGGAGTGTTTCTGTAACTTCAATGGGGACACTGATGGTCATCCATGGGGTGGCTATCAGCTAGCAGCTAGCAACTGTTCTTTGCCGTCACTGGCCCGTGCTTTTTTGAAGTGGGGAACGATATCAATTCGCGCAGGCCATTGTTGGTTTCATCCTGAGAGTGTAACTGTGATTCAGCGACGTACAGCAATTCAGCCAAATTCCACCCTTGGGTTTGTTATACTTCTACTTAAGAATTTGTTTGTTGATGAACATGCCGATATAAATCTTATATATACAGTATATATTCTGTATACATGCATAGTATTGCATAGTTGTATTATGCGGAAACCAGTTTATGTATGTATATGTAGTTAAATGAGTCAACAAAATCCCAGCCAACCCAGGTTATCTCTTCAGAGATAGGCAGAGTATGTCTCCAACAGCCTCCACGAAAGTAGGAAAAAAATAGGGTTCTCACGATGTCTCACATGCATATTTTTTTCTTGTCACATTTTATGTTCATTCCTTTGTTCCCAAAGCCACCTTTTTAAACTATTGAGGTTATTCGCATGTCTCCTTCTTACTTCATTTTGACATTTTAGATACCCGAAAGAGAGTCGGTCAATTTTTTAAATATTAATCTAAATCATTACAAAAAACAATATTGTACCGTACCTGATCTCACTTGTTGTTCTAGATTCTAGATCAGTCACCACCATTGTTGTGGGATATAGTGTCCACCTTGTCCGAAATTTTATTTGTATATTTTTGTGGGTTATCTACTTATTCTTGGCAGTTGACCCTTTTCGGTATCCTTCATCGATCAACTGGAAGGATTGCTGGAAACGAAGCATTTCAATTTTTTGGTACCAATTTTCTTCAATCGATTTGGCTTCAACATTTTCCATAAAGGTGAAGTGGATTCCCCAATGTTCTTTCAGGTTACCCAGATGTCATGAATTTTTTCAAGCAATTTGGTACCCAATTTTTTTGGGTGGTAGAATTTAAACCTCCACTCTTCGTGGATTCCCCACAGCATTTCCTGTGCGATCCCTTGGGGACAAAAAAAAGTCCGCACCAAGTCCTGGAACGGCGACACCCAGTGCCGGGGGCCGCAGATTTCAGGGGTTGATTTCAGGATCTCATCCCATTCTGAGAATATTTATTGTATATTACGATATGAAATTGTATTCTATTCTATTCTATTCTATTATACTAAATTATATTGTATCATATTCTGTTCTATTCACTTCTAGTCTTTTCTAATCTATTATATTATACTCAATTATGGTATATTATATTATATTCTGTTCTATTCTATTCTCTTTTATTTTTTGTATTGTATTGTATTCTATTATACAATATTTTATTTTCATTATGTTGTCTTATATTGTGTTATACTTTATTTTACTATATTGTATTATGTTGTATTATACTATATTTTACTATATTATATTGTAGTATATCATATCATATTATATTCTCACACATTTTTTACATTTTATTCTTATTATATTTTACACTATTTTATTTATGTATATTATATCAATTTATTTAATATTATATTATTATATATACTATATATATGTTTATATATATATATATATATATAATCTATATTTATATATTAATATATATATAGATATTAATATAATACTACTACTACTAATAATAATAATGATAATAATAATAGTAATAATAATATATATATAAACAAAACACATACCCCAAAATGAATTGATCCAAACCGTTTAACCAGGGTTTTACCATGTTGTAAGGGCGTCTGAACAAATATACATGTTTTTTTTTGTTTCTTTTTTTAAATGTGAACAATTGATCACAATTGCATATATGTCAAGTGTCAACTATATCAAGTATGGATTGTATACATATTATATATATATGCATACACATGAAAATATACATCCACAATTGATACATGATTACCTCCCGTGTTCCCCCCCCCCCCCCCCCCCCCCCCCATGGGATGGGGGGGGGTATGATGCCCCTGTGGTGGTGTATATAAATACATACATACCTACATACCTACCTACCTACCTACCTACATACCTACGTACATACATACATACATACATACATACCATTACATTACCTTACCTTACATTACCCTACCTTACCTTACATTACCTTACCTTACATTCCATACATACATACATACATACATACATACATACATACCAACATACCAACATACCAACATACCAACATACCAACATACCAACATACCAACATACCAACATACCAACATACCAACATA
>Ga0126342_10022425_pt1 | contig 10426 bp, 8 predicted proteins | sample Cyp1metagenome_FD_92528 | JGI IMG/M metagenome (GOLD analysis project Ga0126342, IMG submission 92528) | Coral microbial communities from Lord Howe Island, Old Settlement Bay, Australia - Cyphastrea 1 metagenome | ecosystem: Host-associated > Invertebrates > Cnidaria > Coral ...
ACATCGCTTGGGTTGCTTGGCGTGGCCGATGGTCCAAGATGCGAACGTTAGAGTACTACCTCCAGGAGGTGGCAGCCTACATTTTGGTCCACAATTTGAGTGCCATTGCTAAGGCTAGAATCGGAGTGCTTTCAAAGTTCTCCTGGAGCGTGCTTTGGGAGGAGTTGCTCCTTGCGGAAAGTAAAGCAGAAGTGGAGAAGAAGTTTCGAAGATCCAAGCTTGGAGGATGAAAGATTTTCCTTTTGAGTTTGGAATTTACAGTTTTGAGTTGTGCTGACTGCACTTTTTCCAGCGACAGTCAGTCAAAGCACACTCCAGGGATCCTTTGAGCAAGGCAGGCAGAAAAGAGATGATTTGATTTGACATGATATGATTTAATTATAGAGAAAACCATAACATATCATAATATATATATGTGTATAGTATTTTAACGCACTATGCTAGACTCTAATACAATCAAATGCAACTTGCAGAAATTTCATTTACAGTAGTATAATATTACTTAATCCGTCTTAACTAGTATGAGATATAGTTTAGTTAAAAATGGTGTAATATGATATGACTTGACATACCGTATTCCAATACAATACTAATAGAATAAAAGATAATACAATACAATGTAGTATAGAACCGGTTCATTTGATGCACTAAAGTGTACTTTGAGCGCGCTACGATTTGGTTTGGGACAGTTTCAGAGGGTCTGAAAGAGATACACCATCATTGCAACTAAAACCACTATAACGCCAGATGACACGCGACAATTTAATGTTCTAACCTATGTGTAGTATAGTTTTGTGAAGGATGATGTAGTAAATTCAAGCAATATATCTAATATAATCTAATATATATATATGTATATAGTGTAGCATAGTTGAAGACATGTATAGACCATATATACCTCATGTGCAGTGTATAGATCCAGGGGTTTAACGTGAGCCCGATGTTACTTTTGGCTCAAGTAAAATAGAGCTCCGCAGCTCGATATTGCGTTTTCATGGTAGCGCGTGAGCCTGGTGAGTCCGACGCCGACTACGAGTTGAGGCAAAGGGACCACAGGCACAGCAAGTCGAGGTGTCTTGCGAGTAGCTCCTCAGAGGAGGAGGAGGAGGAGAAGGAGAGCCGAGCGGCTGGTTCAGCCGCCGGCTCGGAACTGGGAGCGGCTGGTTCAGTCGCCCCAGTAGTGATAGCAGAAGAGAGAGAAGAGAAAGAAGAAGCAGAGAAAGCCCTAAGCCCGGAGCAACGCCCAAGATCGGATTCTACAAACGTCAGCAAAGTTATCCAGGTAGACATCTTCAGGTTGAAACTGCGAGGTCAGCAACTTCTCCTGGTGGTACAAGAAGGCCAGCCGCAACTTTGATTGGTTTAGCAAATCCAGCAGATCAAGAAGCGACCCAGACATCCCAGGTCCATGGCTTGAGAGGCCAATCTGAAATTTGTCAAGGTTCAGGGCCAGATCCATCAGAGCGGCTGGAACTTAATCCAAGGCCGCCTAGTCAAAGCCCAGCGCCGGACGCGCCGTGGAATCGTCCGCGTGGAAGTGAGTTGAAGAGGACTCACTCCAAAGGCTTTAGACTGCGATCCGCTCAGTCCCGCCAATACTGCAACCTTCGAGGACAATTGAGTCTTGCGAAGAAGCCGTGGATTGAAGGAACAGATCGACAGGTTTGGAAAACGGCGACAAGAGACCTTTAAAAGGAATCCAATTCGGTTGAAGTCGGTTTCGCGACATCCAATTCGACTTCGTTCAGTGGCAAAGGCAAAGGCAAATCCATCGTCAAGTGCAAAAGCCAAGCCAAGACCAAAAGCGAAGGCGAAAGCAAAAGCCAGGACTTCAGCCCGAAACAGAGCGCGAGGGCCAACGGAGCTTGAGGCCAGCTGCAGGAGAGCGGCTGATCGGCGAAGACCGGTTAGTCGTACCTCCGCCACCGCCTGAAGCGCCAGTGGCACCACCTCAAAGAAGGAAACTGTACATCAGAAGAGAAGATGTGCACAAGCATGGAGCAACTGAAGGTTGCCCAGGCTGTACTTGTGTCCTTGAAAATCGAAGGACAACTGTGCCTCATACTGAAGCCTGCAGGGCAAGAATCATGGGCAATGGAGAAAGACGAGACTGGAGCAGAAAGAATCCAGGCGCATGCAAAGAAGCGCAAAAAAGACCAAGAGAGAGACAGACCAAAACCAGCGGTCGTGTCGACCGGAGAGAGAGATATGAGCGTAGAAGATGCAGAAGGCAGACCGGTTGAACCGAGCGGCGTTGAACATCCGCGGCCGGAGATACCGGAAGATCCAAACGAGAGAGCGAAGCTCAAAAGGCAAGTGATGCCAGGATCATCTTCTGAAGCACAGGCAAAGCCGAAAGTGTCGCCACAGCAAGTGAAGCGACCTGGGGGTCTGAGTATTGCATCAGGTCCACCACTGACTAAGGCGAAGCCATCGCCGACGCAAGGTGTGAAGCGTACCGCCGAGGAAGGTACGGGAGATTTGGAAAGCAGAGCCACTGCTGAGCAAGCGGCTGTTCCAGCCGCAACACCAGCAGCGGAGAGTGCAACAGACACAGGAACACATTGTGCTCCTGTGTCTGGTGCAGCTTTAGCTGTGTTGAAGGAGGTTGCTATGGGCAACATCAAGACGTTGGTGGAAGAGACGTACAAGAAGAATGGGATTGAAATCGCGTCTCAAGAAATCACTGACATTGCGAGTTTGAGTTGCGAAATGGCAGCAGCAGATATTGCAGAGGTTTACTCACCGAAACGCTTTACGGCGCTGGCACAGCAGTATAAGCTGAGGCCAGGGTTCGCTGTAGATCTTTGTGAGACAAAGGAAAATGGTGAATACTGGAACCTCAACAAGACAGCGGACGTGGAACTCCTTCACGAGCTGATAGACCGTGAAGAGCCCCTGTTGATCACAGGCAGTCCGCCTTGCCATTTGTTTTCAAAGTTGCAAGCGATAAGTTGGAACAAGATCCCACCAGAGATAAGAGAGAAAAGATTGAAAGAAGCATTGCATCACCTCCACACGTCGTGTGATGTGTATGAAAAGCAGATCCAGCAAGGGAGATACTTTCTTCATGAGGCGCCGTGGGGTGCAACGAGCTGGAAAGATGAACGCATATCCTCAAGGGGTGACGTGTACGTGGTGCGAGGCCCTATGTGCAAGTGGGGCATGACGGCTACAGACCGTCGAGGCCTGCAGGGTACAGGCTTTGTGCGTAAAGAGACCGGGTGGATGACAAACCACCCAGGATTGGCAGAACTGTTGGAAACAGAATGTACAAATAAAACAGGTGGAGCACCATGGCACCGCCACATCCACTTGATCGGTGGCATACATAGCCCAGCAAGTGGCAAAGTATCCGCCGCAGCTTGTAAGAGCTGTGCTCAAATGTTTGAAAAGAGAACTGGAAGAAAGAGGTGAACTGAACGCTGTCGATGCGTGCAGCGCAGGACCAGTTCCAGAAATACCAACCGTAGACCCAGAATGGGAAGAACGGTACGTGGATGATGTCAATGGGGGAGTGCTTCCAAAAGAGGAAGTCGAAAAGGCCAGATCAGTAGAGATGCAGTATCTTCACAAACAGGAAGTATACTTGCCAGTGCCGATTGAACAATGCTTTGAAGAAACCAGGAAACCCCCGATCAAGACCAGATGGCTTGATACGAACAAAGGTGACCCAAGTCACCCGAATTTCAGAAGCAGGCTGGTTGTGAAGGATATAAAGGCCGCCAAACGGCCTGAAGACCAGCTACCTGCAAATCTTTTGTTTTCAAGCACACCGCCTCTCGAAGCAATGAGACTGCTGTGCCCATTTTGGGTGACCAAACAGAAGTCGATCCACGGTGAACGACTGAAAGTTGGTTTGTGGGACATATCCCGCGCACATTTCTATGGAACACCATAGCGCAGGATATTCATAGAGCTCCCCAGCGAAGAGCCAAGAGCTGAGGGAGGCAAGATGTGTGGACTTCTCCAGAAGCCCATGTATGGAACACAAGATGCACCGAACATATGGCAGTCCCATTACTCAGGGATTTTTGATAGAAGGTGAGTACAAGCGTGGAAAATCCAATGCTTCGGTATTTTACCACCGACAGCACGATGTCCGTGTGATGGTGCATGGAGATGACTTCCTAGCACTAGGTGATCAGAAACATCTCGGTGAGCTGGAAGACTTGCTGCGCAAGTCCCATGAGCTGAAATGTCTCGGAATTATCGGAGACCAACCTGAGGACAAGAAAGAAACTCATTTCCTGAACAGGTTGATTCGGTGTGGTGAAAGTGAAGGAAGACCAGCAGTATGGATTGAACCTGATCGCAGGCATGTGGACCTGCTGATCCAGAGTTTTGGTATGGTAAACGCGAAAGGCGTAGAGAGCCCAGATGTGAAGAAATCTGCAGACCAACAGGCGCTTGAAACAAGGAGCCCCCTGCTTCCAAAGGAAGCCGCGTCAGAGTTCAGATCCGCAGTAATGCGGGCAGCTTATCTGTCGCAAGATAGGCCGGACATTGGCCATGCTGTCAAGAACCTCGCGAGACGGCTGGTTCAGCCGACTGAGGCTAGACCTGAAGAGACTGACCAGATACTTGATCAGATACCCAGACTTCGCTCAGGTTTTCAAAGCACAAAAGATACCTGAGAGACTTGTTATACAGGTCGATAGCGATCATGCAGGAGACACAGTGACAAGAAAATCGACCACAGGCATGATTGCCTTCTATGGGCAGCATGTCCTGAAACACAGTTCGAATGTGCAGTCAACTATTGCACTTTCGACAGGTGAATCAGAGTACTATGCTCTGGTTAGAGGTGGAAGTACCGCGTGGGAATTCAGTCCCTATTGGCTGACTATGGTATCAATGCAGCTGTCACCATCGAGTCAGACTCGAATGCTGCAAAGGGTACAGTCAACCGTGTTGGACTTGGCAAAGCACGCCATATCCAAACCCGATACTTGTGGCTGCAGGAAAGGGTAGCCGAAAACAAGGTTGTGCATGTTCCAGGTAAACAGAATCGATCAGATGTTCTGACGAAACCTGTACCTGGCACGCAGATGCATCAGACTATGACAAAGTCAGGTATGTGTATCTGACAGATCGGAGCAAAGGCCAGCTGAATTTACTCAAGTGAAGTCCCTGGCCAGACTCCGCTACCTCTAGCCGAAGGAGAACTGAGAGCCAGAGGTTAGCTCTTTGCGAGTGCACAGAAATCACTCTTCAAGAGAGGAGGAGTGAAGACATGTATAGGCCATATATACCTCATGTGCAGTGTATAGATCCAGGGGTTTAACGTGAGCCCGATGTTACTTTTGGCTCAAGTAAAATAGAGCTCCGCAGCTCGATATTGCGTTTTCAATAGTACAGTCTGGTAAAGCAAATAATACGCTAAACATATCCCATGCTTTAAAAACATCCAATACAGTACAGCGCAGTGCGGCGCAGAACAGTGCAGTACAGTATAGGGTAAAATACGACATTGTATAATTTCTAATCATATAGAAGGATGTAAGATAGTTTTATGTAAGAATGAAACTTAACGTCATGTCATATCATGCAACGTACTGTCAGACTATCTACTTTTTTGGTGAAGTAAATTATGATAAAACATAGCTGAATCATTTAACAGAATATAGCATAGTACGGTTTAATATAATACACACAATGACAAATCTATTTTATCATTCAATAAAATACACTTCGATGATAAACGTGAGAAACAATGATGATAATTGCAATATTACTACTAATGGTTGTATCAGTTGTATCATGTTCAAAAAAATGATTTGGGTGCTGAATTTCCAGCATTTTTCGCCACATTTCTGCATGATCACCATACCGTAGCTTCGCAGCATCGGTTCACAACCTGGCAGTTTCTGACCTGGATAGATTCCAAACGTTGCTATGGCGTTGAAAATTCTGGATTCTACTAGTGTAGATGTTTATTCACTGTATCGGCTCAATTGTTTCACTGTAGTATTTAGCGGTGTTCTGAAACCAAGAATAACTGAATAACAACTTGATCTTTTGGACAGACCACTAGCATTGCTGTGGCACCACGCTGTCAATCAAATGCATTTCATGGGTCATCGGTTCCACTTACTAGCCAATTTTGGTCGCATGTGTTCACTAACTCTGGGTGTATCATGATGCCTCATGTCGCGACGTCATTGTAAATGTTGGTAAGTATAGGGACCACCCCAAAATGTTTTGTTATACTCTATCCGGACAATCTTTAGCTATTTATCTATCATTATGTTCAAATTTATAGTATTAAATACTTCACAGGTGGCTCCAACTTACATCATCTCTACCTTTGTTCACAGGCCAAGAGCCAAGACCACATGCCTGCCTGCCATGCCACATCAGCCCCGGCCTTGCCAGCATCACTGAAAATATGTAGACTCACTGAACACATTCTGAGCGTTGCGGGATGATCACCCATAGGATTGCACGGCCAACACTGGGTGGAGATGGTGGAGTGACAAGCATTTCACCTGTTCCACCTGAGGCTACCAGGCCCAGTCTTCGAAGTCGATCCAAAGATATAGGTCGTACTTAGAGCTGACTGATGCGCAGTCTTCAGAGTTCTTGGATGGTGGAGTTGTCCTGAAGCAGGCAGAATTACTTGATATCACTTGTGTCCGTTCGCTTAGATCAATTTTGGGAAAGGCCCAGTTCTGTTTCTTCCTACTCCAGGATGACCGCTCACTTGTGAACAGATCTTCTGCAAGAAGACTCCGCTAAAGGCAATTGCAGATTGAGCGCTTCCGTGCTCTCGTCGGCGAGCCTTTTCTGCGAAAGCGCGGGGTCTACATGGGATCTCACCCATAGGATTGTGCGAGTTTGCAAAGAGCTGCGTCAATCAGGCCACGTCATGCGACCTCATGCAAAGTCCGCTATGATACCTGCCCCTCCGCTTAGATGGTGTTGCTAGATTGCTTTGGACGGATTTATATATGATAGATATTTATAGATTAAATATGATTATATATTATATATATAATATACTATACTGTATACATTATACATTACATCCAGTATCTATACCCCAGTTGAGTTGTAGTTATAAGCCAGTCAATGTGGCCAGTTTGACTGTGGCACCCTACGGCTAGCGGCGTGAAGTCATCCTGGGATGAAGAACGATTTCAGAATACAACTGGTATGTGGGTAAAGCAACCACATATAAATTGATGGTCTATACCAACCATTTATGGTTTATGGTAAAATTGGGAATGGTGGATCATATCGCTTTATTCACATATTATTTATATACGGCAATTCTACCATATTTTGCAGCCTTCGGCATTCCGCCGGCCCTCTGGCCTTTGGCCTACAGGCCCAAAGCAGGGGTTGTGCAAAGCTGGTTGGTGTAGAGCTTGGTTTGATGATGATGATGATGATGGTGATGATGATGATGATGATGGTGGTGGTGATGATGATGATGATGATGATGATGATGCTGACGATGAGGCTGATGACGATGAGGAGGATGATGATAACGATGACCACCGAGACGAGGATGATGTGATGATGTAAAGAAGGTGAGTGCTAGTTCGCTAGAGAAAAGAGACGATACAAGACTAGACCAGACGAAACTAGACTATACTAGAATATACTAGACTATAAGACTATAGTCTATAAAGGGGGGGGACGGGGGGGACGGGGGGGAGGGGCAAAAATCCATCGAAGAGAGGATTTCAGGTTTTGCTCTATAGCAATAGCTACAACTGGATCTCAACCTAAACCTATAGCTATAGGTACAAGTAGGTCTCAGCCTAAAGCTATAGCAATAAGTACAGTTAGGTCCCAGCCTAAACCCTTAGCTATAGGCACAAGTAGGTCTCAAAACCTAAAGCTATAGTTAGAGCTAGAACTAGATTTCAACCTAAAGCTAGAACAAGATCAAGTCATTGCTGGAGCTAGGGCTAGGCTAAAACCTAAAGCTTGAGTAAGAGCAAGGTACTGCTGTAGCAAGGACTAGAACTCGAATTCAAACTAGAGCAAGATCAAACTATAACTTCAATTGGAACGAAAGTTCAATCTCAAACCAGAACAAGTTAAAGCCAGGAGCCATGCCTACGAGAAGCTGAAGAAGAAGCTAAAGTTATAACGCAAACTAAGCCAGGAGATACTGCAGAACTGGGACCCAACTGAAGGTGTACCAAGCCTCAACCGAAAGGCTGAATCCAGCCGGAGCAACGCAAGCAAAGCAAAAATCCGCGCACAAACAATCTGTAGGTGAAGCATTGTGAAGCTAAAGCTATCACAGGATATATCACAAGAACATCCACAAAACACGCAGGCAGGCCGCAGGCCGGCCGCAGGCCGGCGGATGTCTAATATATTTTGTATTTCAAGTGTTCAGCCTGGCCTCTTGCTAGTGGCCAACGGCCATCAGCGGCCAATCGGATGAAAGGATGAATATGTCACAGCAAAGGACGATGATGAAATCGTTCTGCAGGTTATGCCCGCCAAGTCATGACTGAGAACGTCCGACCCAACGCGAATACTAGGTTTTCAATCAGCTGGAAAAGGCAGAACAAAACAGTCGCTGAACGAACCCTTTCTGCCCGTGGTTGTAGTTTGTTATTGGAGTTAATGGTGCCGCTGGTACTTTTCACCAGGACGGCTATGCATGTTGACGGTGAGCACGCAAATCCTCAGGAGAGATACGCCAGGTATCCTCAGGTAACTAAGTTACTGTGCAGTAGTTCTAGGGCGATCCATGGAAAGTGATTCAAGGGAAATATAGCGGCAAAATCATCGCACCATGGCCGCAACACTGCGGCAACATTATTGGAGCCGTCGAACTTCCATGATGCTTCCTATCTGGAGTTGCTGGCGAGGCCGAGTGTGAAGGGGCTTGCTGTGCTTTTTGCAGGCTTATGACATTTGATCTGCAGGTTAAAGATTGTGATGAACATATATGAACATCATGAAAATCATGAAGGTGATGTTTGAATCAGTGGCGCAAGGGTAGCCAAAAAGTGCACCCTAGAGTCCTTGTGAGCCGGCCCGACCTAAAGCACCACATCACACGATCATCCACATGTGGCTGTCAGAATCTGACATCTGACACATGGTTCAATGTGTTGCATTTTGTTGAACATTGGTATGTGAACATTCTCTTTTAGTACAGGTGACTGTAGTTGCAAGTACAGGCAAGTAGATGGTAATGTGATATTTCCTTCTTGGCCATAGGCCATAGTCCATCTGCGCTAGGCATGCCGCTGAAAATCAAACCGAACATTGCAGCCGTTGCAGTCTGCTTTGTGGGAAGATGGATTGCTGCGACCGTGCAGTCTGTTCAGATCTGTTCAGATGTTCAGATCTGTTCAGATCTGTTCAGTCAGTTCTGTCAGGCGACTTCAATCAAGCCTTCCAAGCCTTCCAAGCCTTCCGAGCCTTCAATCAAGCCACTTCAATCAACGTCAACTGTGGCAACGCCGGCGGAAGGGCGTCGCACCGAACAAATGCCCCAACTGGCTCCAGGCAGGGCGAGCTGTGGCTCCAACGGCTCCAGCTTCGCAGTCGCAGTCGCAATGCGACGCTTCGTTGGATTCGTTGCATTCATCCATTCTCCAGGGGTTTGGGGCGCTGGCTTCGGTGCTGGTTTGGTTTAAAATGGCCATTTATAGTGGATTTTCCCATTTAAAATGGTGATTTACCAGAGCGTAATTTGTTGCGAAGGACCTGGCATTTTCACGCATGTGATTGGCCCGTCCAGTAAAATCTGAGGATGCCAGAGGTGCTGACTGTGGTTTGCGCACATCATGGCAATTGCTTCAGCTACAGTACGGCGTAACGGGATGTTGCCAATTTTTGAGAGAATGCCGTGTTTGTTCCAAAGAAGGTAAGTAGTGTTTTCCTTATATTTTCTTCTCATATCAAGACTAGCTCAAGTCACTGCACCCTGTCAAAAAAATCAAAAGTCAGCGCTCGCTAGATGGCGAGCAAAAAACAAGAGCCCCACATAGTGATGTGAGGACCAAAAAGAATCATGCTAGTTGAGAACAATATGCAGTGACTTGCCAAAGCTTGCTTCATTTGGCGCCTTCACGTCACTACTTTTCTGTCGAGATTTGAGCTGCGGATGTGCGCATGAATGATAAAGCGGCCAAGCTCTTGTTGGAGCATGGTGCTGATGCAGGCGCAGCAAACAACGGAGGCTCTGCAAAACTGATGCCAGCTGCTACAGGTGGCCATGTGGCTGTGGCCGAGCTGTTGTTGATGTATGGTGCTGCAGGAGCAGCAGACAATGATGGTTCCACAGCACTGATGGCTGCTGCAGCAGGTGGACATGAAGCTGTGGCCAAGCTCTTGTTGGAGCATTGTGCTGATGCAGGAGAAGCAGACAATGAAGGTTCCACAGCACTGATGCATGCTGCAACAGGTGGCCATGAAGCTGTGGCCAAGCTCTTGTTGGAGC
>Ga0126342_10022426_pt1 | contig 10425 bp, 12 predicted proteins | sample Cyp1metagenome_FD_92528 | JGI IMG/M metagenome (GOLD analysis project Ga0126342, IMG submission 92528) | Coral microbial communities from Lord Howe Island, Old Settlement Bay, Australia - Cyphastrea 1 metagenome | ecosystem: Host-associated > Invertebrates > Cnidaria > Coral ...
ACCTCCACACATGTTCTCTCCACACATGGTTCCACCGGCATTTCCACCTGCATATCATCCAATGCACGCATGGACAGAAGATCAAATGAGGATTCAAGTTCAGTTGCAACATGAGATGATGCATTTGTCCCAGAATATGAAGCCTTTGCAAGAGGAGAATGTGCGTCTTAGGGTTCAACTAATGGAGGAAAGGGAAACGAAGTATTCCACCCCACCAGATGGTAGATCCCTTGAGAAAAGCCTGCGTTCCATCGACAAGCACATCGACAAGCGAAAGAAAGGAGGATTGGAAAGTTCGAAGCCAAAGGAGGACGGGTCCAGGGGCCAGCAAGACCTCAAACAGGAGGACGATCCAGGGACCGGAAAGAGCTTGAAAAGGAGGACGGGTCCAGGGACCAACAAGACGTCAGCGAGGAGGACGGACCCAGGGACCAACAAGATAGCTGTGAGGAGGATGGGTCCAGAGACCGACAAGACAAAGAGAACAAAGAGAGCTCCGAGGAGGAGGAAGTAGAAGGGCAGTCGGGTCAGTCAGACTCCGGCTCTGGTTCTGAGGAGGAACCAAAGAAGGAAAGCAGAGGACAAAGAAAGAAGCAGCCAACAAAGGAGGCCTTTGATGCGATGCTGAAGTTGATGCAAGGGATGCAGCGGATGCAGGAGCAACTACTGGCTCATCGTGGCAAAACAGCCAAAGAAGGCGGCGACGGCCATGATGAAGAAATGCTTCGAGGAGGAGTTGAACTGCATCAGCTGCCCGAATGGTCACCAGATACCGCCCCTGTTGACTTACAGGATTGGCTGTTGCTGGTGGATCCCCAAATGTGTGACCTCAGCTCTTCGTCTCATGAATGGTGGGCGATGACTTTGGAAACTACAAGAAAATGGTATCAGTTGCATCAGTCAATGAAGCCGATTGAGAAGTTGCAGCACCAGGTCACGCTTCCAGCCGAGCTCCAACAGACAAAATGGAAAAGGCTGGAGAGGCGGGCCAGCAATCTCTTGTTGAGGGCGCTGCCGGAGAGCCAAAGGGAGGATATCATTGCTGGAAAAGATCTCTCAGTTTTGGCGATCCTGGCCAAGCTCATGGTAAACTACCAACCTGGCGGCGGCCAAGAAAAAGCAGCCGTGTTGTCAGCATTGGAACTGCCAATTGAGGCAGGCACTATTGGAGATGCAATTGCCGGGCTAAGAAAGTGGCTGAGGTGGAAGAAAAGGGCCCTAGATATGGGTCTTGTGCTTCCAGACCCTTCAGTGTTGGTGAGGACTGGATTGTCTCGTGGGCAAGATTGTCAACAGCAACCCTATACTCTGCAATTCAGTATCAACCTGACTCGAACTACGTTGATGATTGACGCAGTCCCAATCATGACTGGAATTGAACAACTAGCGGGGTGCATCATGGCAGAGTTGGATCAGTTCTCCTATGCCAAGAAGAAGTCTGCAGCCTTGCAAGCACCAAAGATGAAGAAGGTGGAAGATGCAGCCAAAGGAGGTCAAGGAGGACGAAAGCCAGAGGAGGAGAAGAAGGATGCCCCAAAATGCAAATTCTATCTGAGCGAGGATGGATGCAAGAAGGGCAAAGGATGTCGATTTTCCCACGATCAGAAAGACGAGCTGAAGCGCTGTTGGGCATGTGGCTCTACCAAGCACTTCAGCAACAAGTGCCCCGTGAAAGAAGGAGCATTCAACTCTCCCCCGAAGGTGTCCAAGACTGAAAGAAGCAAGGAGGATGCCAAGAAAGGGAAGGGAGAGGATGATGAGGTTCAGTCCAATCGGGCGGCACTGGGTCCGGGGGAGGATATGAAGCTTCTCTTGGAGGAGGCAGGAAAGATGTTGAAGTCAATGCCAGGGATGTCGGAAGGTAGCGGGTCAAGTGAGGATGGGGAGGCTAAGATAAGAAACCTGCAGCATCAACTGGATGAGCTCAAAGGAGGAATGCTGAAGGTGCTGAGGTTAGCGAGAGTACAGCCATGTGACGAGGAGATGGGCTTGCTCGACCCAGGTGCCACCCATTGTCTACGACCACCTCTTCACCAGGAAGACATCTTCAAGTATCCGAAGGTGAGGATCAATCTGGCTGGAGGACAATGTGCAGAACTTCACATGAGCCCCGGAAAAGCGATCGTCGGGGATGACGGTGTGGAGCCCATTGTTCCACTTGGACATTTAGTGTCAAAGCTTGGATGCAGCCTTCAGTGGACCCAAGATGAGCTGGTCGTGGTACATCCAGTACGAGGACAAATCCGTAGTTTTGAAAGATGGATGCCCCATGATCACCAAGAAGATGGCGATGAAGCCCATTCAAGAGCTGGAAGATATGGCAGAGGGGTCTCTTAGAGGTCTGAAGGAGGAGGAGGATCCCATGTTGAAGTGGATGCAACGGTTGGATGAAGAACACCCTGTTTTCCAAGACCTGCCCGAAGATGTCAAGTCGATGCTGATGGTGCAACCTCAAGTGTCTAACAGCTGTGGGAATCGACGCAGAAGAAGGCTGTGGAGAAGAGAAGGAGGAGTCACTGTCTACCTCTACTCAGGAGAGAACAGTGGTTACACCTATGCCAGAGCGGTCAAAGATCTGGGCGGTGATCATCGAAAAGTCGTTCAGGTGGACATCAAGAATCGGACCAAGTGGGACATGATCAATGGACAGGTCTATGCCAAGTTGTTGGGCATGGCAATAGACGGACAGATCTCCACCATTCTGACGTCACCCAATTGCCGCACCAGATCAAGATTGAGACATGTGAAGATTCCCCCATTGGATTTGCCGGGTCCGGCCAGAAGCTGGGAAGGAGGAGAATGGGGCATACAAGAAGGAAGTGAAACAGAGAAAAAAAAGCTGGGAAGATGATGTGATGATGTTCCGTTCATGGATGTTGTTCTTGGTGGCCCAGGAGTGCAGAAAAGCCGAGGGAAAACAAAAGGAGATCAACTTCGTGCTCGGGCATCCAAGTCCACCCGAAGACATGCCTGAGGTAGTGTCAATCTGGAGAACTAGTCCATTGTATCCAGCGTGAGAAACTTTCCAGGATCTTGAAGCTTCTGCTGCAGCTTTTCACGGGTGCAAGACTGGTCGTACACCTCGTTCAGCCAAGCCCAAGCCTCACCTGGACGATCGGAACAGCTTTTGACTTCGTCCCTAACGTGATTCTTCCAGTTCCTATATGACTCTCGTGCTGGCATGTTGTTCAACTTGATGACTTCGGCTTCCTTAGTCTTTGGTTTATCCTTTTCTTCCCTTTGGGTTAAGGCTTTCACCAATTCAATAAGATCCGAAGCTCCCATCATCTGTTGTTGTTTGCCTACGCTCTTTGGGGAGTCATTTGGGGGAGTCTTGATTGGCTCAGTTGGAGTCATGAAACCTGACAGGGTCGGCACATGAGGCTTGTCGTTTCCAACAGCCGGCTCGACGGGAGCGCCACCTTTGAGCAGCTCGTCTAATCTCGCCTTGGCCTCTTGTGCCAACACACCAGGTGACTTGATTTCTAAGATCGGCTCATGGTCAGCTTTCGCTGCGGATGCATCGGGTGCTCTGGGAGTCGCAATATTGAAGGTGGGCACACCAGCAGTGGTGGCTGGCTCGGCTTTCGGGACGGATGCTTTTGGCACGGATGCTGCTTCCGCTTTGGCAACATGACTCAGCTGTTCCTGCAAATCATCAATCTGGTCCTGAAGGCTAAGATTTTGCGCCGCAGCTTCATTGCTGTTTTCTGACATGTCCCGTTTGTAGTTTTCAAATTCTGCTTTCAACTGAATGAAACGGGCTTGCTCGATTACAGCTTGTTCTTCGTATTGCTTCTTCGCAGCAGCTATGGCATTCCTAGCATGCTCCACTGTTTGTGCATAGGAAGCTTCGAATTCCTTTGTAATACGTTGCCTTTCCTCTACAATATTTAGATCATGCTTGGCATTTGCCTCTGCCTTGAACTCCTCAACCCTGACATCATGTGTTGCCTGAGCCTGATTCAACCTGACCTCTAGCTCATCACCTCGCTTTCTTTCATCAGCTATCGCGGCTATTGCCTTTGTTTCTACATCCTGCAACCTTTGCTCATACTCTTGCTCCTGTTTGGTGAGCCTGTTCGACCAGAATCATTTTTAATAGGGTAACTTTGTTCAGCTTCCCTCATAACTTGCAATGTGTTTCCACTTGTGGTCTGTGCAAGGTTGTTTTGTATGAACGTGCAGTATTCAATCACCGGCTGATAGATTGTGTCCGCATCCATGGGCTCAGCGTTGCCTCCGGCTGTGTCTGGCACAGCAACGGGTGGACCTGACCCTGGGATAGTGAGTGGAAGGTTGGTTGGGGTCCCCATGGCAAAGTGGTGAGACTACGGCTGATAACCTGTATTTTATCAGGTCAGCCACAATGTTACTACAACAATGGGGTGAACCTACACAACCTGCCGTTAAGCTCTTGGCACTTTTGAACCAACGCTATCGAAGTCAGTATGATGTATATGGAACAGAGGGTTTTATTGCAGGAGTTTTTACACCATTTGCAACATTTTGGACGTGGAACCTTTCATTTTGCATGAGCATGCCGTGCACCACATTTCAGAGCCAGAATCTTCCTTTCCGTTTTGCATTCTCTGTGTCGCCTTTTATAGTTGGAACTTCCCTTTTCGCGTGCTATTTGCAGCCTTTTGGAGCTGGAACCTTCATTTTGCTTGCCAGTTGCAAATTTTGGGAGCTGGTGGAACCTTGCATTCTGCTTGTCAGTTGGATATGTGCATATACTGGCAACATTTTGGAGCTGGAAGTTTCCATTTGGCATGCTATTTGCAAGCTGTCGTTGGTTGTTGGTGGTTGTTGGTGGTTGGTTGCTGTCTGTTAGTTGTGGGTTCTTGTTTGTTTTGCTATTCCTGTTGCAGCTGTAGCTGTTGTAGTTGCTGTGGTTTTTGTAGTTGTAGCTGCAGTTGTAGTTGTAATGGTAGTTCATTGTTGTGGTTGTTGTTGTTTCTGTTGTTGCTGTTGATATTGCGGTCGCGGTCGCGGTTGCTGTTGCTGTTGCTGTTGTTGTTGGTGGTGGTGGTGGTGTAGCTGGAGGAACACCAACAACTGTTGATGTTGTGGTCTTTGTTTGAGTGTAGGCCGTGTTTGTAATTTCCTTAGGCTTGTGGCGTTGGTTGCGGTGAACAGGTGAACACAAACAAAGCCATGAAGTCAAGTGGCCCGTAAAGTTTTGCAAAAACAGGCAAAGCGAAACCATAAATGCCAAAAAAGCAAAGAAACAAACAACAAACGTTTGCGTGGTATTTGCAATATTTTCAGCATTCTGCAACGTCAACCTGCCTTGTGGAGATAGCACCTCTCATTTTGCATGGATCTGCGACCTTTGGAAGATAGACCCTTTCATGTTGCATGGTATGTGCAGGATTTTGCACGTGATACTTGCAGCATATTTGAATATCAACCTCTCATTTTGCATGGCGACCGTCCGTTTTTGGTTAATATTAAGCCTTGTGAAACCTTAACTTGTTCACCAGCTCATTTACATCATGGTCTTTACACCAATGCAAAGAAACCACAAAGGTCAAACCTGAAAGAACGAAACGACCAAAATAGAAGCAGTTGGGGAGGGCATGGGGGAAAGGGCGCAGAGAGACAACTTCGTTCTATTTGTGTTCCTCCTTTGCCGTTGTAGTTGTTTTTGTTTCTCTTGTTGTTCTTGTTGTTCTTGTTGCTTTTGTTGCTTTTGTTGTTCTTTTTGTTCCTTTTGTATTTCCGCTCTTGTTTTTGTGCTGCTGGTGCTGTTGTTCATGTGCTTGTAGCTGCACTTGCAATCAAGCAGAACAACAAGGAAGCAAGTAGAAGTAGAAAAACAAAAAACAGCGAAAGCAGAAAAAATACAAGCAAAGATCAAAAAACAGAGAAGCAGAAAAACAGAAGAAAAAATACAGGAAAGGAAAAAAGCAGAAAAGCAGAAAGGCAGAGAAGCAAAAACAACAGAGAAGCGCAGAAGCAAAAAAGCAGAAAAACAGGTAAACAAAACAAAACGAAGAAGCACAAAAGCAGAAAAGCAGCACATGCACAGTACAGAGGAGGGAGGAATCAAAAAAAAAACTAAACTTCAAAACAATGCCCTAAATCATGGCTCCCCTTAGGTAAATATGCGGCACTTGTTCAGCTTTCAAGGTCAAAACATGCTCGCTGCACCCCAAACTTGTGCCCACCACAGATTCCCCATTTCCTTTGACATGCTCAAATCCATGCGTAGGGCCGGCGCTTTTTTTAACAACAAACTATTCAAATTCCTAAAAACCTTGGTCCTAAATCCTACATCGTAGAAGCATCAAGTCAAACTCTCTGCGTATTGCCAATGTTTCCATTCATCCTCCGGTGACAAATACGCAACGTTGGTTGGGGTAAGATTTGGGGGTGGGCAGATGTCTGGGTGGCATGAGCATGTCTTCCGGGTTGTTTCAAGTGTTGCTTTGGCGCGTTGGGTCATCAGGCCTCTGCTGGATGCAACCCCTTGCACCGAGCTCCATCTCCGTTACTGTGTCGGACATGCTCTGCAGTCAGTGTTGCAGGTAACGAAATGCAACAATCCGGTGGCATCTGGCAGGATTCCCAGAGCAACCAACAAAGACATCTCAGAATGTGTCAGACACTCACGTCATTATGCATGTAGCTAGTCAGGATAAAGCAGTACCTTGCAGAGACTGGGCAGACACCACAATGATCCCAGCGGCTTCTCAGGAGGCTCGAAAGGATCAAAAGCAATAACTTTGTCATCACCTTAGCCATTTTGTCTCAGCGATTCAGCTTATGCGAACAGGGCAAAGATTTGTGCAGAGCAAAATCAACAACAGCCCAGAGAATGATAGCGAGTCAAACTGGTTAAAAGAAGAGAGAATCTCTGGACTTTGCGAATCGGCAGCCTGCATGCGTCAAGTAGCATTAACTCCAAGTCCTGCGGTTGTTTTTGTTTACCTGTTTGTACTGACAGCTGCAGCAAGACGAACAATAGATCAAGGATGCTAGTTCTGTAAAATCGCAAGTTCACAGACCCGGGAAGCACGGTCTCAAAGCAATCAAGAACCCAGTGCCAGATAAATGCAACCAGGCTGCCAAAGCACTGTCACCAAAAAGAGTCAAAATGTGCTGAATACTTCAACTAGTTTTGAGCAAGATTTGAGGCATTCAATAACATCGGAACCGTTCGTTTCAAATCAAGTCATTCCATGTCGAGTCCTAAACACCTTCTTGGATGTGGGTGATGTTCATTTCATCTCCAAGCCGCAAAGGCATAAAAAGGAAGCTTACTTGATACATTTACTTTTGGGGTTTGCCGCAGAAGTCGTGTATGATATTAGATCACTTCTGCCCCAGCGTTGTTCCTGGGCAAGCCTACTTCTTCAAGTCAGACGATCTTGCTTTCATTCCACTCCAGACCCGCTACACTCTGCACCCGTGGCCTGCGGCCAAGACGGAAATCATGACTGCTTCCAAAAGTGATGGCCTGTGATTGAGCTTGGTAGGCTCCCCACTTTCCGGACCTCTCCCCCCCTTCTATTCGCCAATTTGGAAATACCCCAGGGCTACGCCTTACTTACTTTCAATTTACTTTTTGCAAGTTTCTCCCTGTTTTACATCATCGTGTAGTCTCTGCTTGACGTTCTTATCTCTCCATATTGACTCGTTGCATTCTTTGCTTCAGCCGCATTTCATACACCTTTTCCAATTTTAGCCCTCTTGGAGTCGCAACGACTGAGGCACCAAGCCACGCCCTGCTCCGTGAGCACAGCCTTGCATGCATAGTTAGGAGCAGATTGTATTTGAATTTCTTGAATTTCCTTAAAGGGTGCTATTGCACAAAGTATCATGCCATCATTTGACAATTGTCTTCTCAGTGTTTCCCGCTCTGTGATTGTTGAACGTTTTATCGGATTTATCGGCTTAGTTATTGCGATCCCCAGGATTCCGCACAGAATGCTCCGAGCCACATGCCACAAATGTAGCAAAACCTGGGTTCTGGTTGTCACTGCCAGCCGAGGCTTCATTTCGTTGCAAAATTTTGAAAGGATCTTGCAAAAATTCGAATCTATATAATCTATATAGTCGCCATGGGCGCTGCATGGCACATGGGCGTTTTGTTGTTTTTTCTTGTGTTTTCTTGTTTTTTTGTTTGTTTGTTTTTTTTGTTTTTGTGTTTTTGTGTTTTTGTTTGATGATGGGCCATGGGGTGTGGTGGTGGGGTGGGGTGCTAACGTTAATGTTCATGTTACGCTGATAATGTTACGTTGATCATGGGGTGGGGTGGGGTGGGACCGGGTGGGACCGGGTGGCATGTTGCCGTTCATGTTCATGTTACGCTGATGATGTTACGTCGATCATGGGGTGGGGTGAGGTGGGGTGGGGTGAGATATTATAACGTTCATGCTCATGTTACGCTGAAATTGTTCCATGGTTGAAATAGTTTTTGAGGAGTCAAAAAACAGGCGTGCAAGGCCGCATGCGCAGTTGCATCGGGAAATGCACACAAACCCCCTTAAAACCACTAGCGCCTCTCAGCGCCGTTCCCATATAGTTTAATATATGTTTGTGTCAGGGCCATTCGGTTCAAAGGAGTTCAAAGGTTTGTTCTCCCTCTGGTTGGAAATGTATTTAGCCACGTTTGTCCCAGGTTTTAACCGCGTGCGGCAAAAGAAAACGGCAGAAGCAGGTTCTTTTCCACACATGTCTCAGGCCCTTGCGATGGCTGCCACTTTTACTGAAATCCAACGGTGCCATCTTGAGGCTGAAGTCGGTGTGGCCCAACCTACACTCCATGAAACCTTGCCCCTTGTTGCATAATCTGCTGCATGTTCAAGGAAGCAGAATGCACAAATTGGACGAAGCGCGTCAGGTGCTGTGCGTAGATGCCGTGGATAGCTAGGAATCCCAGCCCCAGCTGTCCGCTGCTATTGCCTCGGAATTCGTTTCTAATCTGAAAACATCTGAAACAACCACTGTGATGAGCGTGAGGTTTGTGAGAAACAGCGTGTCTACGCATCCCGTGGTGTCAATTCCGTTTCCCGTGTGGCTGTGCGTGCCGCTGCGTGCATATGCATATATATCTATGTGTGCGTGCGTGTGTGTATTTGTTGATGTTTATTTACATTCATTTTTACATTTATGAATATATATATATATACTTAAATTTAGATTTATAAATATATATATATTTATTTATTTATTTATTGATTGATTGATCTATTTATTTTTTCATGTATTTTATCTATTTGTTCATGCAATTATTTATTTACATATTATATTCAATCCAATATGTAAATATATATATATATGTATATACATACACATATGTACATATTCATATGCATGTGCACGCTTACACATATTTAAATACACATACACACAATAAAATTACATAACATTAAATTGCATTGCATCCCGTTACATTCCATTCCTTACCCTGCCTTGCCTTGCACTATGTTACAGCCACTTCCCTTCCAGTCCCTTTTTGACAAACATTACACGACATCATACATCATATTACATTACGACATCACATCACCTCACCTCACATCACATCACAGCACATATTCCATTCCATTCCGTTACATTACATTTCATTGCATTACACTGCGTTGCGTTGCGTTACGTTACATGCATTGCATCAAATTACATCTCATTATAATACATAGTTATCTGGGTTGACATTGAATAATTATCTTACATTCGGATGACATTGTACGTTATAAGACACCTTACTATACCTTGCCTTACCGCAAGTTGCATTGCATTGTACAGGCACATGTGCATGCACATGTACATATAGATATAGTAGTATATACATATTTTATATATATGTGTGTGTGTGTGTGAATTTGGTACGGATAGCGCGAAAGACTCAAGGGCCCTAAGATCCAAACGGCAACAGCATGCTCATGCCAACCCGGGTTTCCACAAGACAGTGAAATGAGGTCATATTGGCACTCAACCTGTTCTATGGGTGAGCTATACAGGAGAAAAATGCTGTTTTCTTACACCGGGCTACTGAACTGATCAGCTTGGGGTCCTATCGCTTTGACTGTGCTTTTTTCTGGACTCTGTACAAATTATCCTTCAGCACGGGCAGCATGAAGTCTGGTTTCATTGCCTTCGTCCAGCAGTCGGAGATCATAGTGGCAGTTGAGATCCATTCAAGACAATCTCCTCTCCTGCATTGAAGTCCATGTCTTTGGGAATTCCTCATACACCTGACGTGCATGACCCCACTCAACAACTGAAAGCATACAACAGTCACCCTTGCCATCTGTCTTCTTCATGTGCTCTTCGGTGTATGTAGCTGTGGTAATGCCATCCAAATGCGTTGCAAGAGAATCAAGATCCCGATAGCTGCAAGAAATGAAGTGCTTGACCCTGATTGGAGGGCAAGTTGGATCATGGATCTTGCGCATGGCTTGTGTTGCAACA
>Ga0126342_10022427_pt1 | contig 10425 bp, 7 predicted proteins | sample Cyp1metagenome_FD_92528 | JGI IMG/M metagenome (GOLD analysis project Ga0126342, IMG submission 92528) | Coral microbial communities from Lord Howe Island, Old Settlement Bay, Australia - Cyphastrea 1 metagenome | ecosystem: Host-associated > Invertebrates > Cnidaria > Coral ...
CTGCAGTTGTTACCACAATCTGATCAACAGTGAACCACCGCAAAGCCACATGTTATCCGGATCGTTCAGCGATACACTCAACAGTTCGAAATATTCGGAAGATCGATGTGCTATACTTGAACAACACGTTCTACCTCTATAGTTTGATAATGCGATTTGGATGTCCATCACAATCAGTAACTGGCTCGTAAGCCACCTACAAATGGGATCGGCCCAAATCATGTGTGGGTTATTGTAACAACCAACGTACTAGCCGATAACCAGTTAGTGCAAAACAGTGTTGGTTCTCCAGTGCTAGCGGAAGTAGACGTGCCCGGCTGTCTACTTGCGGGCTTCCAGGTATTATATTTTTTTGTGAAGGCAATAATGAGCAACTCAGAACATATAAACAAGAAATTTGCAACTCTTTGAATAGGATTTTGCTTTTCTATCTTTTTGGGTTTGCAAGAAGTGCATGTCCCTAAGCAATAACCTGACCATTTCAACATCACGCACCTGCGATGCAGCGTTGGAGTTGGGCGCTACGGGGCGGAGTTGGGGACCCTGTGGCCGATCTCCGGTGCGGGGCACGGGCCACCGGAGGATTTTTCATGGCTAGTCTTGGATGCTGGCAGATAAACAATCACAAGTAGGGGTAGCCAACAAAAAAGAGGTTTAAGCATCAAAACTGTAGTTTAATCACGACGGGAATGGGGTCGCATGGGGATTCACTGGTTGAAATTGCCAGGAAATAGAATTTAGCTTCAATGCTTTTTTGACCTAGATGCGGGCCGAAGCTGTAAGATGTGATGACGCAAACAGTCCCTATCACATGCACCGGACATGTTGAATAGACCGCAGCACTCTGCCAACAGAAACGGCTTTAATTAATTAGCAACCCCACATCAACTGCTCGTGCAACCGAGAACAACCCTTAGTTTGCAAAGGTTTTCAATCCATCCCAAACACATGGGTGATTTTGATAGGAAGGAAAAGAGTTATCTTTCTTCGAGTGATCCCCACCCTGAAACACTATTCTGACATAGCTTCTGACATAACATCTAGAAGAATATATCGGATATATCTATATGTATATATATATATTCTGACATTCTCGCTGACATGCTTTCTGGCATATACTCTGACGTTCTTTCTGGCACTATCTGGAATATACTCTGACATTCTTTCTGGCATTCTATCTGGCATATATTCGGGCATGCTTTCTGGCATATATGCTGGCATTATTTCTGCATATATGCTGACATTCTTTGTGCCATTTTATCCGGCATCTATTCTGACATTCTTTCTGGCATCTATTCGGGCATCTATTCTGACACTATTCTGCTATTCTATCTGACATTTATTCTGGCATTCTATGCGGCATTTATCCTCGTATGCTCTCTGACATGGGCACTGCCGGGCCTCAACCGCAAGCGCCAGATCTCAGTGGGAGCGCTGCTCGCGGTTCAGGCCCAAGCCCACTGAGATCTGGAGCTCGCGGTTGAGGTCTGGCAGTGCCCACTGATGGAGCTCGGAGTTGAAGTCCACCAGTGTTCATTGAGATCTGGAGCCCGCGATTGAGGTCCAGTGGAGCTCGCGGTGGAGGTTGGCAGCGCCCACTGAGCTCTAAAGCTCGCGGTTGAGGTCCGGAGCTCGCGGTTGAGATCCGGCAGTGCTCACTGACATCTGGGGCTCGCAGCTGAGATTCGAGGCTGCCGGAGGAGAAAAAGAAGGAAGGAGAAGCAGCAAGCAACCCTGATAAAAACCTAGAGACCCTCACCTGGCAGGTGAGGAAGCATGTTTAAAAGAATCGTCCAAAATTAGGGTTGGGCCAAAACCAAAAAACTTCTGGTCTGAAAAACAAAAATATCTGAAACCAGCTTGAATCTGTTCAAAGAAAAAGACAACCTGCTTTCCCCAAGCATGCAGGCCAGCCGATTTCGGAACGAAAATGCAATTTCTTCTTTGGCACGACCAAGCCGGCCGCCCCACCCTGCCTCTGGCCGCAGAATGTCTTTAGACTTTTCCAGCTTTGTTTTTCTTTCCTGGTGTGGAAATTGATTTCTTGCTTTGGCCTGGCGCCCTGCTGTTTCTATCCGGTTCTCAAGTCACAGTAACGTGGGATCACTTTGCAAAATTGCCCACGTGAGAGAATCTTCTTTGGGGCTATCATCTAGCCAAATCTGAGATTGACAGGATTACCTATCTGAAGCAGTGCTACCCTGCGTCGGTGTGTCAATGATATGGAGGTGGAAAAACACAATACTTAACCACTTGGCCATGGCTGAAACATGAGGGTACCATATTTAACAACCCAGGAGCTCCTGTATCTGTTAATTAAGATTAAGCAAGGTTAGCCTTAAATTATTTAAGCAAGGTTAGCTTAATTAAGGATAAGCAAGCTTGCTTAGATTAAGCAAGGTTAGTGTTGTTCAGTTATTTTTTGTTCAAGATATCTGTTAATGTATTGGGTGCTTTTTGCTTGCAGATTCGTACTTGTCTTCATTACTTGTTTCCCTAAGACTTAAACAGCATTTGTCTTTTTAGAAAGATATGATTCTCTTTCGAAGAAAGTGTCTTTAAAAAATCTTCTTGATGGAATATGGTTACCTTTTTTCCTCTTTACTTTTTCTGTTACATTAAATTCACCTTGGATTTTTTTTTCTAAGTATACATTTTCTTTTTGAAAAATATATATTTACAGAAAAACATAAAAAATAAAACCAAACATAAACAAACAAAGTCAAGTTTAAAAAAGCAAAATTTTGAAAAAATAATATTTCTTAAGATGAAACGCAACAAATTTTGAAAATTAAAAATTTTAAAAGTTTTGAAAAGTTGAAAATTTTGAAAACTTTGAAAGATTGAGGATTTTAAAGAGTCTATTTTTTTAAAGTATATAAAAAATAATTTAGAACCTAAAAGCATAATGAAATATGAAAAAATATTCGAACAAATCAAATGTGGGAAACACAATGAAAATTGTAAACATGAAATTTTCATTTTTTAAACATGAAATCAAAATGCATTTCTTTTGTAAAAAACGTACAGAAATCATAGCAGGAAAAAGAAACAAAAAAAGTAAAAACACATTACCAAAGTAGTTTCAAAAAAGAGAAATTAAGCAAAAGAAGGGTATCAGAGGACACATTCACTGTCTCACCGTGGCCGTCTTGTTCAGCTGCTAGTGCCATTTGCTCGTTTTTTTTGGAGGATTGCCCCCTAACTTTAAGGGACAACATCATGCAAAACGAGGCTTGACGAAAAAAATGGTGCTGATAAAAAACAAGATGCATCAATTTCAAGCGATGTAAAAAACAAAAACTTTGCTTAAATTTAAGCTGGGTTGCTTAAATAAGATAACCTTGCTTAATTAACTAAACCTCTCTTAACAAAAGTCGTTAATTAAAGAGTAGTTTTAACTTAATTAACAAAGGTTTTCTCTTAACTAAGGTAAAAGTCGTTAATTAAAGAAGATTAATAAGCAAGGTTAGCTTAAATAAGCAAAGTTTCGTTAATTAACCAAAAACGGAACTCCTGGGAATCTCAAACTGAGGATCAACCCAGCCCGCCGAAACTTACCCGAGTTAGTATCCAGCTGTAAACCTGCAACAGTGAAACCTCAAAGTCATGTCTTGTGAATCTGCAAAACAGCGTTTTAAGAAAGGTGCTAAATCTGCTGACCGCAGCCTGCCCCCCTTGCCTGGGCTATTTTTTCAAAGCGCTCACGTTCTTTTGGGTGCCTCATGTGTGAGCGCCTCCCCCAACTCGTTAAAGGTGGACGAGGTTGTTGATATCCCTTTGCTTGTTGAAAAGAGCACGGCAAAAAGCAAAGTCACTTCACTGATCAGCAAACTGTGCACATGATGACGGTTATAGCGCTATATATGTACATATCATATGTTCTGCCCCAAGGAGGTTGTGACCATCGAGATTCAAGTTAAATGGATGGTATCAAGCTGAAGACATGCCTTATGTCGTGGATTGGCTTCTACCAGTCCGCAAGTGCAGTAGCGATGGCCAATTCAAGGAATCTATTTTTTTCCCGAGAGCGCCTGCGAAGGGTTCTTCGTAAAAAAGCAGCGGTTGTAATACATCTTCACACCCTCACATCTGCTGATCTACATCTTCACACCCTCACATCTGCTGATCTACATCTTCACACCCTCACATCTGCTGATCAAATCTAGATTGCGGTGTTCTAAGGGGGTAAAATTTGGTTTCTCATCGCCCTTCTCCCGCCAGCGCTAGGACCATCAAAATCGTTGTTACAAAAAACAGGGAGCACAAAACTGTCTCAGAAGTCGCCAACATAAACATCCAAGTTTTAGAAATACCTCGCGGGTTTCTACACACCGTTGTGGCACGAAGCACATTTGGAAGTGCAAAAGCTAAAATTGCCTCACATCCGGAGCACTTTTGGCAGTTAAGATGTCGAAAAAGTGCAAGGCTTTAGTGGTGCGAAGCGCATTTCGAAGTCAAAAGTGCTAAAAATGAAGGTCTTGGGCAACTTTTGGAGGTTGAGATGTTGGAAAAGTGCATGCCGTTGTGGCGCGATGCACATTTTCAAGACAAGATGGAAAAACAACACATGTTGGGACCACTTTTGGACGTTCAGGACACGACGGCAACAACTACAGCGGCAACTACAGCTACACTACAACTACAACTACAACCACAACAACAAGTACAACGACAACTACACTACAACAACTACAGCTACAGCTACAACTACACTACACTAGTTTCACCCATCACAATAATTACACTAATTACATGACACCACGCCGCACTACACTAGACTAGACTAGACTAGACTAGACTAGACTAGACTAGACCCACAACTACAACTACACCACACTAAATACACCACGCTACGGCTACAGCCACCACAGCTACCACAATACATCACTACGCTACTCTACACTACACTAATTCCATTACACTACGCTCCACTACACTACTACAATTACACTCCACTACATTACTACAATTACTAATGCCACACTACACGAACGACACTGCCACCACAACTGCAAGCACACTACAACTTCAACTTCAACTACACTGCGTTACGCTACGCTACACTACACTACAATAATTACACCACGCTACAGCTACAACTACAAATGCAAATGCAGCTACAACTACAACTGCACTACACCACACTACATACACCACACTACACTACACTACATCCAGCAGTTGTGGTTCAGGTGACCACTGCAAGCACTCCAAAAACACAACTCCAACCACCTTTCGGTCCATCAGCGGATTCGCTCTGCCATCCATGCATCACAACAACTCACCTCTCCTAAAGTTTCCTATCATTGAAACTTCCGCCACCGTCTAGTGCGGTACTACTGGTATATATATATACTATATAAATACTATATTACATAAATGGTGTGCCATACGCAAATTAGGGTTATCTCCTATCGATAAGGAGGACTTCTGCACTCACAGACTTTGAGGGGGCTCATGCTGTATGCTACATATGCAAGATGTAGACATGTCATGATACATTTATATATATATATATAGATATTATATGGAACTTTCCTTTTATCGGTGAAGCATTCCTAAAGAATGGCCACGCAGCGATTTCGATCGGTTTCTAGCCAGATCCATGCAGGATCATGCGGACGTGTCCAAAGATGGGTATGTAAGTACACATCCAGCCAATTTTTCAAAAGATTAGAACATCATTTTTACCTGTAACAAATATTGAATTTAGACGGGAAAAAAGAGATGAGCCGATCCAATGAATAACGCCCCTTTGCCAGACAAAGCCATTTCCAGCGCAAGGGCTGTGCCCCCGGCTGTTTCAGAATGGCGTGGAACCGATCTTTGTTGATGACCTGCAAGAGCTCAGGAACCCTGCGATTCACCAATGTTTTGGGGGGCTCAAACATGCCAGCACGGTAAAGAAACAAGATGAAGCCCACGAACCCGAACGCAATCACATAGAACATTTTTGTGAAACAAGTTACTTGAACAGCTACATTTTTCCCTTGGTACCGTACCAGTGCACTGTAGACTGTGGAATGCGGAAGAGGGTGGAGTGCAAAGTGTGGAGTGTAGAGTGTAGAGTGTGGAGTGTAAAGTGTAGAGTGTGGAGTGTAAAGTGTGGAGTGTAAAGTGCTGAGTGTAAAGTGTGGAGTATGTAAAGTGTAAAGTGTGGAGTGTGGACTGTAAAGTGTAGAGTGTAAAGTGTAGAGTGTAAAGTGTAGAGTGTGGAGTGTAAAGTGTTGAGTGTGGAGTGTGGAATGTAAAGTGTAAAGTTTAGAGTGTGGAGTGTAAAGTGTGGAGTATGGAGTGTAAAGTGTTGAGTCTGGAGTGTGGAGTGTAAAGTGTAAAGTGCGGAGTGTGGACTGTAAACTGCAGTGCAGAGTGAAAAGTGTAGAGTGTAAAGTGTAGAGTGAAGAGTGTGGAGTGTAAAGTGTGGAGTGTAGAGTGTAAAGCGTGGAAAGTGGAGTGTGGAGTGTAAAGTGTGGAGTGTGGAGTGTAAAGTGTAGAGTGTGCAGTGTATAGAGTGTAGTGTGGAGTGTAAAGTGTAGAGTGTGGAGTGTGAAGTGTGGAGTGTGCAGTGTAAAGTGTGGAGTGTAAAGTGTAGAGTGTGGAGTGTGGAGTGTAGAGTGTGGAGTGCAAAGTGTGGAGTGTGGAGTGTAAAATGCAGAGTGTGTAAAGTGTAGAGTGCGAAGTGTGGAGTGTAAAGTGTAAAGTGTGAAGTGGGGAGTGTAAAGTGTGGAGTGTAAAGTGTAGAGTGTGGAGAGTGGGGAGTGTGAAGTGTGGAGTGTGGAGTGTAGAGTGTGGAGCGTAAAGTGTGGAGAGTGGGGAGTGTGAAGTGTGGAGTGTGGAGTGTAGAGCGTGGAGCGTAAAGTGTGGAGTATGGAATGTAAGGTGCAGAGTGTGTAGAGTGTCGAGTGTCGAGTGTAGAGTGTAAAGTGTAGAGTGTGGAGTGTGGAGTGTAAAGTGGAGAGTGTGGAGTGTAAAGTGTAAAGTGTGGGGTGCAGGGAGTGTAGTGCGTGGAGTGGAGAGTGTAGAGTACGCAAAAGTAGTGCGCCTGCCACGCAAAATGAATTTCGATACGTTTGCAGACAAATGAGAATGTCGCGAGATGCCACGCCTGCCACGCAAAACCACGCTACAACTTGCTTTGACATGGTGAGACAGAATAGGTTTTGCAGCTTCCCGCATAGACACGGGGAGGCCACAGGAAAACCAGAGACTCGAGACGAGACATGTTGGAGCATCAGAACGAACATGTCGCGCCAGGCTTCCTCCGAATTTTCTTATGGACCTCAAAATTTGCTACCTCAAAATCGATGTTTCGTGCAAGGCTTCCATCAATTTTCAGCACATCTCACAAAATGCCACACCTGCCACGGAATTTGCACCTTGTCACCACTTGAGGCAGCCCTGACAATGCGATTCGCAGAAGACTCAGAAGACGAGCCACAAGACACGTCTAGTGCTGCGCCTGCCACGCAAAATGAAGACGGACACATCCAAAGTGCTGCGCCTGCCACGAAGCCTGCCACTCATCTTCTGAAAACGTTGCAAAAGTATTGCGCCTGCCGCACAAAACCACTTTCGACACGTTACGAAACACATCTGAATGTCACGAAGTGCCACGGCTGCCACGCGAAACGAGGTTACGTGACATGTGAAACCTCCAAGAGTCACTCTTGCAGAACTCGCCATAGGCACGGCCATATAGCGACCTCGCGCGAACAGTTGCGAACGGTTGCGGACGGGTGCGGTCGCAAACGCAACGTCGAGCGAACCCTTGCCACGCATTCGGGAAAAAAGGAACCCTGAAGTAAATCATATGCTTTTCACTGTTTCCCGATTTGGTGTTCTTGAAGGACCTGAAAAGCTGGGCCGATCAGCAGCATAGAACTGAAAGATCTGAACATTTCTGATGATCAAGCTGGCTTGGTAAAAAGACACAAACAAAACCGGGTGATGGAATGCTACACATTGACGTTTTGGGGCTCCCCTTCCTTCGATTAGGCCAAGTTCAACTAAGAATGTTCGCTCTTTAGCAATGTGCCAGGCCAAGAATATGACGCGTTTCGCCATCAAGAGCAGAATTGACACAGAATTACTCATCAACAATTCACCAGTCAGCTTATTTGTACGTAATCTAATTCGTCCAAGGAAGCACAACACCATGTATAGCCAGGCATAGATGATTCTTATTCTAACGGTTGACCTTGTCCACTACCATGTTCATGTACCGCGGCATACCCCTGGCACTTCCCCTGAATTTCACCTTATATATCCAGCGCCCCATGCTCGGCACCCGGGTGTCACAGAAGTTCAGGGCGCGGATCGTGGCGGAACGCCGTGAGAAGCCATTGCCCAAGTGGTTGAACATGGCCTGGGGCGACGGCAAAAAGGGTCTTGCATGGTTAAACGACGTTGGCTATTGACAAGCGAAATATAATATGCGGTTCAACCGCAAAAAACCGTGCTCTAGTCGGCACATATGCGACTATTTTGAGTGTTCTGGATCGTTTCAAGGGAAGCACCACATGAAACGCGTAGGTTGCAGCAATGAATTTGAAGGTTTCCATGGGTTTCCTGCGGATTTCCTCCGACTTGACTCTGCGATCGATGCAATGCTACAACATGCCAAGGTTTTAGCCAAACCAAACAAAAATCACCATGCAAGATGTCTCCCGCGCAAATCCTGACAGTTCAAGAAATAGGTGCCCCCCTTCCTTGCTGGTAGAGCAAACTTGAAATAATTGAAATATCTGATCGAAGGAAGTTTAGAAGTCAAACTTCCGACAATATGGACAGATGAAAAGCAGAGCAGGGCAGAGGCAGAGAGAAGAAAAAGATCAGAAGAGAGAAGAGTAGAAGAGAAAGAGCACGAAGAAAGAAGATGGAGATGCGCGAAAAGGTAGGAAAGTCACGATTCATTGTGTTTTTCCAATGCTTTGTGGCTCCGGAGGGTCGAAAAGTAGGCTCGCTAAAGCCGCGGGTGCGGAGCCAGCTGGCCAGAGGAGAGATGAAAAATTGCACGCTGTTGTGGCGCGAAGCACATTTCCAAGTCAAAATGTACAAAGCACACCACGTTCGGGCCACTTTTGGAAGTTGAGATGTTGAAAAGGTGCACGCCGTTGTGGCGCGAAGCACATTTCCAAGTCAAAATGCACAAAACACCTCAGCCTCGGACCGCTTTTGGAAGTTGAGATGTCGCAAAAGTTCACGCCGCTGTGGCGCGAAGCACATTGGCACGAGTCTGTCAGCTCTGCACTCAACTTTCCATTTTTGAAGGAAGTCTCGGAGAATTCTTCGTTTTTGATGTCTTGCACTTCGAAAAATGAGGAAGTCTCGCAGAATTGCTTCGTTTCGGATGTTGTCAAGTTCAAAAAATGAAGACGTCTCGCAGAATTGTTCCGTTTTAGACGTTCTTATGTTCAAACATTATGGAAGTCTCGCGGAATTTCTTCATTTTTGATCTTGCAGATAGATAGATAGATAGATAGATAGGTAGGTAGGTAGATAGATAGATAGATAGATAGAGAGATAGATAGATAGATAGATGGATAGATAGATAGATAGATAGATAGATAGATAAGATAGATAGGATAGATAGGATAGATGGATAGATGGGTAGATGGATAGAGGGATAAAGGGATAGATAGATAGATAGATAGATAGACAGACAGATAGATAGATGAGATGAGATGAGATGAGATGAGATGAGATGAGATTAGATTAGAGAGGAGACATCAATCACCTTTCGATCCATCAGTGGCTTCGCTCTGCCATTTCGGATTCACAACGACCAACCTTTCCTATAGGTTTCCTATTTTTGAAACTTCCGCCACCGCCTTGTGCGGTACTACTGGAATAGCTCGGGATTGTTTGACACTAAAACTCTACTTGTGCTAACCATCGTGTGAGCTTGCCTAAAACGGACCCCAAGCTTGAAGGATTCATCATCATTTCCGGATTTAAATGACAAAATACAGCCCATTTTCCAAAGAAACCAGGTTACTAAGTGATTTTAAGTGACTTCGCTGTGAAGCTGCTAAAATTTGCCAAGAGCAGTGGAAGTTAGCTGCGTATCCTGCCTGCTGCAGAATCCGTTGCTGAGCTTCGGAAACAAGACATGATTGCCGAGAGTGCCCGATCATTTGGATATGGCAACGGTTTAAAGGGGCATCCGCAAAAATATAGGTCAGTGCGTAAGTCTACCCCCTAATCGAAGGAAGTTTAGATGCCAAACTTCCAACAATATGGACAGATGAAAGAGCAGAGGTGCGAAGAGCCAGACGGGAGCAGAGTCAGAGGGGAGACAAGTCAGAAGAGACAAGATCAGAAGAAAGAAGATGCAGGTGTGCGAAAAGGTAGGAAAGTCGCGAAGCACTGTTTTTTCCTCGCATTGACGTGTGGGGTTTTTGTTTTTAGTTCTGTATCCGC
>Ga0126342_10022428_pt1 | contig 10425 bp, 9 predicted proteins | sample Cyp1metagenome_FD_92528 | JGI IMG/M metagenome (GOLD analysis project Ga0126342, IMG submission 92528) | Coral microbial communities from Lord Howe Island, Old Settlement Bay, Australia - Cyphastrea 1 metagenome | ecosystem: Host-associated > Invertebrates > Cnidaria > Coral ...
ACTGTAAGCTACCAAAGCGTGAACATGGCTGTGCCTCTGAATGGGCTGCGGGTGGACCGGGGCATGTATTTGCAATTTTCGCTAGCGCGTTGCTAGCGGCGATCTAGCGCGTAAAATACGTAAGAAAAATCGAAAATTTGGGAATATGTGAAAACTGACAGACTTGTAAGAAAAGCTGGCAAGACATTCACAACATGGAGGCCATGGCTGTCAATCAAACCTAGCGCAAACCTAGCGGGTTTGCTAGCGCTGCCTTGCAGAATTGCGGAATTTAGTTGCGTGCCGCCTCATAGCGAAGAGGAAAAAACAGTAGAGCCAGATGAATTATCAACAACCAATACTAAACTTCTAAACAACTATTTTTGACAAATGGTCATATAGATGATGGTAAAAATTAAAGCCTACATTTATAGTTTTTTTCTCCAGCTGGCCATGTTTGATGACACCGGAGGGTATACATATATGGCAATATATGGTGATATTTGCGGATTCTAAATTCTAATATTGCCCAGTTGATGATTGTTGATATATTTCAGATTTAGGATTACGATTATTGTGGATTATTGTTGATATCTTTGGGGATTTTTCTGGATATCCAGACAATAATATCCTTTGGGTAAAAATAGAGGGGCCGGAAGCTGGTATACCATCTATCATCAAACAAACCTGTTGTTAAGGGCTTTCTTCAAACCCCTCTATTTTCATCAACCAACCAATGGGAAAAGGACATCTATCCACACATATTCTCCATGATTTTTCCATCCGCCATCCGCCATCCGCCATCCACCGTTTTTCACGTCCCGCGTCCTCGATGGCCATCTGCATCTCGATCACACCCACCTCCGTGGCCTCACCAAACGAACTGAGCGCTACCTTAAAATAGCTCTCAATGAATGGTTGAACTGTAGTTCTATCATCTGTGTACAAATATCATTTGTACCTTAAATATTCTTAAATCAACAAGACTGGTTTACATTCTGATTTAGAAATATCATGTTTTATATCATTTGTACCTTAAAATATCCTTAAATATCCTATTCTGAAAATCTGTGTTTTCTTATCGTTCACCTGGTGGATTCCCCACCGAGACAGGTCACTTCCCGATCTTCCAGAGACGCTGCCAGCAACAGAAAATGCTGGGTAGCGGTAGATCCATCAAAACCCAGAAACACAACACAGACCTACCAGATGTACCATCTGGTTATGACATGTTATGACATTGACAGTTCGCCATGGAAAATCGCCATGCTATGAAGTTCGGCAAACCATTTATTTCGATTAGGGCCATGGCTTAACCATGGCTATGTAACAGTCATAACCAGAGGGTAAGGGTTTCATGGCTAGAATCCAGAACGGTATGGGATGAGAATGATGAGAGTGGCAGGTCATCCCCTGGTAGCCCTGAAAATGTCCCCTGGTGCTTGGTCTGAAAATAGAACCCCCACAGTTGATCATCCTAAATTTGCCATGTTTGAGGTATATGATAGTATATGATATATCCCATTTTCAGAAACACCTAGAGAACATGTTCCAAGGGACAAGTTTGAATCTTAAGCCGCACCCCATTTTCCCATTTCCAATGGGATCTGCCTCGAATCCCCAGCGTTCCAGGACAGGTTGCTGAATGGGAAGAGCCACCTGGAGGCTTCGGATTTTTTCGCTTCCACTTTGGAGGTCTTCGATCTGTTTTTTTTGTGAAGACGATCCAAAAAATGGAGGATTTACAGAAGCAGGATTTCTTTGATTTTATGATTCTGTGATGTTAAAAAAACTTTTAAGTAATTGGGACACCCACACAGACACGCACACAAACTCTTGGATTTGTGGTCTTCATCTTTGAACATGCCAAGTATTATATAAATAACATCTTACATATTTATACATATTGTATATCATAATATATAAATTATATATATAATATATAAATATATATATATATATATACGTTATAACTTGCTATATATTGAAAAATCTGATACTTCAGAAACCATCATCATCCACTCCAGATTGAGAGTGCACCTTGCTGAGATACAGGGAAAACTCGTCTTTGTTGCGCACATCCTAGGCCCAGCTGCGACCGACACTGGACCGTATCACTGTATCGAAGTGTCCTCAGTGGTTCCACCCTGCCTCAATTTATTGAAACATGGAAACACAGTCTTAGAATATCTCCCAATATACGAGTACAAAACAAACAGATGCCATCACTGACAGATTTTCGAAACATGGGCCAGAGTCTGCAAGAACCTACTTGCTCCTTAATGAAGCCGTTCTGAAAGTATGTTGTTGTTTCCATGTTTTTTTTGCTGGAAACATCTGGAAAACATGGCGGGTAGGAAAATCACCCCTCTCTAGTTACTAGACAGCACACATCCATAATCTCTTGCCCCTAAGACAACATAGGCCCTTAGAAACCTCAGTTTAGTATGTATTGCTTCTACATCTGGGGGGTATCTAATCTTGTACAGGATGGGATTAGTAACCATCATCATTTCAGGATGGTTAAACCGTTTAACCACACTAAACCAGATCAAAACCCATCAAAACCCCCCATGTTTGATGGTAAAACCTCCATTTCGCAGCTATTTATGTCCGTTTTTCATGGTTTTTCTCTAATTTCTTTGCATTCCACCTGCCAACAAAGCCAGGCTGAAGACCCGTGCTCTCGCGAGCTTGCGCACCTGGGGGGCTGAGCTGGTCCTAGTATACCGGGGATTACCGGGGCGGAATGGCCAAGTTAGGTTCTACATGGTTCTACATAACTCTTGGTCTTCTGGTAAATATATATATATAAACTAAGGGGGTTATAGATCAATTTCTAACTGGGGAACACCACCTTCTAGGATTTTACGATGATTTATGCAAATTTGCGGATTATTTGAGCGCCACATCAACCTTCTGAGTTGCCTGTTTTTTGACTTGAAAAGGGCTGATTGAGACCATAGAACAAGTATAGCTACAGTCATGGGCAAAAAAATGGGACGGCACCTTGACATTCCCAACCTGGGCATCAGCTGACGGTCCTATTTGAAATCCACCGAAAGATGTGCCAAATTAACCATTCTCTCATTGCCATTTCCGGAAGTCATTTACGTAATCTTCTTTGCAGAACCAAATCTCTTCTTGGTTTGAGGGGTACCCAATTGGACACAATTAGACGCTCAACTACCAATGTCAATGATTTTCAGCTGGATATTTTTCAGCTATATAATTTCATTGAGGCTGGTATATCAGTATCATTTTCATAGATATTTCATAGATATTTCAGCTATTTCATTTGATTGAGGCTGGTATATAAGTATCATTTTCATAGATATGTCATAGATATTTCAGCTATTTCATGTCATTGAGGCTGGTTCATCAGTATCATGTTCATAGATATTTCATAGATATTTCAGCTATATCATTTCATTGAGGCTGGTATATCAGTATCATTTTCATAGATATTTAGATATTTATCGATATTTCAGCTATATCAGTACTAAATGAGGTATATCAAAATCATTTTTCATAGATATTTCATAGATATTTCAGCTATATCAGTATTAAATGAGCTATATCAAAATCCTTTTTCATAGTTTCATAGATATTTCAGCTATATCAGTACTAAATGAGCTATATAAAACTCTTTTTTTTCATAGATATTTCATAGATATATCATATATTTCATAGATATTTCAGCTATATCAGTACTAAATGAGCTATATCAAAATCCTGCTTCATATATAGATATTTCATAGATACGTCATAGATACTTCAGCTATAACTAAATGAGCTATATCAAAATCCTTTCTCATAGATATTTCATATATATATATATATTTCTTAGATATATAGTTCATAGATATTTCATTGATATTTCAGCTACCCAGTGTATCAGTACTAAATGAGCTATATCAAAATCCTTTTTCATAGATATATATTTGATACATTATACTAAATGATACCAGCCTTTTTCGTTCAGAACGTCCGCTCTGTCCGCCACGGCGTGCCTGCTCCCTGAAGGTGGCATCAGAGTAAGCCAGCTCCAAGTCCTGCATTGGAGTGGAAAATCTTCACCGGAAACCCATGGGTTTTTACAAGTTTTTAGCACATCTTGGGGGGGGTTCCGGTGAAAATATTCCTGTAAACCAATCCAATGATTATATGGCTTCCAGTGATTTTCTGAGTTTCTTAGCTTATTTTTAGATGATAACAATCCTTGCGCATCTGCTTTGATGTTTGTTTCACATGTGTTTGATGTTGTGGATTTATGGAAAGGAAATGAAAGGAATATTTTATGTAAAATCTAACATCTGTAAACAATGATATATGTCTTTTTGTTTTAATAGTGATTTGTTAAAAGAACGGATAAGGATTATGGTGCTGCAACCTTTCATAGCACAATGGCATACTGGCTCTATTTGATGATATTTGATAATGTGTGTGTGTTTTTCTTAAGGAATGTCACCAATGGAATTGATTTACAATCTACAATATTAAACACACACACATTTAGTGGTGGAAACCAATATTTTTTTTACCAAATGAAGGATTGTCCTGCATTTTACCCTCATATTTAAGATGCATTAGAGCAGTTTCATGATGGGACACAATACGGAACATGTCTTGTTTTGTACCCCAATAATAAACCGAATCTGGGATGATAGGGACGGACAAGAAGTTTTGAAGTTCATGAAAGAGTTGGGCAAAAGTCAATAATTATTCAGATAGATTCAATGATTTCAAATCAACTGAATTGATAGATTCAATGTTGTTGTAACTGGAGTTGATAGATTCAATGAGCCCCCGATAGCCCTTTTGGGCCCTATGATCCTGTCGACGGAATCAGCCAGCACTTAGCTTTCTTGGTTTTCTCCAGGCGCCTAAAATACATAAAGGACACATGCCAATCCCTGGTACAAAGCTATGAACTCAATATCTCAATCAATATTATAAATAAATATATATATATATATATAAAGATATATATATATAAAGATATATATATATATATATAAAGCTAGGTAAATTATAATATTTCACTAACCTGAAAAGTGCGGCTATTTGGGGATGATCCCCCCTTACTAATTATGATTATAGTGAGGTCGCAGTGAGGTCGTTATAATTTACCCAGATAAAGGCAATACGATTTCCGATGTCCGAATGAAGCCCAACTATGGGGAGAAAGTCAGAATGCAACAGTCATTCCCAATCTTAGACACTCTGCATCTTTGTAAAGCTGGTTATAGTAAATGTTCAAATTTATAGCAAACGTTTACCCTCCAGTAACCTAACATTAGCTATGGAAAATTGACAATTTTCAGATGATTTGCGTATTGAAAAAATATAACATGGTGATTTCCAGTTCGCAAACTGTTATTTTAATCAAGAATAACATACTACACTATCCAGTCGACATGGAAGACCAGCAACCTGCCTTCAACATATCCTCTGCTCCATCTTTGGTGAGCCTTAGGATATGTGGCTATGGCACCCACAGAGGCAACATGACAACCTCCAAGACGTCACATTCCCAAAGAACTACCTGCCTTGTGCGTATGAACTCCTCAAATGTAACGATTTGTTGTTTGGAAGTCTTTTTTTTCGGAAGATTGCTCCACTGTGACTACAGGTATAGGTTCCATCCACCATGTTTGTTAGTTTCATCGTGGTTTCATCCTGGTTTCATCAAAGTATGCTTCTTACATCATGATTTTCAGTGACAATCCATGTGAGGGTGTCCATTCAATCTTCAATCATACTGCTTATATATGCTTAAGGGTAAATTAAGGACAACACGCTGTGCCATGGTCATTTCATAATGGGAATCCATACAGTGGGTATAATATTGAACCCTATCGAAGGAGGGATGACCATCTTTAGGCAAAAATCACCCTAAGTGTGGTTTAGAAAGTTTCGAAGCGTAGTGTCTCATGATTTCCTCATCATCTGCAGCTCAATAAGTCCCGAACACGGTCCCGATTGATCACTATATAGATTCCCAATCGTAGTGGATGTTCCGGAAAATAGCCGCCAGATCATCTTCTTCAAATCCAAGATATTCCCAGGAGATTTGTTGTATTGGATCAGAAAGAACCTTCTAGAAACTCAAAAAGAAATCACAGCTGGTAGTATACCTACCCCTCTGAAAAATATGAGTCAATGGGAAGGATTATCCCTTTTCATCCCTTTTCTATTGTGGAATGTAAAAAATGTTTGAAACCACCAACCAGTGTTGTATTGGATCACTAGAAACTCCAGGAAATCACACCATTTTCAGGTATCGTTCACCCATGGCACACAGCGATTTGTCGCACAAAGTTCACCTCAGCTTCCCCGCCGCTTCCGCGTCAGGTCGTCGACCCGTGGTACCTGCACCCGTGGTAGCTGCGCCGCGTCCTGCGAAACTTTCGCATGGGATGCTGTGGAAATGTGTGGATTCTTGGATTATCTTGGATTTGTTGATTTTTTGGATTGAGAAAAATATCATTCTTGGATTTCTTCGAATCTCATCTTTACCCTCTGGTAATTTAACAGCTATTGAAAATGGCCATTTATAGTGTGATTTTCCATAGTTATGTTAAATTACCAGAGGGTAGTTACAACAACTCCATGTGATTTAAAACTTTAAACGTCAAAGCTGGTGTGATTTGGCTAGCGGCTACCTCTTTTCATCATCCGACTGAAATGGTCCCTTGATCCCTGAAATGGTCATTTTGAGCTTCCTCTCTGTCTCTTCTCTTTGTGTTCGATTGCCTCTTACGTATACCCCTTTCACATCTGTAAACGACACTATCTCCAGAGCAAAATTGAGGCTCAAACACTTTCTATCTGGAGATCACCTTCCCCTGTCCTCCAGGGCTGCGTCGTTGGTTGCCGTTGATGCCTCTCTCTCCTGCGCGTGGCATAACCACGTGGTTAGGTGAAGAGTTGGCATTCATGAAATCTTCATCATTGCCAATCTTAGATACCCTGCAAATAAATTATCTAGTTAGCTGCTTAGTAGATATTCCTATTTTTCAATCGCACAATATTCAAGGATTAACCTACCAAGGTCAAACTCGTCATCATTCGTTTGCAAACGGTTTGAAAGTTCTACAACTCCCAAATTTGATGGATGATCATCACCTTCCCTATTGACATGTCAAAGAAAATGAATCCTCAATTTGGACAAACCCACAATAACCCACATCTCAAGTATTACCATCCACGTCTCAAATACTTTTTGGAGTAACCATAGATAATTTAGCTCTTCAGCTCCCTATTTTCGTCTTCGTAGCTCTTTGAATATCGTCAACGATCTATAAACAATGTTTATGAAAGGTCTACCCTCCGGTAATCAAACGCAGCAACGGAAAACTGAAAATCCCCCATTTGTAGATGATTTCCCCATTAAAATCTCCATTTGTATTGGGATTTCCCATTACCTGTCTGATTACCAGAGGGTAGTGGACTTGAACGACGGGCCAAACATCCAAACTCAACTGATCCCGACACCGGCTTGGACTTCTGTACCAACACCTTTCTCCCACTAAGTGTGACAACACACGACGTCGTGACGTGGAGTTGTGAGGGCATTGGTCGGGGGCATGAAGCCAGTGACAATAGACCTCCAAAAGTTGGTTCAAATATTCTTGGCAGATTCACCAATAATGGTTTTCAACGAAAAAATGCCCGATCACTCAAGAGAGTCATATACCTACAAACTCCTCTAGGCAGAAAAAAGTACCTAACCTGACTGTAGGCGTTTATTTCTGCCGATTCCCAGAAAAAATGCCTAGGCCAAAAAAAAAGCCGAGGCTGATAAATTTTTGTATGGTCTTGTCATGTTACATGTTGTTCAGTGCAGAAAAATGTTTCGAACAAAATTCTGCCAAATTCCATTTTTTTTCCGCCTAGATTCCGGGTTTTGCCTATAACTTCCGGGTACAAATGCCTAGGAACAAAATGATGTCGGAGCACACAGAACATCTTGAGATAAGAATGCCTAGATCAATATAAATCTTCCGAGTTTTGCAAACTTCCGGGTGAAAGTGCCTATGCGGCTGCCTAGGCGCCGAGGGCAGAAAAAAGTGCTCAAGGGTTCTTCTAGGTATTATTTCCGCTGACTGAGACCCAACAACAACAACAACAACAGAACCTATCATTCACCATTGCTTCATGGTTATATCCCAATATTGACTGTTTTCTTTCCAACCAGCATTTTTGGTGTAAGTCCACTTCTTTAGATATTTGTTTCCAGCCATTATTCTTGAACACATCCACTTGTTGTTTGCGTTTCACCACAAGGTAAGGTCCCCCACGTATAAGTTGGTTCATAACCCCCATTAGACATAAATCAACCCTAGTTAAGTAGCTTCTGTGGCGTCAACTTAGCTATAAAAAGGGGGGCCTCACCTTGTAGATTGCTTGATGCTTTTTGCAGCAGAATCCGTCACTATTCATTGCCCCTTCGCCGATGCCGACACCTCGCTGAAGAGACACTTCTGCAGACCCAGTCGCAGCATCCTCTGCTGTGAGACCTGGCTACGGATTGATGTGGGGTGGCTGAGCCGGCGAGTTCTAAAATGGGACATTAACCCGCCCCCAAAAAAGTCATTGCTGGGATATTATTAGTTGATATTAGTTGTGTTCATGTCATTTAAAATTATGTCATTTAAATTATGTCATAGATTGTGAGAGGGATATTAGATGACACTACGTGATTGGCTTTGCAGCGTTGAAACAACCAGACTTTGCAATGCTTTGCAAACCAGCTCAATCTGAGCGACCCTGAGTCATTCAAACTGACTGAAGGTGGTAACCCATGGCAAAGCCGATAAATCAACATATATAAATCAACCATCCCCCATTACCCCGTATTTCTCCAATACTACACCATTTGGAGGGCCTGAAAAAATCATACCGAGAATGCTGGTATTGGCATTGGCTTTCACCCCAAAGAGATAGGATAGTTGGAAACCTGGTGAAATGGGTCCTGTGATTCCTGTATCCAAACTATCCCAAAGCGAAATAAAGAGCTGCCACAGTCGATGTAACTTGTGGCATGGTAAACCCTCGCGCAACTTAACATAGACATCGAAGATCCATGAAAATCCACCATTTGCAAATACCGTTTTTCTTGGTTTTTCCATGTTTTTCCCATGGGGTTTCCACGTTTCTTGTGTGTTACTTTGCTGGAAGGTAGCACAACAATAGCACAATCTCATTTTGTCACAGAGCTGCCCCGGCCAAACTTAGACCGTAGCTGCTTTGAAAAGCTTCCGCCAGTGGAACGCACGGCCCGTGCTCTGCGCATCTTGGACGCTAACAGCACTGCGGGCTGCAGGAGTCTGTAAGACAATCTGCTTAAAACAGCAGCCATGGGCAATCAGGAAATGTTTGCATATCTATTTCATTCTGTTTCCCCATTTTTTTTGCTGAACATCACTGGATGAATCTTGTTGGAGGTTGCATAGTGACTTCTAGTAACCCCATCATTTTAGGGAGGATTTAGAAAAATCATGAAAAATCTGAGTAACCTTGGCAATTGACAATGGGCATGCAGAATCCGATTCTGAAATGGCGGATTTTTTCAATTGCCAAGTTGATCTTGTTGGGAGTTTCTGTACCAACCAACGCCACTTACCGAAAGGTTTCTCTTTAGCCCCCCCCTCTGACAAACCCTGGTTGGTGGTTGACCTACCCCTCTGAAAAATATGAGTTCGTCAGTTGGGATGATTTTTCCCAATATATGGAAAAAACAAAGTTCCTAACCACCAACCAGCATTCAACCATGCGTGGCTCCTCAGTATATACTTGCCCGTGGCCAATCAGACTACACCAAACTCCCGACTGAGGGACATTTTAAAAGCGCATTCACAGCTGACTTGACGGCTCGATCAACACAAAAGTGCGTCACGCATGGTTTAGACACAACATGTTGGTGTCATAGACTATACTTGCAGAACATACAATTTTATGTGGGGTTGAGACACCAAATAGCTACAAGACGTCATGACCACACGCTTCGTCTGGCATATGCTTCAGTAACCAAACATGGTTTATCATGGTTTGCTGGAAAACCCTCCATCAAAGAAAGATCATATGATTTTCCATATATAATATATATATAATATAAAATAGAATATATATATAATATATAATAGAAGATATATATATATATATTATATTATATATAATATATATATATATATATAATATGTATAATATAATATATATATATATATAATAATATATATATATAATATATAATATCTATAATATATATATATAATATATATAATATCTATAATATATAATATATATATAATATATATATAAATATATAATATATATAATATAATATATATATATATATAATAATATATATATATAATATATAATATCTATAATATATATATATAATATATATAATATCTATAATATATAATGTATATATAA